>Ga0163223_100498_pt1 | contig 12545 bp, 10 predicted proteins | sample MSEWel2016_02_17_2_FD_113147 | JGI IMG/M metagenome (GOLD analysis project Ga0163223, IMG submission 113147) | Subsurface microbial communities from deep shales in West Virginia, USA - MSEEL Well Study Marcellus 5H_2016_02_17 ...
AACAAAACCTGATGAGCCGTTTATTCTGACGGCATTGAACAAGTCGATTTCACTCGGCGGCCTGCTGGAGCTTGAGGCTTTCTGGGAAAAAATCGAACGGGGAGAAAAAACCAGCGACCTGCAGTTGGCGACAGTCGAGCTAGCGGCCGATGTGGACATCAATGAAAACATCGCCGGCCATGTGTCGCTGCTGTGGGAAGAGGACGGAAGCGATAAAATTGAAATCGATCAGGCGGTGATCTTTCTGCGTCACCCGGTGCCTTTCTGGTCGCACTATGTGACCTTTGCCGGCGGCAAGATGTATCTGCCTTTCGGAAATTTCGACAGCGCCTTTATCAGTGACCCCCTGACTCTGGAGCTGGGCGAAACCAACAGTACTGCTGCAGCATTCGGCTTTCAGGGGAACCTGATGAGGCTGCATATCGGCGCCTTTAATGGTGACGTTGACACCCGCGCTGATGATCGCATCGACAGTTGGGTTGCTTCCCTGGAGTTAACACCCTTGGACGGACTCGCCTTCGGGATTTCCTATCTGAGCGATCTGGCCGAAAGCGATATTGAGCTGGTGCAGAACCAGGATCTGTATCGCTCCAGCGTGGCTGCCGGCGGCGTCTATTTTTCATGTCAGTTGGGAAAAATCAACCTTCTGTCTGAATATATCTCTGCTCTGGAAAGTTTTTCTCAAGAGGTGGTCAGCGATGGAGAAGATCTGACCGGGAAAAAGCCCTGGGCATGGAATGTGGAACTGTCCTGGGCGCCGACCGAACGCTGGCAGGTTGGCGTGAAGGCGGAAGGGGCTGAAGATTTTCAGAATGACCTCAAGCGCTACGGTGCCGTGATCTCTCGCGGGTTGTTTCGCAACACGGTCCTGGGGCTTGAATACCTGTATGGTGACGACAACGAGGACGAAAGCCATACCGTGACCGCGCAGCTGGCCCTGAGTTTTTAACGTCATTTAAGTGTTCCGGAGACAAAAAAGCCGCTCAAACGAGCGGCTTTTTTGTTGAATTTTATTTATTGACCCAGTTTTGATGGTAGAATCCTGTTCGGACTCGATTTTATGCCTCAATTGCAATCAAGGAGTATCTCATGACGTTCGGCTCTCTAATCGTCGCCCTGATCTGGGGCATGATCTGTGGTTATGCGTTTCTGCGTATTTTTGACAATGTCGTCGCGCTCGGCGTCTGCCTGCACGGCTTATCTTTGAGCCCCCGGCGCAAAAAGAAGTCCGGCGCCAAGCCCGAAGCGGACTCCAAATCAAAGAAGAAACCGACCTGGGTCAATCCCCGCATCATCCGCAAGCTGATGTGGCAGCTCGGCCTTTACCTGCTCTTCTTCGCCGCCGTGGTCTATCTGGGCGACAGTGTAGTCAAGCGCCAGCTCTTTTTCAGTTACCAGGGCAGCGCCGGGATCGTCTGGATCGTCGCGGCCGCCGCAGTGTTTCTCCTGCGCCTGCCGACCTCTTTCCGGCGCATCGCCCTGATCCGCCGCCTCAGTCACGAGCGTGATTACGCCGAGAGGCGCGATCGAACTTATTTGCTCAAATAACCAGCAAAAACGCGGCCCTATTGAATCAGGGCCGCGTTTTTGCTGAAGGTCAACTCCCCACAGATTACTTCAATTTTCTTCTGCCCACCGCAACCAAGCCGACCAGCCCCAGCAGCATGAGCACCACGGTGGAAGGCTCTGGAATCACCTCCTGCGAAAATCTTTGTTCAAAGCCTTGCATGACGGCGGTATCGGTTTCATCAACGGCCCACACCAGGATGTTCTTGGTGACCCATATTTCGCTGAACGGCGAAAAATCAACGGAGTTTACAGCATTGTCTACGAAATTTTCTCCGACTTCATCAGTCAGGACACTGTACTCTGCAAAGTTTGTTGCCAGATCATTCGCTCCCTGGCTGGTGCCGATTGTCTCGGTAACCGAGAAACCAAGATTGTTTGACTCATCCAGAGAATAGATAAGAAATCCAACAAGTTCCAGAGAGACATCTTTGATTCCCAGAAGCGGGTCAATGGCCGAAACCCTGAAGCCGAACATGAGATCTACAAAGTTGTATATACCGTTGCCAGTTACGCTGAGTTCGCCGTTGGACACACTGAAGTCCAGTCCGGGCCCGGGATTGAGACCGCCATCATTGAGAGGCGTTATGTCAATGTTGGATGCGTTGAGAATGCGCGTGTCACTCGTATCATAAGACCCAAGGTACCAGCTGTCGAAAACCTTGTCGCCAGCGATGATTGACTCATCGTTGAACAACTCTTCGAGCTTGATGGCCTGTGCGCCGCCAGGCACAGCAATGATCAGCCCAAATATCAGGAATATTTTCGGGATCATTTCTCTCATGGCTTTTCCTCCTTGCCGGAATTTATCCTTTGGGATGTCGCATCTGCTTTTCTGTGCGGGTTTACTTGTAAAACCAGACGGGCTGCCGTCAGGATTACAGCCTCTGGCCTCATTTTCTTTCCCTTCCTCAGATCCTTTTTCGACAAGTGATGATTTCTGGAAAAAGCACGTCCGTTTAGACACTTCTGCATATTCTTGTCCAACTTGCCAACCTATCAATATTGCATCAGTTCTGACTGATCTTTTACGGCGGCGGAAATAAAACCGACAAATTTTTTCGGGGGATAAATTCACAATCTTTAAATAGATGAACTCACATAACCAGCCGTTTATTTTTTTATGTGGAAAAATATCTCAAAATTTCAAAGTCTTGCATTGACAGAGCTGAACATCGGGTATTCCCCCGGAATCAAAAAAGCACGATACGTTCAGGGCTGGATAATACGGAAGATTGCCGGGGTTTTTTACTTTTCACTGGGGAAGTGTAAATTTTTTCGACGGTGCGCGACGGAAGGCGGCGTTTTTTAGGAGGAATGGCAAATTACCTCTTGAGAGCTTTCCACTGTATCAGGTTGACAATTCATTTATTTCATTAAGTCTTTTGAGATTGCCAGGAGAGAAATTATGAAAAAACATGAGGTTTAAATATTGGAACGTTTTATGCTCCCATTTCTGGATGAGAACCAGTGTTGTTTTTTTACTTAATCGACTGTCTTTTTGGAGGTGGGACAATGGATAACACCATACTTTATTCCATCGGCAGTTTTCTCATCATCCTGGCCATTCTGGTTCTGTTACGTGCTAAGAGCAGTCGCTTCGAAGTTAAACCCTCCGATATCGTCGTCGCAGTGGTTCCGGTGGTGTTGTTCCTGCTGGTGACCGGCAAATTGCAGAAATTCGAGATTGGAGAAGGGGGCGTGAAGATTGAGACCGCCTTTGTCCAGGCCTCAAAGGCGAGCATCGACCCGCAGGTGACGCCGTTGACCGGACTGCCCTCAGAGCCGATTCAACTCGATCCCAAGACGGCGGTCAGTGAAATCCCCCGTCTGATCGAACGCCAGACGGAAGGGCTGCTGTTCCGCCTTGGGCACGGGGGGTACTGGGGGCCAGCCATCGAAGAATATTTCAGTGCGCTGGGGCGCCAACCGTTTTTCAAATTTGTTATCATTGAACATCCCGACGGGCGATTTTTCGGACTGGCCGACGCCCGCGCACTGAACGAACTTTTGAGCAATCAAGGTGCGCCCTATGGTGCCGACCAATTTGCCCGCTGGCTTAATCAGTCCGATACCAAAGCGCTTTCCCGTTTGCCGGGCTTCATCGGGGAAGATCAGGCGGTGCGCAAGGGGACGGATAAGTTCGAAGCTCTGCTCAAGATGGAGGAACTTAATGTTGACTGGTTACCCGCTGTCAACGATCAGCAGCGATTTGCGGGCATCGTTGAACGTTCCCGGCTGATGGCGAGCTTATTGATTGATGTGACGCAGAGCTTGAAGAAATAAAACAAGGGGATTTCTTGAGTGGGTTAATTGACAATTTTCTCTCTTAGGGCATAGTCAATTTAAAACGATATTGCTCATTAAAATAGTTATTAGGAGAGGTTGTGATGCCTGACTTGACGAACCACATTATCCACCTGGCCAATGGCCAACTTGACGGAGAAAAAAACAGCAGCCGCGACGATGTGTCGCGCATTGTCGGGGTGATGATCGATGCCGCCCCGCAAAAAGGGCTGACCATTCATTTTCATGGCGGTCTGGTGAGCGAAAAGTCGGGCCGCGATATTGCCGCACGACTCCAGCCTGTTTATGAAAAGGGCGGGGCCTGGCCGCTGTTTTTTGTATGGGAGTCCGGCCTGATCGAGGCCGTGGGCAACAATCTGCGTGACATCGGCCAAGAGAAGATCTTCCGCGAGTTCGTCAAGAAGGTTGCGGAGTGGGCGTTGAAAAAATTGCCGGCCGGCATCGGGTTCAAGGGAGCTTCTGGTGTCGCGGTAGATGAAATCAAACTGCGGGAGCAGTTTGATGCATGGTTCCGCGGCGAGCGCGATACGCCGCCAGATGCCCTTGAAGTTCAGCCCGGAATGGATGATGCCGCCATTTCGGCTACATTGAAAGGAGTTCCTGTCGATCAGGAAAGTCTTGAAGCCGAAATTCAGATGAGCATCGAGGCGGACTTTGATTTTCAGGATGCCGTGCAGGAGGTATTCAACGGCCTTTATGCCGGTGGAGAACCCGTGACCACCAAGGGCGTGGGTGGCAGCACTGTGGCGAGCACTTCAAAGATCAGCCCCGCGGCGGCCGATCAGCTCTTTGACCGCAGCCCCGCTACGACTAAAGGGTTTTCCCTCATTGGCTGGTTCAAGTCTGCACGCATGGTTGCCAAAATCGTTATGGCAGTGGTGCGCCGCCTGGCTGCCGGACGCGGGCACGGCCTCTATGTCACGACCGTGGAAGAAGTTCTGCGCGCCCTGTATGTCGACAAGATCGGCACCCTGGTCTGGAATCAGATGAAAAAAGACACGGCCGATGCATTTCTGCCCGGCGAGAATCATGGCGGTACAGCCTTGTTGAGTGAACTGGCCAAGCGTTTCCCCAAAGGCAGGGATCTGCCGCGCGTCACCCTGATCGGCCACAGCACCGGGGCCATTTATATCTGCCACTTTCTTGAGGCGGCGGCCGAAATGCTTCCAGAAGCCGAGTTCGACGTGATTTTTCTGGCGCCAGCCGTCACTTATGATCAGTTCGATGCCACTCTTGCCAACCATCAAAGCCGGATCGCTCATTTTCGATCCTTCGGCATGACCGATGAGTGGGAGATTGCCGATCGCCTGTTGCCTGTCGTTTATCCCCGCTCTCTGCTGTATTTTGTTTCCGGGCTGTTGGAAGAAACCATCGACGAACCTCTGGTCGGCATGGAGCGCTTCCTGCGGGAGGAAAAAATCTTCACGCCGCAGGATTTCCCGGCCATTTCACGCTGTCGTTCCTTTTACGCAAATTTCCCCGAAAGCCTGGTGTGGGCCCCTGATACGGAAGGGGAGGGGAGCCGGACCTCTTCGGCCAAACATGGTGATTTCGATAATGACACAGCTACTTTAAGCAGTCTTCAGTGGCTGCTCGATAACGGGTTCTGATTATGGCGAAGGCCGACTACGCCATTCTTTTGGGGATCAGTCATTATCCTGACCCTGGTTTTCCCCCCTTGCAGGGGCCGCCGCGGGATGTTCAGCGTTTTTATGACTGGCTGATCGACCCCACTGGCGGCGATGTCGATCCCAACCACATTACGACCATCGTTTCACCCAACCCGCCGCCGACCGTTACGCCGGATCAGGCTCCGCCGCAGTTCACAGACTTCCAGGTGGCTTTTCAGAAGCTGATTACCGGTGGCAAGAACCGCATCGAATATCACAGCGATAGTCGTCTTTATCTGTATTTTTCAGGACACGGATTCTGTGAAATCCGCAACCAGATGCCCCAGGCGGCCATCTATGCCGCCAACGCCAGCCGCCTGTTCAACTGGAATATTGCCGGCACGCTGTACGCGCTCTGGGCCAAGGAAGCGGCAGTGTTCGGCGAGATTGTGCTGGTGATGGACTGCTGTCGCGACGCCGAGGCGACCCGCATGCTGATGAATCCGCCTCTGCCGGCCATCAACAACCCCGGGGCGGCGCAGAAAGTCAAATTGTTCTGCATTTATGCCGCACCCAAAGGCGGCAAGGCCCAGGAACGGCCCGTCCCCGAACTCAATGGTGAAGTGCACAGTCTGCTGACTCATGTTCTGCTGGACGCCTTCCGGCATGCCCCTCCCGATCCGCAAGGTCAGGTCACAGGGCAGGCGCTCAAAAATTATATTGAAGACCTCTGGCCGAAGGCATGCGGCAACATTCCTGCGGATCCGCCTGAAATCTATATTCCCCCGACCGGCGATATCGTCTTTTTCACGCGTCCGCCGGTTCTTCTGGCGCAGAATCTGGTCCTTCACTCCTGGAGTGCCGGGGAAACCGTGGAGATTTACGATGGCAGCAACCAGCTTCTGGTGACCTTAACGCCAAAGGTGACCGATGGTTTTATTTCGGCTGCAGATCTTGTGTGGGCAGATGGTACCAAAGAATCGCTGCCGGTGGAGGATGCGAGAGTCTGTGTGTCGCTGCCTGCGGGACTCTACCGGGGGCGGCGGCTGCGTGAAGGGCAGTGGCGGCAGCAGTTCTTCCAGGCAGGGGGCGACGATGTCGGACTCTAAAGCAGCAGTCACCGTTGCAGTAGCCGACCTGGCCGCTGCGCTTGAAATCGTTGATGGCGGTTTTAAGGTCGTGGCTAAAGGTTTTGGGCGTATCGAAACCGAGCTGATCCCCGGACTTTACAAGGCACGCGCCAGTGTCGGCGGCGCGTCGCAGGAAAAGATTTTTGCCGTCGAGGAAGGCGAGGGTGTAAAGGAGGTCATACTGGAGCCGGTGCAGTTCGCCTCGCCCGTGCCGATGGACGGGACCACCACCAGCCATGAATATCATCAGGCCGCCGTAAATGAAGCTTTCGATCGCCCGCCCCTGCAAAGAGGCAACGGGGCCGGTTTTTTTCTCAGTGTACGCGATCCCAGCGAGGCCCCGTTTAATCAGACAGACGAGACGATAGACCGTTATGCGCAGTCTTTTACAGGGTTTCGCCTGCGCAATGCAGCTGAGGTTCTGATTGATTACGATCAGGATGCGGAGTGCGATATCAGCCATGGCTACGCCGTGCTGGCCGCGGAGCTCGATCCCGGTGCCTATGTCCTGCAATGGTCGTCTGAGCAATATGGAACACTGGAGCGCCCGGTACTGCTTGCCCCCAACTGGATCACTCAGCTTTTCCTGATGGTTGAACCCCATGGCGAAACGGGGGGGCCGCTGCGCCCTAATTTTGCCGATGCCTCGGTGCAGATGGCGCCGTTTGAATTTTCCTATCCGCGCGACAAATATTTCCGTTTATCTGAAATTGCTCGACAATCTCTGCTGCAGGGGCGCAACATCGTTGAGCGCGAAGTGATGAACGCCCTGCTGCAGGACAAGTTCGGCAATCCGGTTCTGGGATTGCTGGCGGCGCATCTGCTCTTGCTTGATGAGAAGCCACGGCTCAACCTGCTGCATATCGTCATGGGCAATCTCGGTGCCATGCTCGGGGGTGATTTTCCGGATATCGTGGCGTTGCGCCTGCGGTTGGATCAACTTGAGAAGCATCTGTCCGCGCCTCCCGCCGGTTTATCGGTGCCTTTTCCGCCGTTGTTCAAGGCAAGCTGGGATATTCTCGCTCAACAGGCCACGCAAGATGATGCCTTCTTCCCGCCGGGCTCGTTGTCCCGAGAGGTGGCGGATCGTATCGTTGATAATGGTGTGTGGCTGGCCTGGAGACCGTCACGGAAGATTGAACAACTCATCCTCCCGATGACCGATCAAGAACTGCAGCACCAGAAATGGCAGGATCGGGAACATATTCTTGCTGCGTTTGATTTCGAGGGCGACCAGATTGACGGCACGATGCTGCTCGCTTCGGTTCGAAAATTGGCCAAGCCGGTGGTGCGGGAGAAGTTGCGGCAGTTCATTAAGTCGATTGATTTCGAAGACAAAGAGTCGATTGAAAAGCTCGAAGATCTCGTGGTGCGACTGGCGCGAACACTGCCCTGGCAGAGTCTTGTGCAGAAATTGGCCGAACTCGATGCGGAGGAATCGTTTTCCGAGCAACTCACCGAAGTGCAAAAGACTCTCATCCCCAATCTTTTACTACTGCGGCAGGCCTTGCAGAAAGGTGGTGAGTTGGATCACCCCCAATGGGCGCATATCCTTGATTCATTGCAGGTGCCCCGTGCTGTTCTGCTGGAGAATCTTCGGGATCTTGCCCGCTTGGGCGGGGCGCTTGCGACGAGGTTCATCGAAGAACAAAGTCACAAGGAGTAACAGCGCCACCAGAAAAAAACGCCCCCTTTTTCCCTCAATGGGCCATCATTCCTCTTCATTTGCCTGTTTTCACATCCCGATTTGAATTTATAGAAAAAGCCTATTTGACATATCGGAAAAATAAATGTCAAATAGGCTTTTTCAGTTTTGAATATCCTTCTGTTGTGAAGTTTTTACTGTGCATTTTTTTATTCAGGTCTAAATCACATGATATGGCAGTTCGGTTGCCTGCTCTACAGGCTGGTGCGCTGGGGGCTGGGTGCTGTTTTTATTTATGCGGGCGTTTTGAAGATTTCGGATCTCGAGGTTTTCGCCGTTCTGATCGGAGCTTATGGCCTGCTGCCCGAATTTCTGCTTCTGCCGGCGGCCGTTTTTCTGGCGTCCCTGGAGATTGCCGCCGGTTTCGGCCTGTTGTTCGACCTGCGCGGAAGCCTGGCGGCTGTGACCGGCATGCTGCTTTTGTTCATAGTCGTGCTGTCGTACGGCCTATGGATGGGGCTTGATGTGGATTGTGGCTGTTTCGGCCCGGATGATCCGGAGGCTGAGGCTTTTCATGGCCTGAGAGCTTCTCTTTACCGAGATCTTGTCATGCTGGGCGGTGTTGTTTTTATCTATTGGTGGCGTCGGTTTTCCGGTATCGTGCCGGTCCCCGTCGGCTCCATAATTTTCGCAAAAAGGAGAAAATGAAGATGAAGGGAACCAAGGTTTTTTCTATTCTGGTGGCTGGAGTTTTTCTTCTGGTCGGTTTTTCGAACCCGGCCGGCGCATTCTGGGACAACAAGTTCGAGCAGGAAGTCACAAAGGAGGCGTCAGCCGTCAAGCTGGTGCGCGAGGTGCAGCGCGGCGGTTATGATGTTGTGACCACCGACGAACTCAAGGCCTGGATCGATGCGGACAAAGAGATGGTGATTGTTGATACCATGCCCTTTGAGGATAGTTACAAAAAGCAGCATGTGCCGGGTGCGGTGCAGTTTCTCTTCCCCATCCCGGAGATGGAAAAATGGGATGCCGCTGAAACCAATGGCCGGACTCCCGAGGACTTCCTGAAGCTGCTGGGTGACGACAAGGACCGGACGATTGTTATTTACTGCGGTTTTGTCAAGTGTACCCGCAGCCATAATGGGGCAGCCTGGGCTGTTCAGCTCGGCTACAACAACGTTTATCGTTATCCGGGCGGAGTCTTTGCCTGGAAAGGCGCGGGGTATCCTTTGGATAAAGTCGAATAAGACTTTTTCTGTTGAACTGATAGACGTTATCTCCCCAGATCCTTCTGTTTTTATTGTTCAGAACTTGAAATAGGCTCCGATTCATTTACCATCTATGTCAGCGGGATTACTGATGTGATTCATTCAATATTTTTTTGAGGGATGGAGCATTCGCTGACCCCTCCGCCTCGCTGGCTGGGTTTTTTAGGGCTCCTCCCGGATCGGAGTTAAGATGACCGAGGAAAAAAAGGGAATCAGTTCGACAATCCTGGTGCCGGTTTTTGTACCGGCGGTGATAGTGTCTGGATTGCTGGTTATCGGAACGATCAGCAATCCGGAACTGGCCGGTAGTATCTTTTCTTCAATGCTGGCCTACATTACGCGAACTTTCGGCTGGTTTTACATGCTGTCGGTCGCGATTTTTCTTGTTTTCATTGTCGGGGTTGGCATCTCCCCCTGGGGGCGGATCAAGCTTGGCCCCGACCATGCACTCCCCCAGTACAGCTTTCCTGTCTGGTTCGCCATGCTGTTTTCAGCCGGTTATGGTATCGCGCTGTTGTTTTTCGGGGTGGCCGAACCGGTGCTGCATTATTCTTCTCCGCCAGAAGGCGCCGCCAATACCGTTAATGCCGCGAAACAGGCGATGCAGATCGCCTTTTTTCATTGGGGTTTTCATATCTGGGCGATCTACGGTCTGGTCGGCCTGGTGCTGGCTTATTTTTCTTTTCGCCACGGACTGCCGCTTTCGATGCGCTCCGCGCTCTATCCGATTATCGGCGAACGGATCCATGGCCCTATCGGGCACATCGTCGACCTGTTTGCGATTTTAGGGACTCTGTTCGGCATTGCCACCACCCTCGGTCTTTCTGTCACCCAGATCAATGCCGGCATTAACTACCTGTGGCCTTCGATTCCGGTCAGCATCACTGTTCAGGTGATCGCGATTGCCCTCATTACCTCTGTGGCGCTTATCTCGGTTGTTTCGGGACTGGACAAAGGCGTTAAATCCCTCTCGATCCTGAACATGTTTCTTGCGGTGTCCTTGATGCTGTTTGTCTTTATCGCAGGACCCAGCATTCTTATCCTTGAAACTTTTCTTCAGAATACCGGAAGTTATCTCAGCAATATTGTTGAGAGGACCTTCAACCTCCAAGCCTACAGTCGCAGTGACTGGATTGGTAACTGGACTCTGTTTATTTTCGGCTGGACGATTGCCTGGGCGCCATTTGTGGGGCTGTTTATCGCCAAAATCAGTCGTGGGCGCACTATCCGTCAGTTCGTGATCGGGGTTATGTTCGTGCCTTCGATGTTTACCTTTCTGTGGTTTTCGATTTTTGGAGATACGGCCCTGCACCTGATCATGCGGGAAGGCTATCTGCAACTGATTACTGAGGTGCAGAACGATCAGGCGCTGGCCTTGTTCAAACTCTATGAGCATCTGCCGTTTACTTCGATCACTTCTTTTCTGACGGTCGTGCTGATCATTACCTTTTTCGTGACCTCGTCGGACTCCGGTTCTTTGGTCATCGACTCACTGGCCTCGGGCGGTTTGCTGCATACGCCGGCCTGGCAGCGCTCTTTCTGGGCGATCCTGGAAGGCGTTGTGGCTTCTACTTTGCTGATCGCCGGTGGGCTCAAGGCGCTGCAGGCCATGACGATTGCCAGTGCGCTTCCCTTTGCCATCATCATGCTGATCGCAGCCATTGGCATGTGGCGCGCGCTGGTGATCGAGGGGCACACGGAAGTCAGTCTTGCTGCGCACATGCATCGGACTCGGCAGGCAACTACGGCGGGGCCAGGACGCTGGAAGAGGCGGTTGGCCGAGTTGGTTCAGTTTCCCAGCCGTGAACAGGTCCTGTCTTTTATCAAAAGCCAGGTCGTGCCGGGCATGAAGCATGTGCAAAAAGAACTCGATGAGCAGGGGTGGCCAGCGGATATTGAGTACGACTCGGAAATGGGACGGGCTTACATTGAGGTCATTATCGAAGGGCAGATCGATTTCATCTACGATATTCGCATGTGCGAGCACCTGATGCCCTCTTTTGCCTATCCTGAAATCGAAACGGATGACGAAAAAATCAAGCATTATTATCGCGCAGAGGTTTTTTTGCGGCGCGGCGGCCAGTCCTACGATATTTATGGTTTCGATCAGCAGCAGGTCATCGACGATATTCTGGATCAGTTCGAGAAATATCTTCAGTTCCTGCATGTTTCGCCGGGCAGCCTTCCCTGGAAGATGCATGAGCACGATGAAATGCTCATTCCTTCAGAAGACGAAAGCGAAGCGCAGGACGAACCATCAAAGTCCGATTGATCCATTATCTATTTATGCCCAACGCAAAAAGGCTCCCGCTTCTGGGAGCCTTTTTGCGTTGGGCTCAGTGTTTACCAGTTGAGTCTGATGAAGAAATTGGGCACACCCGTAACCCTGACAGAGCGAGAGTTGCAATGACGCGACGTCCGGTTGTAAAGCCGATGCTTTTGGTAGCGGCCAGGGCTGTACGGTTTGGCGTAATGGGTGTTATGGCCGTGTTTGTATTTTCCCCCGGAATGTTTGTACGATCCTCTGTCGTACCTTGATTCATGTCCACGATGGTTTTTTTCAGACCAATGCGTGTCGTGCCGGTTCGCCGACTCATACCGATGGGGTCCATCTGCTGCAGCCAGCATCGGAACGGCCAGCAGAAAAAGTGCTGCGAGAGCGCTTGCCAGTGTCTTTTTCATCTCTGTCCTCCTTGGGTGAATCGGGTCAATTAAACATTTTCTTCGTTTGATGACACCTTATCTCACCTTAAGGGGGAAGGCATTCGACATCGCGGTTTATGCCGCTGGATGTCGATTGTATTACAAATGTTTTCAGACTGTTACACCGCCGGATGTCGGGTTGATCTTTTGCCGTTGAAACTCTCAGGTATTATAATCATCATCTTCAAATCGGTTCTGCCAGAGGTTGTATTCATGGGCCCACTCTTCTTTCTTCCAGAATACCAGCTCGCGCATGCGTTGGCGGAAGGCTTTCATCTCCATGGCGACCTCGGGGTCGGTACGTTTTTCGCGCCAG
>Ga0163223_100499_pt1 | contig 12518 bp, 9 predicted proteins | sample MSEWel2016_02_17_2_FD_113147 | JGI IMG/M metagenome (GOLD analysis project Ga0163223, IMG submission 113147) | Subsurface microbial communities from deep shales in West Virginia, USA - MSEEL Well Study Marcellus 5H_2016_02_17 ...
GAATTGACTACGGATTTTTTGAACACCCCAAATACCAGAATGTCTTCTTCAGAGCACTGAATGAAGCCTCTTTCAGACCTTCACGCATCTTTTACGGCATCATCGGATTGCTGCAAAACCTCATTACACTGACTGTAATGGGTGGCATTCTGTTGATGGTGCACTGGTCGGTCTCCATCGTTTTACTGGTTGTTACCCTCCCGGTCACAATCATCCGATTGCGCTACGCCCGCTCCTTATTCAAATTCAAAAGAGAAAATACCGACCGCGAACGAAAAGTAAATTACTATAACCGATTGCTCACCTCAAGAGAATATGCCAAAGAACTAAGAACTTTCGATCTGGGGACACTCTTCCGGGAGCGTTACCATGAACTAAAAAACGACTGGCGGCAGAGTCAATACAGAATACTAAAAAACAAAACCCTCAGAGAAGTTGCGGTTCAGGTGCTGGCGGCCATAGCTATGTTTTCGGTTTACGGACTCATTGCCTACCGGGCGTTTCAGGGGCATCTTTCTATTGGCGATGTGGTACTCTATTTCATGGCCTTACAGCGTGGATATGCCTATCTTCAGGAGTTTCTGGGCCGCATTTCAGGGTTGTATGAAGATTCGCTGTTCCTCAACAACCTGTTTGAGTTTTTACATCTGCGCGAAGCACGTCCGGTATTAAGCGAACAAGAGCGTTATCCCTTCCCGGCACGAATGAAAGAGGGCATCAGTTTCCACAATGTGGGTTTTCACTATCCGGTAAACGACCGATGGGTATTGCGAAACGTCTCTTTCGACATTCACGCAGGGGAAACCGTGGCATTGGCAGGCATCAACGGAGCCGGCAAAACAACACTGGTAAAATTGCTTTGCGGACTATACAAACCGGTAGAGGGCGAAATAAAAATTGACGGTCTCCCCATTGACCATATCAAATGGCAGGAAAGGGTGGACAACATCAGCGTGATCTATCAGGATTTCATGCTCTACAATGTTTCTGCCCGGGAGAATATATGGTTTGGAAATGTACGCCGTGAAGCCACCGATGAGAAAATCATCGATGCTGCCAATCAGGCCGGCATCCACCAAATCATCGACGATTTTGAAAAAGGTTACGAAACCACACTTGGAACTCTTTTTGAACAGAGCGAGCAACTGAGCCCCGGGCAATGGCAACGGCTTGCGCTGGCCCGTTCTTTCTTTAACTCTTCACAAATTGTCCTGCTGGATGAGCCCACCAGTGCACTGGATGCTTTCTCGGAAGCCAAACTACTCAAATACATCAAAAGCATCACCGAAAACCGAACGGCAGTCATCATCAGTCACCGCCTCTCCACCATCAAGATGGCCGACCGGATAATTGTGCTGGACGGTCACCGGGTTGTTGAAGATGGTCATTACAATGAACTGTTACAGAAAGAAGGAGCGTTTTTCAGGATGGTGGAATCCTTGAAGCAATGAGCAATTATCAATCACCAATGAATAATCAGCTCTTAGCTCATAGCTCTTAGCTCTTAGCTCATAGCTGCTTTACTTCCCAAATTCATAAAAAAGTCCGGTAAACACCCCGAAAGAATACGGGCGGAATTTGCCTGGAGCTTCCCGGCTGATATCCGACAAGAAATAATTGAACCGGGGTTCCATTCTGATACCCAGCCCCCGGTACAAAGGAACCGACACAGCAACACCTGCATGAGTACTGAAACTCAGGTCTGAAACACCACCGGTTCGACCCACATTTTGCCTCTGCCCCGACATTTCCAGATAGGCCGTATTATCCAACAGCCAGTTGGCACCTACGCCGCCGGCAAGAGACAAATGAACAGGGCCCTGACGGAGCAACTGGTATCTTAAAGTAAAAGGCACCTGCAAATAACTCAGGTTTTGTTCCAACACCACAGCCTCACTACTATAGGACGTCTCCGATTTCATCTCCATCAACGCATTGGAACCACTTTGAAATTCTCTTACATCCGAATTTAAGGCAGGTGAAACATCCCGTTCAATAACACCCAGAGAATTGTTAAGTTTAACCTCCTGCAACGTCACACTACTTTCAGCAGAGAAATCTGCTGCGCCATAAACCATTCGACTCTCAGTTGGCGGGGTTACCTCCTGTCCAAGCATGGCATATTTCACTCCGGTTTCAATTTGCCATCGCGAACTCATTTTTACAGCCACGTTAAACCCTCCTCCTGAGGTCATTACACCGGATTCATTCATCCCTGAAGCGGCTGCACCCGAAACATCCCGATAAGCATAGGTAGGTGAGTATTCTCCACCCAGCACAATACCAACCGAGGATTTATCTGAAGCCTTTTCCGATGGAAGATTCAACCCAAAGTATTCGAGTGTCGACAGCTCACCTGAAACCACTATAACACCAGGCTGAACGGGCACATCAGCAATACCTGCGAAAGCCAGGGATTTAATTTTCTTAGGAACCTCAACATTTTCTTTTTGTAAAGAGGTAGAAACAACCACTCTCTCTGATTCATCCACTGATTGTGAAGCCATTAACAAGGAGCCATCTGTCTCTTCAACAATATTTCCAACCTTGCCATCAATAGCATCCACCGGCATATCGTGCTGATTATCGGCATTCGACTCTGAAGTATCGTCATTATGGCTTTCTGTTTCTACTGAAGCAATCTCAGATTGAAGCCTTTCCGGATTCTCTGAGTTATTTGTGGAAGGGGAAAGCTGAACAATTTGATCCAAGTCATCACCCGGCACCAGTAAAAACAAGCCCGCCAATAAAAGTATTGAGGCTGCAATTCCCCATCTCCAAAAAACAGGCACAAGTTTTCTTTTCTTCGGGCCAAGCCGAGATTCAATATTTACCCATACCTGCCCGGAAGGCTGCACCTCCAATTGATCAAGTTCTTTAAACAGAGCATCTGTATATTGTTCAGATTTCATCATATTTTGGCAGCCTCCTTATTCCTTTTTTTCGTTAATCTTTCCTGAAGCCACTTGCGTGCTCTCGACAGATTCGATTTGCTGGTTCCTGACGATATCCCCAATTGTTGGGCAATCTGATCATGTGTTCTTTCTTCCAGCACATAGAGGTTAAAAACCAACCGGTACCGTTCGGGAAGCTGTTGAATAAGCTCCAGCAAATCGCTCATTGAGGGAAACTCTTCGTCGGTATATTCTTCCGATTCTTCAGCATCAACATCCGGAAAATCATCCGTAAACTCGGTTTTGACTTTTTTCTTTCGGAAAGATTCAATAATCATATTTACCATCACTCTTCTCATCCATCCTTCAAAGGAGCCTTCGAAACGAAATTTTTCAATATTCTCAAACACCCGGATAAAACCATCCTGCAAAAAATCTTCGGCAGCTTCCCTATCGGTAGCATAACGCATACACACCCCCAGCATTTTGGGCGCAAAAAGCTCATAAAGTGCCTTTTGAGCACTTCTTTCACCTTTCTGGCACGCTGCAACTATTTCGTATATATCGATCGATCCGGACACAAAAACTGCTGATTGGTTTCCTGTAAATTTAAACTGTCTTCAAAAATAAAACAAACAGCTATATTTCAGGATAAAAAGGGCGCTCAATGCCTCACTTTTTAATGTAGAAGGAGAAAATGCAGAATGGTTGCGTGAAATTAGAAGTTGGAAGTTAGGGATTGTGCCGAATCTGGCTCAACCGCAATGCAGGTGCATCTCAGATCAAATTTGAAGAGTTTTAGTGGCCCCTAAAAACTCTTTTTCACTCTGTCAATTTCCCGTTTGGAGTCTTTGGCTTTGAGAGTCTCACGTTTGTCGTGTTGTTTCTTTCCTTTCGCCAACCCAATCTCTAACTTAGCAAAACCACGATCGTTCAGGAACATCCTCAGGGGGATAATGGTGAGCCCCGACTCCTTGGTTTTCCGTTCCAGCTTATACAACTCCTTTTTGTTCAACAGCAACTTACGTTCGCGTGTAGGCATGTGATTATTGAAAGTTCCATAAAAATATTCGGAGATGTTAATTCCTTTTACCCACAATTCACCACTTACAAAGTAACAATAAGAGTCCACCACCCCGGCACGGCCCATCCGAATAGATTTTATCTCAGTTCCGGACAACTGAATGCCGGCCACATATTTTTCGAGAATTTCGTAATCAAAATAAGCTCTCTTATTTTTTATATTTATCCTGCTTGCCGACATACTTAAAACGTTAACAAATAAAACAATACACCTCTCAGCAGATAAGGAATTCCGACAAGTGCCCCAAAAATGAAAAGGGCAAAAACAAATTGCTTATCATGAGGCAGCCCGGCCAGTCCACGAACACCAAGCCAACAGAGATAAAGGCTGTACAGAACGAAAACGTGAACAAAAAAGAATTCCGGAATTAAAACAGAAACCAATGAAACCACATATAACGGAGCCGAACTGTAAATGGTCAGTTTGGCGGAAAGCTCCCGGGAAGGAACCAACCGAAAAAAGCGCATCATCCTAAAAACCAAAAACCACGAAAGAAAAGCCCCTCCAAAGAGTGCCGAAAAAATCACAATCGCCTTTTTCAATGCAAATTCAAAAATAAAGGCTTGCTGATTAATCAGGTGCGACAAAAAAGTGCCAGCGCCTATCAATCCAATCAATGGGAGTGCAAAATTTCCAAGAATATCATTAAAAGTAGTACTCTCCCTGTGAATCTTTTGCCACTCTCCTGCCGGACTCACGACCAAACCCTTCAGTCGTTCTCCCAGATTCCGGTACATCTGCACTGTACTCACCGGTTGTTTTGCTTCCATTCGAAATAATTAATTAGTACTACTGGACAAAATTAAAAAAATTTAATGCCACAACACAATGAAAAAGTTTTATTAATAATTTCAACAGCTCATCCAATTACCATGTCCATAGCAACAGAACCCTTTCCCGCCGATGCAGCATTGAAATAGTTTAAAACACTTTTCCTCAATTTTTATTAGTTTTGAAAAATGGAAAGGAAGAAAGAGGCTATTAACAAAAAAGAGTCCACACCCTACGACTTGGTAGTCATAACAGGCCCCACGGCCAGCGGAAAGACCAGGCTTGCATCTCTTTTGGCCTACGAGCTGGATGGTGAAATCATTAGTGCTGACAGTCGCCAGGTTTATCGAAAAATGGATTTGGGCACCGGTAAAGATTACGAGGACTATATTGTAAATGAAACTACAATTCCTTCACATCTTATTGACATTCAAGACCCCGGATACAAATACAATGTTTACGAATACCAAAGTGATTTCTTCAGGATCTTTGAAGAAATAAAAAACAGAAATAAATTTCCCATCATGTGCGGGGGAACCGGCTTGTACATTCAGGCTGTTCTTGAGCGGTTCAAAATGGTTCATGTACCACCTGATCCTGATTTACGGGAACAATTGAAGGATAAAAACCTGCAGGAACTATCATCCATTCTGGCTTCTTTCAAAAAACTCCACAACACCACGGATACCGACACCGTAAAAAGGGCTATTCGCAGTATCGAGATTGAATCTTATTATCAAAACCATCCGGAAATTGAAGTCAAACTCCCAAAAATAAATCCGCTTTTAATTGGAGTTAATATCGATCGTGAATTAAGGCGCAAAAAAATCACCAAACGCCTGAAAGAGAGATTGAAACAAGGCATGATAAAAGAGGTGGAAAACCTGATTGCTGCCGGAACCAGCCCGGAAGATTTAATTTACTACGGACTGGAATATAAGTTCGTTACCCGTTATGTAACCGGAAAAATATCTTACGAGGAAATGTTTGAAAGCCTTAATATAGCGATTCATCAATTCGCCAAACGCCAGATGACCTGGTTTAGAGGAATGGAGCGCAAAGGACATAAAATAATTTGGGTAGATGCAAAAAAAGATGCAAATCAGAACATTAAATCCATTTTGAAGTTACTGATTCCAAATCATTGATTTGTTTAACATATATCATAAAAAAAGCACCTTTTATCAAACATGAGGTACTTTTTAAAAAATCTCGCGTAACAGGCAAACAAGGCCTGAAAAAAAACTTCCCCACAAAAAAATAGATGAAAATCCTGTTCTAAGTGCAACATTTTCCCCACAAATAATGTAAGAACAATATTAACAACCGATAACTTAAATGGATAACATAAACAACTATATCGACCGTATTACGCATCTGGCCAACCGGAACAAGGCACTGAATGCACAACTTCAGAATCTGGTAGGCCGGTATTCGCAAATCCAGCAACAGAATGAAAAGTTTAATCAACTATTGACCCGCTTTAACGAAACCGGAGAAACCCAATCCAGAGATATGCTTCTCCAAAAGCAGGGGAAAAAAGTTGAACATCTACGTACCGTTTCGCTTCTGTATATTTCTATTGGCGGATTCGAAAACTTTCCGGAAGTACAGGAACAATCAGAACTGATTGACATCCTTGATGAAATTTACATAGCTATTGATAAAGTTGCCGAGGAATTCAAAATCTCAAAAATCAAAAGTTTTGGCGACAACATTCTTTTTGCCGCCGGACTCAAAAATGAGTACCGCACCAACCCCATTAATATCACACTGGCCGCCAACAAAATGCAGGCTTCCGTGAACCACATTTTCACCAGTTCTAATGAAGAGCCTTTCTGGAAAGTTAAAATGGGAATTCATACCGGTCCGGTTTTAGCCCTCGATGCACAAAAACAACACAACCCCTCATCCATTAGCGGAGACAACATCAATGTAACATGCAGATTAGGTGAAGCCTGCCCTCCGGGAAAAATTAATATGTCGGAGATGACCTACGAACTGGTAAAAGAGTTCTTTGACATCAGTCACCTGGGCTCCATGCCTGTAAAGTACAAGGGAGCCCTCAATATGTTTTTGGTCAACGGATTAAATGAAAATCTCCACGTTAAAGGCAACACCTTTGAAGCCAACGATTTCTTTTATACAAGATACGGAGACATCCAGTTTATGGATATCCAGGAGAAAATTCTTGACCTGTTGGAGAAAAATCTTCCGAACAACCTCTTCTATCACAATGTAAAGCACACCGTGGATGTGACCACAGAAGTAGAGCTCATTGGCTGGGCCGAGGGTTTGAACGAAGAAGAAATTCTATTGATGAAGGTGGCGGCCCTTTTCCACGATGCAGGACATATTGTGGATTACAAACATCACGAACACCAGGGAACTTTGCTGGCCAAACAGATTTTGCCCCGATACAACTTTTCACAGGAAAGAATCAATACCATTTGCCGGTTAATTATGGCTACCAAACTGCCCCCAAACCCACAAGACAAAATGGAAGAAGTGATGTGTGATTCGGATTTGGATTATTTGGGACGAACCGATTTTATTCCGGTTTCCAACACTCTCTATCGCGAGTTGAGAGACCGCCAAATGATTGGATCCTGGCAGGAATGGAACAAAATGCAGCTAAAGTTCATTAAAAACCATCAATACTTCACCAAAACGGCTCGTGATCTGCGAGAAGTGAACAAACAACAACAAATTGAAAGGCTCATCCAATTACTCGATACCAAAGAAGTTGATATCAATATCGATAGATCGTTAGATTTTTAGATGTAAGATGCTTCGTACAATCTTGACATACTGAACTTTAACGACCAAACACCTTTAAGTAGTGCCAGCAAGAAAACTAAGTTTTTTTTAGTCTTTGATAAGAATGCGCCAAATACAACTACTACCCCGATTTTTCTTCGGGGCAGTAGTTGGTGTTTTCTTACAAAGACTAAGTATAAACAATTGGTTTGCAGTATATTACAATCCAGAAATTCGGGATAGCGGAGTATTAAACAAATAGTTCATTAAAAAAAGCCTAAGGGTTTGTAATGAAATAAACTGACAGATTTATCGAAGTTATTTTGTTCTTTGCCAACTTGAAAATACTGCGAATAGCGAGCTATTTAGGGTGTGTAATAAAATAAACTACCTGAAAATATTTTATAATTCGCTGAATACCTGAGATTTATTTTTTTTAAGCTAACCTTAATTCATTACACACCCTTAATGAATTTTCAAGGAAGTTAAAGGGCAAAAGAACAAGTCTAAAGCGGCAAGTTATTTCGGAACAATCCCTTAATGCAGAGAAGCAATAGCGCAACGTTTTTAATATCAGAGAGTTGAATAACACCCCGAACAACCTGCAAAAAAGTTTTTAATCAGTCATTTGCAATCCCGAAGTCCGGGATAACCATCTCACAATTCATCATCCCCTTTATTAAATTATCCTTACCTTTGAGCCTGCATTACATAATCCTCAAAAATCATTCCTATGAAACGGTTCCTCCCGGTTCTTTTTGCGCTTACCCTTCTTTCTTCATGCCAAAACAATAAGTATGAAGCAGCAATTCCCAATGTTGCTGAAAAGGTAGAAGCGTACGAAACCGTCAAACTAAAGACCAACCTGAACATTTTATCCCCCAGCCAAAAAGAGATGTTGTCTCTGCTTTTCGAAGCCGCCAACATCATGGACGACCTTTTCTGGAAACAGGCATGGGGTGACAAGGATACTTTTCTCTCAAAAATTGAGGATCCTGAACTGCGTCGTTATGCAAAAATAAACTACGGCCCATGGGATCGACTGAACAATCATCAGCCCTTCATCAAAGGAATTGGCCCAAAACCCGCAGGAGCAAAGTTCTATCCCACCGATATGACCATGGAGGAGTTTGAACAACTCCCCAATCATGATAAAACCAATCAATACACCCTCATCGAAAGAGATGAAAACGGAAAGCTCGCCATCGTTCCATATCATGAAAAATGGGAAAAAGAACTTTCTCTGGCAGCAGAGCTTCTTAACAGGGCAGCAGAACTTGCTGAAAGTGAGGGATTCAAAAAATACCTGAAAGAACGTGCAAATGCACTGTTATCGGGCGATTACTACAAAAGCGATATGTACTGGATGGAGATGAAAGACAATCTTATCGATTTTGTCGTTGGACCCATAGAGACATACGAAGACCAGCTTTTGGGTACAAAAACAGCGTTCGAAGCTTACATTCTGATAAAAGATACTGTATGGTCGGCACGTCTGGAGCGATTTGCCGCTTTGCTCCCCCGGTTACAGGAAAACCTTCCTGTTGACCATGCCTATAAAAAAGAAACTCCCGGCAGCGATTCAGACCTGAATGTTTATGACGTCATTTATTATGCCGGCGATTGCAATGCCGCCAGTAAAACCATTGCCATCAATTTGCCCAACGACCCGGATGTGCAAATGAAAAAAGGAAGTCGCAAACTTCAACTGAAAAACAGTATGCGTGCCAAATTTGAAAAAATACTGGTTCCCATCAGTCAGGTCGTCATCCATCCATCACAAAGAAAATACATCGATTTCGAAGCTTTCTTCGAGAACACTATGTTTCATGAAGTGGCCCACGGATTAGGCATCAAAGAAACATTAAATGGTAAAGGAACGGTCAGAGAAGCCCTGAAAGAAACGGCCTCCTCCATAGAAGAGAGTAAAGCCGATATCCTGGGGCTATACATCGTAACCCAACTGGCAGAAAGTGGCGATTTGAAAGACAAAGACCTGATGACCAATTACGTTACCTTTATGGCCGGAATTTTCCGTTCGGTCCGTTTTGGTGCCGCCAGCGCTCACGGGAAAGCCAACATGATTCGCTTTAACTACTTCCTGCAAAAAGGAGCCTTTTCAAAAGATAGTGATTCGAACACTTACCGCATCAATTTTGAAAAAATGAAACAGGCAATGAATGAATTGTCAGAGGAGATTCTGCTACTCCAGGGAGATGGAGATTATAAAAAAGCATTGGAAATGATTGCTACTCTGGGGAATATCAGTCCTGAACTCCAGACAGATCTCAATCGCATCAACAATGCCGGGATTCCCGTGGACATTGTTTTTGAACAAGGCCCCGAGGTTGTTGGTTTGAATTAATTAAAACACTAAACAACAAAAAGATATTAAACCATATGGCTTAAGTTTATAGTAGCGTATATATTTTTAGAGATTGCTTCTCCCGATCTCGTGCCTCATCGGAATCGCAATGACGCTCTTTCACTTTTATATGGAAGAGGTTGGCAGCAGGCAGGGCGGAGAAGCCGCCCTGCCTGCTGCCAACCTTCTTCTCCGTTATCGGTAGGTTCCGTCATTGCGAGGGCTATGCCCGAAGCAATCTCTAATGAAAAAATCGCTACTTTAAACTATAACCAACCATATAAGGCATATAAGAATTTTAGAATCAGGAAATAAAATAAACTTCGACAAAGTGTCGGACGTTAAATTGAAGCAAAAAGGGATTTTAAAATATAACGGGGTTGAGATTACAAAAAGAACTCCCGGACATAAAAAAACTGTTGGCCAAAAAGTCAACAGTTTTTTTGTAAAACCACAAACAACCATGGAGAAAATATTCTCAAACAACCGGATAAGTGAGTTATTCAATATTGAGGTTCCCATTATTCAGGGGGGAATGGTTTGGTGCAGCGGATGGCGATTGGCCTCAGCTGTTAGCAACAACGGCGGACTGGGCCTTCTGGGTGCCGGAAGCATGTATCCTGAAGTATTGCGCGAACACATTCAGAAAATAAAGAATGCAACCAACAAACCCTGGGGCGTAAATGTTCCACTGTTATATCCCGACATTGAACAAATCATGCAGGTCATTGTCGATGAAGGCGTAAAAATAGTTTTCACCTCTGCCGGCAGTCCTGCAAAATGGACTCCCTACCTCAAAGACCATGGCATCACGGTTGCACACGTAATTGCCAATTCGCGTCTGGCAAAAAAATGCGAAGACGCGGGCGTAGATGCCATTGTAGCCGAAGGTTTTGAAGCCGGAGGCCATGAAGGCCGTGAAGAAACTTCCACCATGAATTTAATTCCCTTGGTAAGGAATGCAACCTCGCTGCCATTGATAGCTGCGGGTGGCATTGGGTGCGGACAACAAATAGTGGCTGCCATGGCGCTTGGTGCTGATGGCGTACAAATTGGCTCAACATTTGCACTGGCACAAGAGTCATCGGCACACCCAAAATTTAAAGAATATGCTTTAAATACCAAAGAGGGAGACACGATGCTCACCTTAAAACAACTGGCTCCCGTACGGCTTCTGAAAAACCACTTTTTTAAACGGGTGGAAGAGGCCCAGCAAAAGGGTGCATCCCCCGAAAAATTAAAAGAACTTCTCGGTAAGGGACGGGCAAAAAAAGGAATTTTTGAAGGTGATCTGGAAGAAGGAGAATTGGAAATTGGTCAGGTGGCTGCACTGATAAAGGAGATTAAGCCCGTCAGCCAAATTATTAAATCTCTTATTGAGGAGATTCAGGAAACAAAAAAAAGGATTTGTAAATGATAGAATATTTTAAACATACACTTTCCAACGGTTTACGCGTTGTCGTACATCCCGATAAAACCACACCTATGGTGGCCGTTAACCTGTTGTACGACGTAGGTGCGCGCGACGAGGATCCCGACAAAACAGGCTTCGCGCATCTCTTTGAACATCTGATGTTTGGAGGGACACTGAATATCCCGTCGTACGACACTCCGGTACAAAATGTGGGCGGTGAAAACAACGCATGGACCAGCAATGATTTTACCAACTATTATGTGACGCTGCCGGCAACCAATCTGGAAACAGCGTTTTGGCTGGAAGCCGACCGAATGCGAGAACTTGATTTCTCCGATAAAAGTCTGGAAGTGCAGCGAAAAGTTGTAATCGAAGAGTTCAAACAACGGTATTTGAATCAGCCCTATGGCGACATACCTCTTTTAATCAGGAACCTGGCCTACAAGGTTCACCCCTATCGGTGGCCAACCATCGGGAAAGACATTTCCCACATTGAAGATGCCACACTAACGGATGTCAAAGACTTTTTTTACAGGCATTACGCTCCCAACAATGCGGTTTTGTCGGTAGCAGGCAATGTTACTCCTGAACAGGCATTCCAATTAGCTGAAAAGTGGTTCGGTCCCATCGCCGCCCGTTCGGTTCAGCAAAGAAATTTACCACAAGAACCCGTGCAGACAGAAGCAAGACAACTCACGGTAGAAAGAGATGTTCCTGCACCCTATATTCAGATGGCTTTTCACAACGGAAAACGTACCGACAAGGATTTTTATGCCAGCGATTTGCTTTCCGACATACTTTCAAACGGCCCCTCTGCCCGGTTGTTCCAATCACTCATCAAAGAACAGCGTTTGTTCTCGGATATAAATGCTTACATCGCCGGTGATCGCGACCCGGGATTGTTTACCGTTACCGGACGCCTCATGCCTGACGTCTCAATGGAAAGAGCAGAATCCGCCATTCGAAAAGAATTGATCAATCTTAGCGGTGAAGGCCCCAGAGAATACGAACTTCAGAAAGTCAAAAACAAAATAGAATCGAACCTTTTGTTTGGTGAAATTCATTATCTCAACAAAGCCATGAATCTGGCTCAGTTTGAACTGTTGGGCGATGCAGAGGAAATAAACAGAGAGGCGGAGCATTACCGGGCAGTGACTGCCAGCGATGTAAAAACAGTGGCACAAAGAACCTTTGCCCCCGGGAATTGCTCCACACTTTATTATCTGCCGC
>Ga0163223_100500_pt1 | contig 12516 bp, 12 predicted proteins | sample MSEWel2016_02_17_2_FD_113147 | JGI IMG/M metagenome (GOLD analysis project Ga0163223, IMG submission 113147) | Subsurface microbial communities from deep shales in West Virginia, USA - MSEEL Well Study Marcellus 5H_2016_02_17 ...
AGTCTGTTAGGTGTCGCTCTAGTGGTGGTGTCGTTTTTTCTGTATAGCCGCACCGGATTAGCGCTCTCTTTTGTATTGTTTTTCTGTTTTCTGGCTAATAGCAAAATAGGTAGCGCTCTGCGGCTCATTCCCGTCTTGTGCATTATGGCCTGTATGCTTCTCCCGATCTTCTTTGATGTAGGCGAATTCCTAGCTAGGAATAGCAACTTTGAAAAGGGGGTAGACTCAACTAGGTTTTCTATCTGGAAGGCTTATCTCGACGATCTAGACATGTTCAGCTTACTGTTTGGGTACGATATGAGCCAGAACGAGATAATAGCGGAGCATGGCGGAAATCCACATAGTGCTTATTTTCGGATTCATTCATACTTCGGGTTCGGGTTGTTGTTTTTAATGATGTTTATCTCGTTTTCCGCGCTAGAGCTGTTAAAGGAAAAGGAATGGTTTCTGTTTTTTATGGTTCTCTGCTTCTTATTTAGGGCAGCGTTCGATCCGGTTTATTTTGTTGGGGTTTTTGATTACGCGTTCTATCCTTTTGTGTTTTATGCTTTTTTTAAGGGCTATCTGCCGCGCCAGACTCCCGGTTGATTTTGCATTAGTTCCCGACAATTTTGCTGCTCTTGCTTTTATGGCCGTTATGAAAAAAAATAAGCTTATAATTTCGACAACAGTTCCTGAAACGCTAGCTACGATTTTGCGAGGCCAACCACGGTATCTGTCTGATGAGTTTCGTGTTGTTCTTGTTACGTCGCCCGGGTGTAGTGTTGACTCTATAAGAGCGATGGAGGGGGTTCGTCTAGAAGAGCTGAGGATGGAGCGAGGAATAAGTCCTGTCAGGGATTTTGTCTCTGTGATTAAGATGATTTTCCTAATTCTTAGGGAGAGGCCGGACATAGTTCAGTCATACACACCAAAGGCTGGTTTGGTTACAATGCTTGCTGCTTTTCTCTGTCGAACCCCCGTAAGGATTCATACCTTTACTGGTTTAGTATTTCCTACTCAGTCAGGTGTTAAGAGAAGAATTTTAATTTGGATTGATAGGCTGATTTCAGCGTGTGCTACTTTAGTTGTTCCTGAAGGCGAGGGGGTGAGAAGAGATCTTCAGAGATTTTCGATTACAAAAGAACCTCTGCATGTTATTGGTCACGGTAATATTGCAGGGGTAGACACCTGTCATTTTAGAAGCGATTTGCTCGATCTTCATCACGAGGTGGTGGGTATTCAGAGCTTATTGCCCGTTGGTGGATTCACGTTTTGCTTTGTCGGGCGTCTAAATAACGATAAGGGTATCTCTGAGTTAGAAGATGCGTTTTCAAAGTTGCCTCAGAATGCACGGCTTTTATTGGTTGGAGGCATGGATTATACCTCGCCGATATCCGAAAGGACGCTCGAAAGCCTGAGAGCTAATCCACGGGTTCTTCTGCTAGGCTTTCAAAGAGATATCCGTCCGGCGTTAGTTGCCTCCAAAGTTTTAGTTCTCCCAAGCTATCGCGAAGGGTTCCCTAATGTGATCCTGCAGGCCGGTGCTATGGAGTTGCCCGTGATTGCGTCGAATATAAATGGTTGCAATGAGGTTATAGAGGCAGGGGTCAACGGGTGGTTGGTTCCGCCGAGGGATAGCGATGCGCTCTATCTATCCATGCTAGAGGCAATGAATATGCCTGAGTCTGTCCGTGTTGAGATGGGCAAACGCGCCCGGACGCGAATTCAAGAACGTTTTGAGCAGAAGGACCACTGGCGACGTATCCTTTTATGCTACAAAAATCAGTTGGTGTGAAATCGATTTTGATTCTGATACTTACCGAGCTTCTATGTTAAAACGCCTTTTCGATATTTGTGCCTCGGCTGTTGGTTTAGTTTTACTCTTTCCGTTCATCCTCATCGTCGCTTGGCAGATTCGGCGGAAACTTGGAGCACCTGTTCTGTTCCGCCAGACACGGCCGGGGCTCAATGGGAAACCATTTGAGATGATCAAGTTTCGGACCATGCGTGATGCGCTGGATGCAGCGGGTAATCCGTTGCCGGACTCCGAGCGCATGACGCCGTTTGGCAGTTTTCTACGCTCCAGTAGCCTGGACGAATTACCTGAGCTTTGGAATGTACTCAAAGGCGATATGAGCCTGGTGGGGCCACGTCCGCTGCTGATGGAGTATCTGCCGCTTTATAGCCCTGAGCAGTATCGGCGGCATGATGTGCGGCCAGGGGTTACTGGCTGGGCGCAAATAAATGGGCGTAATGCGCTGAGCTGGGATGAAAAGTTCAAGTTGGATGTTTGGTACGTGGACAACCAATCGTTATGGCTTGATTTGAAGATCATCTGTCTGACCATCAAGAAAGTTATCGTCCGGGATGGCATCAGCGCGGCTGGTGAGGTGACTATGAGTAGATTTGAGGGCTCCGCTCGAGGAGGGAAGGATGAGCAATAAGGTATATGCCGTTTTTGGCGCTAGCGGGTTTGGGCGGGAGGTAATGCCAGTCCTCAGGGAGCAGGCAAAAGGATCTCAGCTGTTTTTCGTTGATGATAACCGCACTCATAACGAGGTGAATGGCCATCAAGTAATCTCCTATGAGCAGTTTCTTGGGCTTGATGTTGAAAGTAAATTTATAACCATCGCTATCGCTGATTCGACTATTCGAAAGAAGCTGGCCGAGCGCTGCATGGTTGATGGCGTGGCCATCGTTGATGTGGTGGCCGCAAATAGCGTTGTTTTAGATGGAGTTCAAATCGGAGAGGGTGCCATTCTCTGTCCATTTACTATGATCACGTCTAATGTAAAGGTCGGTATCGGCTTTCACGCTAATATATATAGCTACGTGGCACACGACTGCGTTATCGGCGATTATGTGACCTTTGCTCCAGGCGTAAAGTGTAATGGCAACATTGAGATAGGAGACTTCGCTTATATTGGCACCGGCGCGATAATTAAACAGGGTCGTCCCGGTAAGCAGTTGCGTATCGGTAAAGGCGCTGTAGTTGGCATGGGGGCGGTGGTTACAAAAGACGTGGCGGATGGTGCAGTTGTCGTAGGGAATCCAGCTAAGCCTTTGGCTCGTAAAGGATTAGGAACTAACGGATGAGTGAAATTACCTTTGGAGCCATTCCGATTGGAACTATTCGGCCTGGTATGACTGTCAGCTACTCGCAGACGATCACAGATGCCGATATTAAGGCCTACGCTGGGTTGTCTGGCGATCACAATCCCGTACATGTTAGTGATGAATACGCGAATTCATCGAGATTCAGTAAGCGTATCGCTCACGGTCTGATGTCTGCCGGGTTCTTTTCCGCGTTATTTGGGACACGTTTACCGGGCCCTGGTTGTGTCTATGTATCTCAGAGCCTGCAATTCAAGCGGCCTGTTTATATGGGTGATACGGTAGTCGCTACCGTAAAAGTATGTTCAGTTGATATTGGAAAGTGCCGCGTATTTTTTGAGACGATCTGCACCGTCGGCGGCAAGGTTGTTATAAAAGGCGAGGCTGAAATATATATACCGCCGAAGTGAGCGCTGGCCATTGCGCCAAGATCTGCCAGGTCTGTAAGATCGGACGTGGCCTTATGGAAATGTTGAGGGTGTGCCGCTGTGCTTAATAGTCCTTTCTCTCCGTGGCCTTCCTTTACCGAAGAAGAAGCCAACTCGGTCCGCGACGTCATTCTCTCTAATAAGGTCAACTATTGGACCGGACGGGAGTGCCGTGAATTCGAAAAGGAATTCGCCTCATGGTCTGATACCGGGTTTGCCGTCGCCCTGGCCAACGGTACTGTTGCGCTGGACGTGGCGCTGCAGGCGTTAGGTATTGGGACGGGTGACGAGGTTGTGGTTACACCGCGCACATTCCTTGCCTCGGTTTCCAGCATCGTTAACGCGGGTGCGGTTCCGGTGTTTGCGGAGGTTGATCGAGACTCGCAGAACATCACTGCTGAAACGATCCGTGCGGTGCTCACACCACGAACGCACGCGGTGATCTGCGTGCATCTGGCCGGTTGGCCTTGTGACATGGACCCGATCATGGCGCTAGCCGACGAGCACGGCCTGAAGGTGATCGAGGATTGTGCGCAGGCTCATGGCGCACGGTACAAGGGACGGTCGGTGGGCTCCATTGGCCATGTCGGCGCTTGGTCGTTCTGCCAGGACAAGATCATGACCACAGGTGGCGAAGGTGGGATGGTCACAACCAATGACCGTGTCCTGTGGTCAAAAATGTGGTCAATAAAGGATCACGGAAAAAGCTGGGAGGCTGTCTATGAGCGCGAACATGCGCCGGGCTTCCGTTGGCTCCATGAGAGCTTTGGCACCAACTGGCGAATGATGGAAACACAGGCGGTCATTGGTCGTATTCAGCTGCGCCGGATGGCTGACTGGCACGCTGCGCGCTTGGCCAATTGCGGGCGTATCTGGAGCACTGCCAAGGCGCTACCGGGGCTACGTGTACCTGAGGCGCCTCAAGATCTCGTTCACGCAGGCTACAAATGTTATGTATTCGTTGAGCCTGACGAACTGGCCATGGGTTGGAGCAGGGATCGGATCCTTGAGGAAGTAGCATCTAAGGGCGTTCCATGCTTTTCCGGATCGTGTTCCGAGGTGTATCTGGAGAAAGCGTTTGACGGCACGGGTTGGCGCCCTGCTGAACGTATGGCGGTTGCCCGCGAGTTGGGTGAGACGAGCTTGATGTTTTTGGTACACCCGACGCTGACCGCAGCCGAGATTGACAAAACCTGTTCTGTGCTCAAGCAGGTGATGGTGGCCGCTACGAACAAGGTTGTTTGATTGCTCAGTCGGGACGTGAGGTTGGTGTGCTAAGACTTGCTGAAAAACTACGAGCTGGATTGGTGTCGTTGCCGCGACGTTATAAACGACTCATTCAGGTTGCAACTGACGTGGTGCTCGTTTGGGTCGCACTCTGGTTGGCGTTCGTGGTTCGTTTGGGCGATGCGCGAAATATCGAGCCGCTTGGCGGCCATGCCTGGCTGTTCGGCATCGCTCCGCTTATCGCCGTCCCGTTTTTCATCCGATTCGGCATGTACCGCGCGGTGATGCGTTACTTCGGCAACGATGCGCTGATGGCGATCGCCAAGGCGGTGACGCTGTCGGCGTTGCTGCTTTCGTTGGCCGTGTATTGGCGCAGTGATGCACCAAAGGTCATCCCGCGTTCGATGGTGTTCAACTACTGGTGGCTGAGCCTGCTCCTGATTGGCGGCTTGCGCTTAGTGATGCGCCAGTACTTCATGGGTGATTGGTTTTCCCCGGACTCGCTCACTAAGTTCAAAGGCCGCGACGCGGGTTTGCCGAAGGTTGCGGTTTATGGCGCCGGTGCGGCGGGCAATCAGTTGATTGCAGCGCTGCGTCTGGGGCGCGCGATGCGTCCGGTTGCGTTTATCGATGATGATCCGAATCTCTTCAACCGCACGATTGCAGGGCTCCGGGTCTATTCGCCCAAGCATATCCAGCAGATGATTGACGAGACGGGAGCGGATGAAATTCTGTTGGCGATTCCGTCGGCGTCACGGGGCAGGCGGCGTGAGGTGCTGGAGACATTGGAGCATTTTCCCCTCCATGTACGCAGTGTTCCTGGTTTTATGGATCTGGCCAGTGGCAAGGTCAAGGTCGAGGATATTCAGGAAGTCGACATTGCTGACTTGCTCGGGCGCGACGCCGTTCCGCCGCAGCAGGCGCTATTCGAGAAGTGCATTCGCGGCAAGGTAGTGATGGTGACGGGAGCGGGCGGCTCGATTGGTTCTGAGCTGTGCCGGCAGATTCTGTCGAACAAGCCTCAAACGCTACTGCTGTTCGAGCACAGCGAGTTCAATCTCTACAGCATTCACATCGAACTGGAGCGGGCGATCGAGCGGGCTTCGCTGCCGGTCCGGTTGGTGCCGATCATGGGTTCTATCCGTAATCCCGAGCGCCTACTGGATGTCATGCGCACCTGGCAGGTGGAGACGATCTACCACGCAGCGGCGTACAAGCATGTACCCATGGTGGAGCACAACGTCGCTGAAGGCGTGTTGAATAATGTGCTTGGCACCATGAACACGGCCCAGGCGGCGGTGCAGGCGGGTGTGGCCAACTTCGTGCTGATCTCCACCGACAAGGCGGTGCGCCCGACCAATGTGATGGGCAGCACCAAGCGTGTCGCTGAAATGATTCTGCAGGCGTTGAGCCGCGAAACCGCGCCGGTGCTTTTTGGTGCTGGCGAGTCGGTGCATCACGTCAACAAGACGCGCTTCACCATGGTTCGTTTCGGCAATGTGCTGGGGTCGTCGGGCTCGGTTATTCCGCGCTTCTACCAACAGATTCGTAGCGGCGGGCCGGTGACGGTTACGCACCCGAAGATCACCCGTTATTTCATGACCATTCCCGAGGCCGCTCAGTTGGTCATTCAGGCGGGGTCGATGGGGCAGGGCGGCGATGTGTTCGTGCTGGACATGGGCCAGCCAGTGCGGATTGCCGAGCTGGCCGAGAAGCTGATCCACCTGTCCGGCTTGAGTGTGCGTTCGGAGAAAAGCCCGCACGGGGATATCGCCATTGAGTTCACCGGGTTGCGGCCGGGTGAGAAGCTGTATGAAGAGCTGCTGATCGGCGACAACGTGAGCCCTACCGAGCACCCGATGATCATGCGCGCCGATGAGGAGTACTTCACCTGGGATGCGCTGCGTAGTGCGCTGGCGAAACTGCTTAAAGCTGTAGAGCAGGATGACTATCCGCAGGTTCGGGTATTGCTGCGTGAAGTGGTGAGCGGTTATGTGCCCGAAGGTGAAATCGTTGATTTGATTTATCAGCAGCGGAAAGTGGGGCCGACGGAGTAGCGGGAGTTGGGTTTTGGCGATGGCTTCAACCTGAAAGCAAAAGCTTCGCCCCGAGGGCGGGCCTCCCGCAGTAAGCTACTGACTACGGCGATCAAGTTGATACGCTAGTCCGTTGCCTTATAGAGAGGCTTTCCGACTCGGGCGATGTGATCGATCAGCAGCGGGTTGTCGAGCTGATGATGCAAGGACAAATCGATCTTGTAGGGTAGGAGAAGGTCATCCAAGGCCAGTTCGATGTTAAGCAGGTCTTGATATGAGAGCTCATTGCCTTTCAATGTCAGATCGATATCCGAACCAAGCCGGTAGCTGCCCTTGGCACGGGAGCCATAAAGGATCGCTTCGCCAACTTTCGGAAACAGCCGAAGTGTTTCGCGTATTGACTCAACGTCCTTATCTGATAAGCCGGAATTGTGCAGATTCATGCGCTTGGCTCGACGCGGCTGAGTAGTGTCTGCTGTAGCTCCTTGAGCAAGGGATGGTGCTGCAACAGAATGTTCGCCAGGATCGCTTCGGCGGTTTCTTCGTTGTATGTGTGTGAAGTCCGATTGCGGTCCGTGAGCATTTGCATCCAGGCATGACCATCGCTAATCAAGCCCTTGCTGAACGCTTCTCGAATGGTATCGCGTGAGCCAACGATGCCATCGATTCCTTGCCAGACAAGAAAGTCCTTCAGTGTGTTCCAGCCCAGCTCATAGCAGTATTCGAAGCCTTGGATAGCGCCTTGTTTTTCCAGTTTCGATAGTTCTCGTTGCTGCATGAGTTCCATCGCTTCATCGAGCTGCAGCAGAACCTTGCGAAAGTTGCTCAGGCGCTGCTGCCAGCGCACATCGATGTTGTTCATTCGTAGAGCTCTGGTTTCGAATGCCCGAATGCTACAACGTCTGTGTTGGCAGGCCTATTGGGTTTCCTACATCCAGTTGGGCTTCGGATAGCGGCGGTCCGATTTGCCCGCCTTGAGTACGGCTCCCGGCACCTCGTGGCCAACCAATTCCGGCAGGCTCGCGGCGCACTGCAACAATTTGTCCAGATCGACGCGGGTATCCAGGCCCATGCGTTGGAACATGTGCACCAAATCTTCGGTGCAGATGTTGCCGCTGGCGCCGGGGGCGTAGGGGCAGCCTCCAAGGCCACCGAGTGAGGCATCGAAGCGGTCGATACCTGCATTCAGCGCGGCCAGGGCGTTTGCCAGGCCCATTCCGCGAGTGTTGTGGAAGTGCGCGGTGAACACTGCCTCGGGCCAGTTGTTCAAGGCTTCGCGGCAAATACGCTCGACTTGTGCTGGGTCGGCCATGCCGGTGGTGTCGCAGAGGGTGATGCCCTGCACGCCGATGTCCAGCAGCCGCTGCACCAAGTCATATACACGGGGCTCCAGAACTTCGCCTTCGAACGGGCAACCGAAGGTGGTGGACAGCGAGGCGTTGATGAACACACCGCTGCCTCGGGTGACTTCGATGATTTCGCGGAACTGAATCAGCGATTGCTCGGGTGTCATCCGTAGGTTGGCCATGCCATGGGTGTCGCTGGCGGACATCACCAGGTTGATTTCGTCCACGTCACAGGAGAGGGCGCGTTCACAGCCTTTCACGTTGGGTACCAGCACGGTGTATTCGACGCCCGGCACTCGGCGGATACCGCGCATTACCTCTTCGGCGTCGCGCAGGTTGGGGATGGCTTTAGGCGAGGTGAAGGATGTGACCTCAATCTTCGCCAGCCCGGTTTCGGAGAGGCGATCGATCAACGCGATCTTGTCTTCGGTGGGGATGAAGTTCGGTTCGATCTGAAAGCCATCGCGAGTGGCGACGTCCTGGATGTAGAGGCGTTTGGTCATGGGCTCTCCGAATTTGCATGTGTCTGGTAGTAGGGTTCGCGAGCAAGCTCGCTCCTACAAGAGCGGCGGACGGCGCTGCATCCCGTAGGAGCGAGCCTGCTCGCGAACAGTCGCATCAAACGATCCCGCGCTCGCGCAGCCCGCGGACTTGCTCGTCTGTCAGGCCAAGCCCGGCCAGTACGTCTTCGGTGTGCTCGCCCAGCTGTGGACCACCGGTGCCGATGCGGCCAGGGGTGCGGCTGAGTTTGGGCAGCACGCCAGGTACCTTGAGCGGGCCGGCAAAGGTTTGGACCTGCTTGATCATCTGCCGCGCCAGGTAGTGCGGGTCCTTGATGATATCGGCGGCGGTGTAGGGATAGCCTGCCGGGACGCGCGCGCCTTTGAGCGCCTCGATCACCTCGTCGCGACTGTGCCGCGCGGTCCACTCACCGATGGCGGCGTCGATCAGTTCGGCGTGCTGGGCGCGGCCGTCGTTATGGGCGAAAAGCGGGTCGTCGGCGAGGTCCTGGCGGTCCATCAGCGTCATCAAACGCTTGTAGATGCTGTCGCCATTACCGGCGATCAGCACGTAGGCGCCGTCATTGCACAGATAGGAGTTGGACGGCGTGATACCGGGCAGGGCGCTGCCGGCTGGCTCGCGTATATAGCCGAAGGCGTCGTACTCGGGCACCAGGCTTTCCATCATGGCGAATACCGATTCGTACAACGCGACATCGATTTCCTGGCCCTTGCCGCTGCGGTTGCGTTCCTGCAGGGCAAGGAGAACTCCGATCACACCGTAGAGCGAGGACAGCGAATCACCAATGCTCACGCCGACACGCACCGGCGGTTGGCCGGGATAGCCGGACAGGTGCCGTAGGCCGCCCATGGCCTCGCCGATGACGCCAAAGCCGGGCAGGTCGCGGTAGGGACCGGTTTGACCGTAGCCGGAGATGCGCAGCATGATCAGCCGCGGATTGAGTTTGGCCAGTTCGTCCCAGCCAAGGCCCCAGCCTTCGAGCGTGCCGGGGCGAAAGTTTTCGACCAACACGTCCGCTTCAGCGACCAGCTGGCGGACGATTTCCTGCCCTTCGGCGGCCTTCAAATCGAGGGTTACCGACTGCTTGTTGCGCGACTGAACGTGCCACCAGAGTGAGGTGCCGTCCTTGAGCTTGCGCCACTTGCGTAGTGGATCGCCAACAACAGGCGGCTCGATCTTGATCACCTCGGCGCCGAACTCACCGAGCATCTTGCTGGCGAACGGGCCGGCGATCAGCTGGCCCATCTCGATAACCTTGAGCCCTTGCAGCGGCAAGCTGTTTTCATTCTTTTCGTTCATCACAACACCTGTGCCGGGTCGATTCATGGGCGGAGGATGACCGAGCACCGCGTACCGGGCAATTGCCAAATGATCAAGGACGGTTTCGCAGAACGCGAAGTCTGTTAGCGGATGCCTTTCTGGGCGGGCCGGTTTATGGTTGGCGCTTCGTCACTTGCGAATACGAGAGCCAGCCATGCGGCGTGTCGATTTCGTTACCCTGCGCCTGTTTGTCGCCATTGCCGATGAGCGCAGTCTCACCCGTGCCGCCGAGCGTGAGCACCTGGCGCTCGCCGCTGTGAGCAAGCGCATCAGCGACATGGAGGGCCAGCTCGGCGTGAGCTTGCTGTATCGCCAACCCAAGGGCGTGGAGCTGACGCCTGCCGGCCACGCATTGTTGCACCATGCGCGCAACCTGCTCGATGGCCTGCAGCAGATGGATGCCGACCTCAGCGAGTTCAGCCAAGGCGTAAAAGGGCACGTGCGCATCCACGCCAACACCTCGGCGGTGATCGAATTCCTGCCCGAGGACCTGAGCGCCTTCGCTCGCCTGCATCCGGAAGTAAAGATCGATCTGGAAGAGCGCGTCAGCAGCGATACCCTGCGTGCTCTGCGCGAAGGGCTGACGGATATCGGTATCTTCGCCGGGCACATGCCGGCCGAAGACATTCAGGTGTTCGGCTACCGCGAGGATCGTCTGGCGCTGGTCACGCCACGTGAGCATCCTTTGGCGACCCGGGAAGAAATCGCACTGCGCGATGCCGCCGGCTTCGATTTCATCGGCCTGCAGCAAGACGCGTCACTGCATGCGCTGCTGCAGCAGTCAGCCCAGCAGATGGGCATGCCGTTGCGGCTGCGCATTCAGGTGCGAAGCTTCGAGGCGATCTGCCGAATGATCCACACGGGGATGGGGATTGGTGTGCTGCCCGAACAGGTGGTGCGCAATTATCTGCCGGCGCTGGATGTCGCGATCATCCCGCTTACCGATCTCTGGGCACGGCGCGAACTGACGATTGGCGTGCGCAACCTCGAAAGCCTTTCGGTCACAGCGCGACAGTTACTGGAGCACCTCACGACTCGCGAAGGCAATAGCTGAAAACAGGCTGTACACGGCATGGCCTCGTCCCACCCTTCGCGAACAGCGAAGCCACGCTTGCTCAAATATGAATGTCAGCGGGAAACGACGCCGGCTAGAGTCCGGTTAGCTACATAGCTCACACAACTACAAAACGGAGCTTTCCCATGGCACGACTCACCCGTGGTATCACCCGTCTGCTCGCCGTTTCGGCACTGGTCACCGTATTTAGCGTTCAGGCCGAATCTGAAGCGAGTGCACCGATCCTGATCAAGTTCTCTCACATCACCGCGGATAGCACGCCCAAGGGGCAGGGCGCGTTGATGTTTCAGAAGCTCGTCGAGGAGCGGCTGCCGGATCAGGTCAAGGTCGAGGTTTACGCTAACTCTTCTCTGTATGGCGACGGCAAGGAGATGGAGGCTCTGCTGCTGAATCAGGTTCAGATGCTCGCCCCGGCGCCGTCGAAGCTCGAGCAATACACCAAGCAGCTGCAGCTGTTCGACATGATGTTCCTCTTCGATGGCGTCGCCGCCGCGCAGCGCTTTCAGCAATCGGACAAGGGCAAGGCCATGCTCAAGTCGATGGAAGACAAGGGCATCACCGGATTGGCTTACTGGCTCAATGGCATGCGCCAGTTCACCGCCAACAAGCCGTTGCGCGAGCCGGCCGATGCTCGTGGGTTGAAATTCCGTGTGCAGCCGTCGGATCTGCAGGCCGCTCAGTACACCGCGCTGCGCGCTGTTCCGCGCAAGATGGCTTTCGCCGAGATCTACCAGGGTTTGCAGACTGGCGTAGTCAACGCCCAAGACAACCCCTGGTCGAACATCTACAGCCAGAAATACTACGAAGTGCAGCCGTACATGACCGAATCCAACCACGGTATCGGCAACTACCTGCTGATCACCAACACCCAATTCTGGAACGGCTTGCCGGTGCCAGTGCGTACCGAGCTGGAAGCAATCATCGAGGAAGTCACCGTTGAGGTGAATCGTCAGGCCGAGGCGCTGAACGAAAAGGCCAAGCAGAACATCGTCGATACCGGCAAGAGCGAAATCCTGGTGCTGACTGAGGAGCAGCGTAACGCTTGGCGCGACGCGGTTCGCCCGGCCTGGAAGAGGTTCGAGAATGAGATCGGCGTTGACCTGATCCAGGCAGCTGAAGCGGCTAATCAGGCGCAATGATTTTACGCCTGTTCCGTCTTCAATCACATTCGCCGCGGGGTGCGCTTCCCACAGGCGGCGTGCAGGCTTCGACGTTAACGTAGGAGGCCCGCCTCGGGGCGAAGCTTTTAGTGCGGTCTGTCAGGAGCTGAATTGTATGGGCTGGGATCGAGGTGAACACCGGCCCTATAATCGCGCAACGTTTTCCTGAGGTACCGACATGTCTTCTATCGACGATCAGCGTTTTGGCGGCATTGCTCGCCTCTACGGCGCCGCCGGGCTAGAGCGTTTGGCGGCGGCGCATGTCGCTGTTGTCGGGATCGGCGGGGTTGGTTCCTGGGCGGCCGA
>Ga0163223_100503_pt1 | contig 12461 bp, 11 predicted proteins | sample MSEWel2016_02_17_2_FD_113147 | JGI IMG/M metagenome (GOLD analysis project Ga0163223, IMG submission 113147) | Subsurface microbial communities from deep shales in West Virginia, USA - MSEEL Well Study Marcellus 5H_2016_02_17 ...
CCTTAAAAATATAATGGGATTATTTTATCACTATTTTTTTTACTTCACAAGACTAAATTAACATAAACGAGTTAATGACAAGTATTTACTATCAACTGATCGGATCTGGTACAATAGGTAAATTTTCTCATTTTTCGTAAATATTTTAACCAAACCGTGAATTGTCAGATCATGCTTCAACAGCTTTATTAAGTCTTCTTATATTTTTGAGCTGATCATAGGCGCAAATATTTCATAGGTTTTAGGCCCAAACCAAAGTTTCATTTCAATTAACAAGGATTCCATTGAGTCGCTACAGTGAATTAGGTTGTAGCAGCACCGACCTTCCCGATCGGCGTTTTCAAAGGAATCAGTTCCCAGATCGCCGCGGATCGTTCCTGGTACAGCTTTGGTCGGATCAGTAGCACCGGTTAATTCCCGAGAATTGGCAATCGCATTTTCGCCGTCCTGACTGAGAATAATCGGAACCATTGGTTTACCCACAAACGCTGCAATGGCCATTTTTTTAAAGGATTCGCCAAGTTTTTCAACGACATGGGCATAATGTGTTAAGATTGATTTTTCATCAGCGCTCTTAAATCCGATCATCTCAATCAGGAATCCCTTCTCAATAAATCGTTGAATAATCGGTTCCACTAATTCTGCTTCCAACGCGTCTGGTTTCATAATAATCAAAGCGTATGTTTTCATCAGTAATCCTCACTTTCCATATTTACTATTTATTATACTGATCTTTTACAGGTATTGGGTAAGCTAAACAATTGTTCTGACATAAAAAAGTCAAACAAATACAAAAAACGCTGAAGCCGATCCCGCATCACGATGCAGAACCGGCTTCAGCTTTCAATTTCTGATGTCATTCCTTTTGGACTCACCCCTTTCTATTTAGCAAAAACCTTCTCTTTCACTTTTCAAAGTAACAAACACTTAACTTGAAAACTTCTTCCATTTACCTTGGAAACCAGAAAATTAGAATTATTTGGAGATTGTTAATCTAACCTTTTTTAAGGTTGCTTTCCAGTTTTTTCTTATTTTTTTACGCTGATTGTGATCTCCTATTTTGAGGATTACTTATCTTTGATCTATTATTTGTATTTATGGCCACATCAATTTCGTACCATCATTAAAACTTGATATAAATACGTGATGCTTTTTTCCATAATGTAAATACCGATCTCCAATCAATCACACAATAATTGTCTGCAATCTACTCAGATAAAATTCGAGAACTGTTGCAGATGCGGAGGTAACAATCGATAAAATTTAACTAAGCGATCGGTATCGTGTTAGAATTTTTTTCTAACAGATTGCCGGCTTCCTTTAATCTTATCTGCAGTTAAGGTTTATTTACTTTTCAATGACCGTCTCAGTCAATCTGGAAAAGGATTGAGTTGATCTTTGATTTAGCTAAATTATAGCACGTTTTTTTTAAATGTAAAGTCTTTTTTTGTAAACGTTTTATTCCTTTTGTAAACCTTAAGCATCAGCTTTAATTATGAGTTCTTCACGATGAACCTCGATCGTGGGATCAATTAGAAAGACCGTGCTATTTTGATTATTTACACTCTCTAGAACATGTTCTGGCTTAACACTTTGTTGCTCGATATAAATCAAGGTCATCTTGACATTCACCTTGTCTTTTTCAGAATCAGCAAAAACTGCGATCGATTCGATAAATGGTCGTATATCTTTATCAACAAACTTCCCTTTTTTATTTCTTTTTTGCATAAAAATCTGAGACCGTTCAAGATAAGAACGGATGGATTCAGACAATTCTCTTAAATCAGTTTCAGGCACGACTTTGATGCGAATCCGATAGATGCTTTTACAAAGCGATGCCGACAGGGATCTGACCCCTTCGTCGCAGATTTTTGCAGTGATGATTTCCAGGCCATTGGGCAAAACCTGGTTCATGCGGCTGATAAATGTTTCTACATCAATGTTCTTTGATACCATCACTTCACCAAACTCACCATCACTTGTCAAGCCCACGGACATAGCCAGTGCGAATGACATTTTAGGATGAGGATTGAATCCCTGGGAGTATTCAACAGGAATATTGGCCCGACGAAAAGCCCGTTGAAACAGGCGCTGCTGATCTAAATGGGATAAAAAACGCAGGGGTGTAGTTCGCTTAAATTGATATTGAATTTTAACCATTGCATTTCCATCCTTTCTTGAACTCCATAATTCCACAATTCGAGCAGCTTTCGGGGCAGAAGGGCGTCGTTAACGCAGCTTCCGCTTTTTGTGCCTCGGCTTTTAAAAATTTCTTAGTGACCCCTGTATCAATAAAATCCCATGGTAGGATTTCGTCAAAGTCTCGATTTCGCAAGGCATAGAAATTCGGATCAATTCCTGCTTCAGCAAAGGCTTCGGTCCACTTTTCCAGATCAAAGTATTCTCCCCAGCCATCAAACCGGCAGCCTTTTTGATGGGCTTTTTCCAGCACCAGACCCAATCGACGGTCACCCCGGGCAAAAACAGCTTCCAGAAAGCTAACCCCACTATCGTGCCAGCTGTAGGAAATCTTTCGTTCTTTAATGCTGGCTTTTAAATGACGCTGCTTGTTCATAAATTCTTCCGGGGTATTCTGTCCCATCCACTGGAAAGGCGTGAATGGTTTCGGTACAAAAGAAGAAGCGCTGAGAACAACCTTCACACTTTTATTCCGGGACTCACGATCAATTTTATAGTACTCATTCACGACTTTTTGTCCCAGATCGGCAATGCCTTCGATATCGGCAAGGGTTTCTCCCGGCAAACCAATCATAAAGTAGAGTTTGACATGTCCCCACCCCTTCTCAAAGGCAGTTCTAACCGTATCCATCAGGTTTTCTTCGGTCACGCCCTTATTGATAACGTCGCGCATCCGCTGCGTACCAGCTTCCGGTGCCAGAGTCAATCCGGCTTTCCTGACTTTTTGAATCTCTTCCAGCATCTCAATGCTTAAGGAATCAATGCGTAGAGATGGCAGGGTAATACTAACCTTACCAACTTCAGCATCACAGACCAGGTTTTTAATCAAGGTTTCAATTTCACTGTAATCACCCGTGCTAAGAGATGACAACGAAGCTTCATCGTAGCCAGTAGATGCGATTAGAGCTTTAATTTTTGATTGGATCGTTGGTACGGTTTTCTCACGGGTGGGACGATAGATCATCCCAGCCTGGCAAAAGCGGCAACCCCGTCCACAACCTCTGAAAATTTCGTAACTGATGCGATCATGAACGGTTTCCGTATAGGAAACCACAATTTTATCCGGGAAGTAAGCTTGATCCAGGTCTTCGATAAATTGTTTGCGGATCGTCGCTGGCACTTCTTCTGCAATGGGGGTGAAGGCAGTAATCACCCCAGACATTTCATCATAGCTGACCGCATAAAAAGCCGGGACATAAACCCCTTCAATCGCCGCTGCCATTTTTAAAAAGTCCTGACGGTTGCCGCCGACTTTTTTCCACTCACGGTGAGCAGCCATAATTCTTAAGATCACCTCTTCTCCCTCACCGATGACAAAAATGTCAATAAAGTCTGACAGCGGTTCGGGATTATAGGCACAGGGACCTCCCGCGATCACAAAGGGTTCATCTTCTTTTCGCTGGGTGCTTCTCATGGTGATCTTCCCCAATTCAAGCATATTTAAAATATTACTGAAGCTCATTTCATATTGAAGGGTAAATCCCACAAAATCGTATTCGTTTAAAGGCATCATCGATTCCAACCCATATAAGGGCAGATCATGTAGCCGCAATTGTTCTTCCATATCCACCCAGGGTGCAAATACCCGTTCACACCAGATGTCCTTTTCTTCGTTAAGTAATCCATAAAGAATTTTCATGCCTAAATGGGACATTCCCACCTCATAGGTATCTGGGAAGGCAAAAGCAAAGCGAATCATCTCTTGATCTGGGGTCTTATGGACAGAATTCACCTCATTGCCAAGATAAGTGATCGGTTTTGTTACCAAGGGTAAAATATTTTTTTCAATATAATTATTCATTCATTTCCTCATATTTATAATTTTTAAACGTTAGTCTAATTTTAGCACACCTAATCTTACATGATTCTTACTGGCTTGTATAGTCCCCGCATCAGAATAAATATTCATTGCCTCAATTTAATTCTGAACATCATTCAGAAAAGTGCATTTGATAAACAATACCAATTGTGATAGACTACACAATGTTTGTAATTTTATATCGAACTTTTGCGGAATTAAATGGGCCTTGTGTTCAATGAATAACGCAAAAAACGAATTCTTATTCGTGAAAGGAGAAACGAATTGTTAGAAACAGTAGATGTGGGCATTTTATCCATCATTCCTCCAATCATTGCCATTGTCCTGGCGTTGATTACTAAAGAAGTCATCTCTGCTCTGCTTATCGGAATCTTATCTGGAACTCTGATCTATGTTGTCAGTAGTGGTGGGGGTCTTGTTGAAATGGGAACGGTTGCCTTTGGTTTAATGGCCGAAACCGTGGGTGATCCAGGTAAATTCAACATTATCCTATTTTTGGGGCTGCTGGGCGCCCTGGTTTATGTGGTGACCATCGCCGGAGGATCAAGAGCCTATGGCAATTGGGCCACAACTAAGCTTAAATCGAGACGCAGTGCCCAGCTGGCCACCAGTGCCTTAGGGGTCATTATATTTGTCGATGATTACTTTAATTGTCTAACTGTAGGTACCGTAATGAAGCCGGTCACCGATAAATATCAGATTCCTCGGGCCAAACTCGCTTATATCATCGATTCCACTGCGGCTCCAATTTGTATCATTGCTCCGATTTCTAGTTGGGCAGCGGCGGTCGGATCGACTCTTTATGAAACTGGGGCCTTTCAGAATGAACTGAGCGCTTTTATGTCGACGATTCCTTATAATCTCTATGCTCTTTTAAGTATTTTGATGGTCATCATTCTTTCGATAACCAACCTGGATTTCGGACCGATGGCCCGAGTTGAAAAGCAGGCGCTTGAAACCGGAGACCTGGGAGCTCTGGATACTGAGCTGGAAGAAAAAGTTCTAATGGATGGTAAGGGTACGATCTGGGACCTGATTATTCCGATTGGCGCCCTGATAATCTTTTCAGTTCTATCGATGCTTCAGAACGGTGGCTACTGGTCCGGCGAAGGTTTAACATTGTCCGCCGCCTTTGGCAATTGTGATGCTTCTGCCGCACTGGTAATGGGCGCTTTTTGGGCGCTAGTGGTGACCTTCTTACTCTTTATTCCCCGCAAACTTATCGATTTTAAAACCTTTATGGGTGGTATCGGTGAAGGGATTAAAACCATGGTACCCGCCTATATCATTCTGACTTTGGCCTGGACTATCGGTGCTCTGTGTCAGGATCTGCTGGGAACCGGCCTCTTTATTGGGGAACTGGTCAAAGCAAGCAATATCCCGGTGGGGTTGATCCCGGCCATGATTTTTCTGGTGTCAGCATTGCTGTCCTTTTCCATTGGCACCGCCTGGGGCACCTTCGGTATCTTTATACCCATCGTGGTTATGATTTCTCAATATACCTCACCGGAATTGATGGTCGTAACCTTGTCGGCAACTCTTGCCGGCTCAGTATTTGGCGACCATTGTTCGCCCATTTCGGATACCACCATTTTATCTTCAACGGGAGCTGGTTGCGACCATATTCAGCATGTATCAACTCAGATGCTTTATGCTATCGTGGTGGCCGCTTGCAGCTTTGTTGGTTATCTGGTTGCCGGTTTAACTTACGGAAATCTTATATTAACCTGGATAACTTCGATTGGCCTTCTGATTGTGTCGCTAATAGTATTCCATCGTATTTCCAAATCCAGAATCAATCGACTGAATTATTCTACCCCAGATTAATCCTGGTAACTTCAAATGTCCGTCATTCTACAAATAAGCATGGCGGGCATTTTTTTATTCAGAATTTTTTCCAGATTAGGACGCCTTTTCGTTGCTGTAATGATTCCGTAATCATATCCTTTTCAGCGATTTTCTCCATGTATTGATGGATCCGGCTGATTTGCTCCGGGCTTTCCAACACTGACAGTTCTCGCGTATAAATCTCCTTGGCTTTTTCTAAAGAAAAGAACCGTTTATGAATGCCAGTTTCGTAAGTCAGTTCCGGAAAAATGCCCTTCGTCCATAAAATGTTAAAAATATAGTTCAGCTTATTAAACTGACGAAGATAGTTTTGATCGGCTAACGTGTATAGTTTTTCTTTCAGGTTGCTGTGTCGTTCCACAAATGCGGACAAATAGCAATAGCCTCGGGAGCAATCCATCAGTTTATAAAGATGAGCCGGCCCATGAATGGCCGGGGACATACTCGCTACAACCAGATCAAAGGGTTTCATGCATTGAAAGCTATCCCAATCCGAATGAACAAATTCCGTGTTTTTCAGGCCTGCAGCGGTGGCATTTTCGTTGGCAAAGTGTAGCATATTTTCAGAGAAATCCAGACCAACTACTTTTTTTGTCTTTTTCGCTAGTTCAACCGCCAAATGTCCTGATCCACAGCCAATATCCAATACCGTTGATTCACTATTGATAATACCCTTATCAATCAATGTCTGAACCTTCTTTTTTCGATTTAACTGAGCCTCCTCGGTCGATAACGAAAGGTTGTATTCTTCTGCCCGAATGTCCCACAATTCCACCGATGGCTCTTTTTTCTGGTTATCGGATAACCAGAGTTCCTCAAAGTATTCTAACTTTAAATGCATCCTGTATCACTCTCCTTTATTTATCCAGACACGCCCAAAATCTTCCTTTAACACCTGAAAATCCTGATAGGGCTTTTCAATGCAGAGCAAACGTTTGATGACACGTTGTTGTTCTTTGTCTAAATTTAACTGGGAAATGGAAAAGCCACTAGCTCCGACGCTCATTTCGTCACAGTTTGATGCCAACCGCAGAAAAACATCACCGATTCCCCAGAAATCAGGATTAAAGCGGCGGCGAAATTTGGGATCACAACTGGCCGAGCCAAAATCAATGAGTGACAGCAGATCACCAGTCCATAAAAGATTATCGGTTTTGATGTCCCGATGAGTGATATGCAGCCCCGACAGATAATCCATCACAGCAATTAATTGCTCCATGATCGCTGTAATTTCTTTTTTGTTAAAAATGTAATCCCACTCTAATAGGTCTTCGAGTGACTGTCCTGGCATTTTTTCCATCACCAGTCCATAGAAACCATCCCGATCAAGAAGTTGATTCAATTTGGGAATAGCAGGATGGTCAATTTTTTTCAGAAATTTGCTTTCTCGGGCCAGTTTTTCTTTACGGCGCTTGACATCATTGGGATTAAAGATTTTTAAAACATAGTGCTTTGTATCTCGGGACATCAGATAGCAGCTACCAAACCGTCCCTGCCCCAGAGTCTTTATCAGCACAAAACCATCAAGAGCAAGCGTTCTCCTGAGCGTTTCGAGACGGTTACCACTCAATCTCGTCAACCGATAAGGGTTTCTCATTGAGATAACTTTTCTGAACCTGACCATTTTTCATGATAATGACCTTGTCGGCCATGGGAGTAATGGCCTGATTGTGGGTGATCAGAATTACTGTCATATTTTCTTTGCGGCTGGTTTCCTGGAGTAGTTTTAAAATATTTTTCCCCGTATTATAATCCAAAGCTCCGGTGGGTTCGTCACAAAGCAGAAGCTTCGGTCGCTTAGCCAACGCTCTGGCAATAGCCACTCGCTGCTGCTCGCCTCCGGAAAGCTGTGATGGAAAGTTTCCCAGCCGTTCTTCCAATCCAACACTCTTTAATACGGTTTCTGCGTCCATCGGATCATGACAGATTTGGGTCGCCAACTCGACATTTTCAACGGCAGTCAGATTTTGAATAAGATTATAAAACTGAAAAACAAAACCAGTGTCATAACGTCGATATTCCGCCAGCTCCCGGCGATTCAAGGTTGCCACATCTTTTTCACCGACAATGACCTGGCCCTCATCGCAGTTATCCATCCCACCCAAAATATTAAGGACAGTCGTTTTTCCGGCCCCACTGGGGCCTACTACCACCGCAAATTCGCCTTCGTCAATAAAAAAATCGATCCCATTGGCGGCATTGATGGTCACTTCCCCCATATGATAGCGCTTATGGACATCTTTAAATTCAATAAAATGTTTCATCTTTTCCAGTCCTTCTTTTATTAGTGCCGGAGGCTCTCCCCCAGCAATTTTTTTTCATACTAACAGTATATCGAATAGAACCCATAAAAGCCATATTACCTCGAAAAAAAAGAAAGGTTTCCCTTTCTTTCGGTTATTTTTTGGCTGGTTCCCATTTGCATCGCACCGGGGATACAATGGCTTCTTCTTTTTTTAGCAGTTTAAAGGCTTTGTCAACTTCTTTTCGATCGACTTTCAAGGCTTTTTCAACTTCTCCCGCTGTCATCGGTGATCCATGCTGCTCCATAAAAGCTAAAATTTTATCCTTCAGTTCCATAAAATAGCCCTCCAAATTTACTCATCTTTATTTACTTATCTTTTGACAAATTATAGCAAAACTTTCTTAATTCGGTTTTAATTGCCCCCCAAAATTTATTGAATCATCTTAATTTTCGACAATTGCAATAATTGCAGCCTGGTTCAGTTTTTTACTTTGAATCCCTAAAATATGATTCAACACCAAAGCGATGGCTGCGAAACCAATAATGACGATAAATGTTGAACTGTAACTACCGCCTGAGCTTTGCAGTAGATAGCTAGATATCATTGGTCCAATAATTGCTGCTGGTACCAATAAAAAGTTGGACAAGCTAAAATTCAAGGGATAATTTTTTGAACCAAAGCTTGAATTAATAACAACCGAGGATAAAGCGGGCACACCACCATAGGTGACTCCCACCGATAAAAGACCGATGAAGATGAAGATGACGTTATTCATTGTTGCTCCAAACAATAAAAAAACACCAGCAACCAGTAAGAGAATGGTATTGGTTGCCATAGCTTTCCCTCTGCCAACTTTATCAAACAAGCTGCCTATGACAACCCGGCCGCCGCCATTAAAAACAGAAACCAGCAAACCCAATTGGGCCGGCGCTCCAAAGGCCATCGCGATAGTTGCCGCACTGCCAATAATTAGCAATCCTGATGCGGTAATCATGATTCCCCAGAAAAAGTATGTCCAGAAAACGCCGGTCTTTAACATTTCCCCAGCCGAATACTCTTTCTTCTGACTTGCTTCACCCTGAGCAGTGGCCGCTTTTTTCGCAGCCATTTCAGGTTTCTTAATAAAGAACGATCCTAAAGCCATGACTATCGCTCCCATGATCGCCAGATAGAAGAAAGTTTCCAATACGCCAACACTCCCGACTAACGAGCTGATCAGAGTACCGAGAATCAGCCCCCCCAGACCAAAACCCATTAATAAAATTCCTGAAGCTAAACCGGCTTTCTCAGAAAACCAGGGCACTACAGCACTGATAATTGAATTGTATCCCATACCGACGCCGGTTCCGCAAAGCACACCATAAAAAACATACAAAAGGATTAAACTTTGACCCGGTTGGGTCGGATCAATTTTCGAAACACCAAAAAAACCAATAAATAGCATCGCCGCTACCATTAACACAATGGTTTGGCTTTTAATGAATCGGGTTAATTGACCACTAACAAAACCGCCAATACAAAAAAAGATAATTGAAATGGTGAAATTAAGTGATAAGTCCGTAACTGTCCAACTTTCAAAGACCTTGTTCAGTGGTGCTCTAAAAATTGACCAGGCATACAGTAATCCCAGAAACATTAGCATAATGGTCGCTACCGCCAGATAAATCCAGCGTTTTAAATTCTCATTTTTCATCATTTTCCTCTTCTTCCTAAAATTTCCTTGCTTTATTGTATCAGCTAGCTAAAGTAAACACAATAATAAAAACCAGTAATCGCTATAACGATTACTGGTTTTTATCATTCTACTGGACAGCTTGTTTTAAAAAGATTAAAATATACAAATAGCTACTAACCAGAAGTTTCAACAGGAGGAAACCATGAATTTATCATTTTTTATTGGACCGATACTGGGAGGCATTATCGGACTGATTACCAACGGCATCGCCATACGGATGCTTTTTCGCCCATTAGAAGCCATCAAGGTTTTCGGGCTGACCTTACCCTTTACCCCGGGTTTAATTCCCAAAGAAAAACCTAGAATCGCCAAATCATTGGGGAATGTGGTTGCCAACAACCTACTAAATGAGAACGTGATAAAAAACGGCTTATTGTCCAAAGAAGTGGATGATAAGATTGCTAATGCCGTCAATGGACTGATCGCTAAAAAAAGCACCAGCGAAGAAACCCTACGGGAGCTGTTTTACTCGTTTTCCGGCGATCAGCGTGGTGAGCAAATTATCACTGAGGTCAGCACGAAAATTGTCGATTTTTCTTACGAGCGAATGGTAAAAATGGAGTTGGGACCGCTATTATCTGAAATAGCAGTCACTGAAATTGTCAGCAATCTACAGGGCTCAATGTTTGCCATGTTGATCAATGGAAACTTGATCAGTTCTGCCAAGGTCAAAATGTCTGAAATTATTGAACGAATGGTGGTCGAAAAAGGAGAGGGCATCCTGGGTAATATCATTGAAAAAGAAGGTAATAATCTTTTAGGCAAGCGACTATGTGATCTTTATAACGAATATGAAGACCGCATTCCGGAATTTGTCACCTGGATTATATCGAGCTATCATCAGCTAATTGAAAAAAACATTGGCAGTCTAATTAATGCCCTAAACTTATCAAAACTGGTCGAAGATCAGATAAACGGCTATGATGTCCTGACTTTTGAAAAAATGATCCTGGAAATCATGCACAAAGAACTAAGCGCAATTGTCTGGTTGGGTGGATTATTGGGCTGCATTATGGGACTGGTGATGTCCTTTGTTTAGGGCCTCAGAACAAATATTTAAAAAGGAGTTAAAATGACTAAAAAAGCAGCAATTAATTGGGATCAATTGGGATTTGACTATATAAAAACAGATTATCGATATCTGTCTTTCTGGAAAGATGGTCAATGGGATGGCGGAACTCTGACCGAGGACAATGTCCTGCACCTGGGCGAAGCTGCCCCCTGTTTGCACTACGGGCAGCAATGCTTTGAAGGACTGAAAGCCTATCGGACGAAAAACGGGGACATCCAGTTATTCAGGATTGACCAGAATGCCCGGCGACTACAGGATTCCTGCGATCGGCTATTAATGCCAACAATTTCTGAAGAAACGTTTATCAAAGCATGTGTGGATGTAGTCAAGGCCAATGAAGCCTATATTCCGCCTTACGGCACCGGCGGTTCGCTATATATCCGTCCGATGATGATTGGGGTAGGCAACAGCGTGGCGGTCAAACCGGCCAATGAATATATCTTCACAGTTTTTTGTATGCCGGTGGGTGCTTATTTCAAGGGTGGCCTAACGCCGGTTAATTTTATGGTCTCCGACTATGATCGGGCTGCCAGTAACGGCACCGGCCAACAAAAGGTTGGTGGCAACTATGCAGCCTCGATGCTGGCTCACCAAATTGCCGTTGAAAAAGGCTATGCGGATTGCATTTATCTGGATCCCATTACCCACACCAAAATTGAAGAAGTCGGAGCCGCCAATTTCTTTGGCATCACCAAAGACAACCGTTTTGTCACCCCCGCTTCCCCCTCCATCTTACCCAGCATCACCAAATATTCCCTGCTTTATCTGGCTGAACATGTTTTGGGAATGGCAGTCTCGGAAGAAGATGTTTTTATTGATGAGCTTGATCAGTTTACCGAAGCTGGCGCCTGTGGTACCGCAGCCGTGATAACCCCCATCGGCGGTATTTTTCATCACAACCGGCTACACATTTTTTACAGCGAATCCGAAGTGGGCCCAGTAACCAAAAAACTCTACGATACCCTCACCGCCATCCAACTCGGCGATCTGGCCGGTCCGGAAGGCTGGATTACCAAGCTATAACTGTCTTGTCATTAATTATTTCCAAAAGAAAAACGATGGATTTATTCCCCATCGTTTTTGCTTTATTTTTGCTGAACAGGCCGTTTCTTCTTTTTCTTTTTGCGGATCGAATACCCGAAGCTGCCAACCTTCTCTCCCAGCCCAAAGTATTCGCCATGAACGTAGGCTAATAGATTGGCTTGATCCAAATGAAGTTTACCGTTGGCGTCAATTAGAGTGTCAGCCACATGAACTGCTAGAATCTCGGCCATAAACAGATCATGAGTACCCAGTGGGATAATTTCTTTGACCCGACATTCCATATTCAAGGGACTGGCTACCAGCATCGGACACTTCACCATATCACCGGGAACTGACGCCAGCGCCAGCAATTCGAATTTATTCATCTCCCGGCCAGAGCGCACCCCACAGAAATCGACTGCTTTCACCAGCTCCACTGTGGACAGATTGATAGTGAACTCCCGGGTTTTTGTGATAATCTCGTAGGATAAACGGCTGGGCCGTAGTGAAATATAAGTC
>Ga0163223_100504_pt1 | contig 12447 bp, 9 predicted proteins | sample MSEWel2016_02_17_2_FD_113147 | JGI IMG/M metagenome (GOLD analysis project Ga0163223, IMG submission 113147) | Subsurface microbial communities from deep shales in West Virginia, USA - MSEEL Well Study Marcellus 5H_2016_02_17 ...
CGCCAGCGCCACGGCCAGCGCCAGCAGCAGGGCCACGCCGGCCGCCGGATAGCGCCATGCGAGCTTGCCCTTGTGCCGCAGGTTGAAGAAGTGCCGGATCAACACACCCGCCAGCATGATCACACCCAGCACCGCCCAGGCATGCGGGTGGTTGTAGGTCATCGCATAGTGGTTGCTGATCATGATGAACAGCACCGGCAGGGTGAAGTAGTTGTTGTGACGCGAGCGCAGCAGGCCTTTGGCGGGCAGCACCGGGTCCGGCGTGCGGTTCTGCTCGATGGCGGCGACCAGCGCACGCTGGGCCGGCATGATGATACGGAACACGTTGCCGACCATGATGGTGCCGATCAGCGCACCGGTATGGATGTAGGCGGCGCGACCACTGAAGATCTGCGAATAGCCCCAGCACGCGGCGATCACCAGAACGAACAGGACCAGACCGAGCAGCGCTGGTTTCTTGCCCAGTGGCGAGTCGCAGAGCAGGTCATAGACGAACCAGCCGACGATCAGCGAGCCGAAGCCGACGGCGATAGCGGCGGCAGGCGAGAGGCCGCTGCCAGGCAGGATCAGGTACAGGCTGGGGTTGAGGTAGTAGACCACCATCAGCAGGGCGACGCCCGACAGCCAGGTGGTATAAGCCTCCCACTTGAACCAGTGCAGGTTCTCCGGCATTTGAGGCGGTGCGAGTTTGTATTTTTCCAGGTGGTAGATACCACCGCCGTGGATCGCCCAGAGATCGCCGGACAGGCCTTCTCGGGGGTTGGCACGGTTAAGGTTGTTTTCCAGCCAGACGAAGTAGAACGAGGCACCGATCCAGGCGATACCGACGATCATATGAATCCAGCGAATACCCAGGTTCAGCCATTCGGTCAGATGTGCTTCCACGATAGTTACCTCTTGCACGGCTGGCGCACCAGCCGGTTATTTCTTCTTATTCGACTCGTTGCAAGTGTTCCGCTTGTTCGGCGGCGCGTATATCCGGCGTCGGTTGTGCGCGGCAACCGTGCCGGCGTGGCGCTTGGCCGATCAATCGGTCGCTTGCTCGGAGTCCCGGTGGGGGTCGAGGAGAACCAGTTCGTCCTCGGTGAAAAAATGCTCGTCGCAGTTGTTGCCAGAACCGCTGCGATCGACCACCAGGAATTCATCCCGCTTTTCGATCGTCAGCACCGGGTGGTGCCAGACGCCGCGGTGGTAATTGACGCCCTGCCTGCCGTTGCTACGGAAGGCGCGGACGTGTCCCGGTACAGGTGCATCGCCAAGTGGCGCGACCACGACCAGAAAGGGGTTGCCGAGCAGCGGAATGAACGCCTGGCTGCCCAGCGGATGTCGTTCGAGCATGCGAATGGCCAGCGGCATCTCCAACGCATCGGCGGCGAAGATGCTGATGATGGCCTGATCTTCCGGCTGCGCGGTCTCTACCGACGCCAGCTTGTGATAGCGGCGGGTGGAACCGTTGTTGATCATGAAGTAATCGCTGCCTTCGGTTTCGATCACATCACCGAAAGGGGCGAAGGCTTCCTTGGTCAACGGTTCGATCTTGAGTGTGCGCATGGCTGGGTTACTCGTGTGTTCGTTGTTATTCGAGTGGGATGAGACTCTCACCCCATCCCTCGGCGCATGGCAGAGGGCTTGCTTCATTCTGTTGCTTGGCTACGCGGCGGCTTGCCGCGAAGCCAATGGTTTCGCCTCCGACGCTTTGCTCACATCGTCTGCAGACGGAACAGCGCGATCTTGTTGATCTCGCTCACTGCCCGGTCGAATTCCTGCTCCGGGGTGTTGTGCAGACGTTCCTCGAACGCCGCCAGGATCTGGTGCCGGTTGCTGCCCTTGACCGCCATGATGAAGATGAAACCGAACTTGTCCTTGTAGGCCTCGTTCAGCTCGGTGAAGCGTGCGAATTCCTCGGCGGTGCATTCATGGATGCCGGCGCCGGCCTGCTCCGAGGTGCTGGAGGCTGTCAGCTCGCCACGCACGGCGGCCTTGCCGGCCAGATCCGGGTGCGCGTTGATCAACGCCAGCTGCGTTTCACGCGGCGCGCTCAGGAGAATGTCGGCCATGCGTGCATGCAGCGTCTCGATGTCGTCGAGACTGGCATCGACACCCTTGTCATAAGCCTGCTCCGCGACCCACGGCGAGTGCTCGTAGATGTCGGCGAAGGCAGCGACAAATGCGTCACGGTCGAGGCTGGAAGGCTGCAATGTCTGAAAACGGCTCATGCGGCGGGTTCCTGTTTCAAAGGGTGAGTGGCGTGCCAGTGGCGTGCGATATCGACACGGCGGGCGAACCATACCTGCTCGTGACTCTTGGCGTACTCGACGAAGCGCTGCAGTGCGGCCAGACGTGCCGGGCGACCCAGCAGGCGACAGTGCATCCCGATGGACAGCATCTTGGGCGCGCCCTCGGTGCCTTCGGCATAGAGCACATCGAAGGCATCCTTCAGGTACTTGAAGAAGTCGTCGCCGGTGTTGAAGCCCTGCACCTGGGTGAAGCGCATGTCGTTGGTGTCCAGCGTGTAGGGGATCACCAGATGCGGCTTGTCCGGAGTGGATTCGGGGTCCCAGTAGGGCAGATCGTCGTCGTAGGTGTCGCAGTCATAGAGGAAACCGCCTTCCTCGCGTACCAGACGGCGTGTGTTCGGGCCGGTGCGGCCGGTGTACCAGCCCAGCGGACGTTCACCGGTGATATCGGTCAGGATGCGGATGGCCTCGAGCATATGCTCGCGCTCTTCGGCCTCGTCCATGTACTGATAGTCGATCCAGCGATAGCCGTGGCTGCAGATCTCGTGGCCATCGGCGACCATCGCCTTGATCACGTCCGGATGCCGTTGCGCGGCCATGGCCACGGCAAAAATGGTCAGCGGAATATCGTGTTTGCGGAACAGCTTGAGCAGACGCCAGACACCGGCGCGGCTGCCGTATTCGTAGAGCGACTCCATGCTCATGTGACGCACGCCCTGGAACGGCTGGGCAGAAACCATCTCGGAAAGAAAGGCTTCGGACTCCTTGTCACCATGCAATACGCAGCGCTCGCCGCCTTCTTCGTAATTGAGCACGAAGGACAGGGCGATGCGGGCATTGCCCGGCCATTGCGGATGGGGTGGGTTTTCGGCATAGCCGATAAGGTCACGAGGGTAGTCGGCGCTCACTTGTTATTCCTTATTTGAATACGGGTCGCCACCGTGAATTGCTGTACGACCGTCATGGATCAATTGTATACAAAACGTTTTGCAGTTTGTAAATCACCAATCTTTAAATTTTCTCGCGCGCCGTTCGGTGGTAGCGATTGCCACGCTCGTCCTTCAAGGACGTACGCTCTGGATAGGGCGTCTGCAACGGGCAGGGTGGTAGGTAAGATGAAAAGGTTTTAGATTGTGTACAATTTTTATTGAAACTGTCTTTCAAAAGCCTGTACGCATGCTATGCTCGAACCCAGTCCACACCAATCACAAGAGGAGGCGGGCATTAGCGGTTTATCCGCGATGCCAGAATCTATGGGACGTTTGACTACTCATGTACTGGATGCCGCGCACGGCTGCCCCGGCAGCGACATCCGCATCGAACTCTATCGGGTTGAAGGCGAGCGCCTCGAGCTGATCACCACGCGCCAGACCAATGCCGATGGCCGTTGCGATTCACCATTGCTGGAAGGGGACGACTACCGTTCCGGCGTTTACCAGCTGCAGTTCAGTGCCGGCGATTACTATCGCGGTCGTGGCGTGCAACTGCCCGAGCCGGCGTTTCTGGACGTGGTCGTGCTGCGCTTCGGCATCAGCGCCGAGCAGGATCATTACCACGTGCCGCTGCTGATTTCTCCGTACAGCTACTCTACTTATCGCGGTAGCTGAGCGGCAGTACGCGCTCCCATGCGTAAAACTTGACTCTCTTTGAGTCTTCGACCCGCCTCTATGGCGGGTTTTTTTTGGGCTTAGGAAAGGGCCTGTGCAGGTGAACTCGCCTTGCTGTTCGCGAGCAAGCTCGCTCCTATACGATCCTAAGCTCCATGCTCTGTCTGTAGGAGCGAGCTTGCTCGCGAACAGCAAGGCTAGAGCACAACCCGCACGCAGCGGAGTGGTTAGGGGCAAGCAGCGATGCCGTCCGATATCCACCGAACAAGGCGGTTTGGTGCGGTTGAAAGGCCTGGTCTTAGCAGTACGCGATAGCGCGCCGAGGCTGTACACCGGCTCGCAGCATAGATCCGGCACGGCTACAGATCATGCTGGCAGCTGCGGAGCGATGGGCAGGTCGGCGCTGAGAAGCTGCCGCAGAACGGCGGCGAAGAACAGACTAACTTGGCGCCCAAGCCGAAGAGCTGCCAGAGCAAGAGCGCTTGGCGCAGCCAAAACATAAAAAGCCCCACCGCCGAAGCGATGGGGCCGCTCGATTCGCCAGGCTTAGAGGAAGGCGAACTTGGCGATGAAGATCACGCAAAGTACATACAGGCTGATCGACACCTTGTCCCGCTGGCCAGTCAGGATCTTCAGCGTGGCGTAGGTCAGAAAGCCCAGGGCGATGCCGTTGGCGATGGAGAAGGTCAACGGCATCATCACCACGGTCACGATCGCCGGGATGGTATCGGTATGGTCCTTCCAGTCGATGTGCGCCATACCGCTCATCATCAGCATCGCTACGTAAATCAGCGCGCCAGCGGTGGCATAGGCGGGAATCATGCCGGCCAGCGGGGCGAAGAACATGGCCGCAAGGAACAGCACGCCAACAGTGATCGCGGTCAGACCGGTGCGGCCACCCGCCGCCACACCCGCAGCGCTCTCCACGTAGCTTGTAACCGGCGGGCAGCCGACAAAGGCCCCGGCGACGCTGGAGGTACTGTCGGCTTTCAGCGCGCGGGAGAGGTTCTGGATCTGACCGTTGTCGTCCACCAGGTTCGCCCGATGTGCGACGCCCATCAGCGTGCCGGCGGTGTCGAACATGTTGACGAACAGGAACGCCAGAATGACGCTGATCATCGCCACGTTGAAGGCACCGGCGACGTCCATCGCCAGGAAGGTCGGCGCCAGGCTCGGCGGCATCGACACCAGCCCGTTGTATTCCACCAGACCCATGGCCAGGCCGATGCCGGTGACTACGAGCATGCTGACCAGGATTGCGCCGAACACATTGCGATGACTGAGCACGGCGATCATCAGGAAACAGATCGCTGCCAGCAAGGCGTTGGGTTCGCCGAACGACCCCATGGTCAGCAGCGTGGCAGGGTTGTCGACGACGATACCGGCGGTCTTCAGGCCGATCAGACCGAGGAACAGCCCGACCCCGGCGCCCATGGCGAAGCGCAGGCTCATCGGAATGCTGTTGAGCAGCCATTCGCGTAGCCGTGACAGGCTCATGATCATGAACAGAATGCCTGACAGGAAAACCGCGCCCAGCGCAATTTCCCAGCTGTAGCCCATCTCGCCGACCACCGTGTAGGTGAAGAACGCGTTCAGGCCCATACCCGGCGCGAGACCCACCGGCCAGTTTGCGTAGAGACCCATGAGCATGCAGCCCAATGCGGCACCGACACAGGTTGCGACGAACGCCGCGCCGTGGTCGATGCCCGCAGCCGCCATGATGTTCGGGTTGACGAAGATGATGTAGGCCATGGTGACGAAGGTCGTCAGGCCAGCGAGCAGTTCCGTTTTGACGCTGGTGCGGTGTTCGCTGAGTTTGAAGAATCGGTCGAGCCAGCCGGGGTTGTTTGGTTGCAGCGCGGCGGTCTGCTGTTCCTGCTTGGTGGTGTCCACAAGGTGTTCCTCATCGTTCTTGTTGTCTATCACCCAGAGCGCGGTACTCTCGAGGGCAGGTGATGGTTAGGCTCGTCCTGTTCGGTTTTTTTTGACCGAGAGGTCAGGAAGGCTTGACGCGATTATGCTTTTGTATACAAGAATTGCAACTCGATTTGCAGAATTTCCGCCTGTTAATCGTCGCTGCAGAATTCTTCTCAGCCGTGCGGCGACTTTGCTGCTGGCCGAGGGGACTCCCAAGAGGCGATGTTTCTTCTTGATTGTGCACAATAAATAGCTATTTATTTGCCTGTTTGACTATCTGACTACTGCCAGCAACGTCCCGAAGGCAGTAAAGTTCGGTCTGCCGAAATTTCTGACGCGAGTCACCATGAACGAACAGCTGCAGCCTCTGAAAAAGCCGACACGAAATGGCAAGGCCCGGACCGGAACCCAGGACGACATCGTTTACGCTCATATTTTCGACGCTATTCTCGAACAACGGCTGGCACCGGGCACCAAGCTCAGCGAAGAAGCGCTGGGGGAAATTTTCGGCGTGAGTCGCACCATCATCCGGCGCGCGCTGTCGCGGCTGGCTCATGAAGGGGTTGTGCTGCTGCGCCCGAACCGCGGCGCGGTGGTCGCCAGTCCGAGCGTCGAGGAGGCCCGGCAGATCTTCTTCGCGCGGCGCCTGGTGGAGCGGGCAATCACCGAGCTGGCGGTACAGCATGCTACTGACGAACAACTCGCCGAATTGCGACAGATGGTGCTCGATGAGCAGGATTGCTTCGCTCGTGGTGATCGTGGCGCCGGTATTCGACTCTCGGGCGAGTTTCACTTGAAACTGGCAGAGGCGGCGAAGAATGCCCCGCTGGTGAGCTTTCAGCGCAGCCTGGTGTCCCAGACCTCGCTGATCATTGCCCAGTACGAAAGTGGCAATCGCTCGCATTGCTCGTACGACGAACACAACCAACTGATCGACGCCATTGCCGCTCGCGACAGCGAGAAGGCGGTGAGCCTGATGCTGCACCATATGGATCACATCGACAGCAAGCTCAATCTTGACGAAGACAGCGCCTCGGATGATCTGCATGCGGTGTTTTCGCACATCTTAGGAAAGGCCGGGAAAGCCGCAAAAAAGCGCTGAACCCAGTTTCACAGCGCTGTCGTCGTACATACGTAGGGTGAGCTAGCCCACCAGTAAGTTAGCCCTTGTTGGGCTGAAGCGGAACGCCGCCCGGCCCACCCGCCATCCTGGGGAAGTGGGAAAGTCGAAAAAGACGCTGAGGCTGGAACGGCTTATTCAAAGCCAAAGGTGCGCGGAGCGCACCCTACGGTGCTGACTCAGCTTCACAGCGCGGTCGTCGGATTGCCAGCGTGAATAAGTAGGGTGGGCTTTAGCCCACCAGCAGAGTAGTCCTTGGTGGGCTGAACCGGAACGCCGCCCGGCCCACCCTGGATTGCTGGGGAAGGCGGGAAAATCCGCGAAAGCGCGAAGGCTGGACGAAAAGCAGGCCCTACGGCGTAGCGCTTTTCTCCTCCAGCCTCCAGCGTTTCTATCGTCTTTACGCTTTCTTGTGCACCGAAACGCCAGCGGCGTAGGTTTCCTTCACAGCGCGGTCGTCGCCGAGGATCATCAGGGCGAAGAGCCGCTCTTCCAAACTGCGTGCCTGGTTCAGGCGGTACTCGATCAGCGGCGTGGCCTTGTAGTCCAGCACCACGAAGTCCGCATCCTTGCCCGGTTGCAGGTTGCCGATCCGGTCGTCCAGATAGAGCGCGCGGGCACCACCCAGAGTGGCGAGGTAGAGCGATTTGAACGGGTCGAGCTTCTTGCCCTGCAACTGCATGACCTTGTAGGCCTCGTTCAGCGATTGCAGTTGGGAGAAGCTGGTCCCGGCGCCGACGTCGGTACCCAGGCCCACGCGCACGCCAAAGCCTTCCACTTTCTCCAGATCGAACAGGCCGCTGCCCAGGAACAAGTTGGAGGTCGGGCAGAAGGCCACCGCCGAGCCGGTTTCGCCCAGGCGCCGACATTCGTCATCGCACAGGTGCACGCCGTGGGCGAACACCGAGCGCGCGCCGATCAGGCCGTGATGGTCGTAGACGTCCAGGTAGCCCTTGCGCTCTGGGAACAGCTCGCGCACCCATTCGATCTCCTTGCGGTTCTCGGACAGGTGGGTATGCATGTACAGATCCGGATATTCCTTGAACAGCTTGCCGGCCAATGCCAGTTGTTCCGGTGTGCTGGTCGGCGCGAAGCGTGGCGTGACGGCGTAATGCAGGCGGCCTTTGCCGTGCCAGCGTTCGATCAGTTCTTTGCTGTCGGCGTAGCCGGATTCGGCAGTGTCGGTGAGGTAGTCCGGTGCGTTGCGGTCCATCAGTACCTTGCCGGCGACCATTCGTAGGTTGCGCTTTTCACAAGCCTCGAAGAATGCATCCACCGATTCCTTGTGCACGCTGCCGAACACCAGCGCCGTGGTGGTGCCGTTGCGCAGCAGTTCGCTCAGGAACACCTCGGCGACTTCGCTGGCGTGAGCCTTGTCGGAGAAGGCGCGTTCGGTTGGGAAGGTATAGGTGTTGAGCCAGTCCAGCAGCTGTTCGCCATAGGACGCGATCATGCCGGTCTGTGGGTAATGAATATGGGTGTCGATGAAGCCGGGAGTGATCAGCGCATCCGGGTATTCGATCACTTCAGTGCCGGCCGGCAGGGTGGACAGCAGGTCGGCAGCCGCGCCGATATGCGCGACCTTGCCGTCCTCGACGACCAGCAGGCCATCTTCGAAATATTCGTAGGAAGATTCGATGCCCACCTCGCGCGGGTCGGCGAGGCTGTGGAGCAGGGCGGCACGGTAGGCTTTGCGGGACATGGCAATTCTCGGTACAGGATATTTTGTAGGGTGCGCTGCGCGCACCGTGACGGTGGTATTGATCGGTGCGCGGAGCGCACCCTACGATCAGCCCCGGCGTGACGCGGGCACTAGCATCGGTACGGGCTTTTCGCCGTCTGCGCTCTTTTCGCCGCTTTTCTCACCAAAATGGGCGTTGTAAGTGGCGATTACTTCGCCTGCGATGGAGACAGCGATCTCCACCGGCAGCTTGCCTTTCACCTCGGCGATGCCCATCGGGCAACGCATGCGCTGGACGGTTTCGGGCTGGAAGCCGCGGTCGCGCAGGCGGTGTTCGAACTTGGCGCGCTTGCTCTTCGAGCCGATCAGACCGTAGTAGGTGAAATCGTTGCGCTCGAGGATCGCCGCGGTCAGTTCCAGATCGAGCTGGTGGTTATGCGTCATGACGATGAAGTAGCTGCCGGCGGGCATGTTCTCCACTTCGTCGACCACCTCGTCGTTGACTACCTTTTCCACGCTGGTGGGGATCTGCGCGGGGAACTCGCTCTCGCGCGAATCGATCCAGCGCACCTTGCACGGCAGGCTGGCCAGCAGCGGCACCAACGCACGACCGACGTGGCCGGCGCCGAACACGGCGATGTGCGCCTGCGGTTGGCCCATCGGCTCGAACAGCAGCACCGTGGCACCGCCGCAGCACTGCCCGAGGCTGGCGCCGAGGGAGAAACGTTCGAGACGGGTTTCACGCACGCGGTTTTCCAGCATCTCGCGGGCGATCTTCTGTGCCTTGTACTCCAGGTGGCCACCGCCGATGGTGTCGTACAGGCGCTCGCGGCTGACGATCATCTTCGAGCCGGCATTGCGCGGCGTCGAACCGCGCTCCTCGATGATGGTCACCAACACGCAGGGTTCGCCGCGTTGCTGCAAGTCGGCGAGTGCTTCGATCCAGACCGTGTTGCTCATGGTTCTGTCCTTCGGATAGCGCCGCGCAGCGCTTCTTCCGTTGTAGTGTTCTGGTGGCCGAGCGGAGTGCCGCTGAGGCCCATCATTGACGTTCGCTCTTTGGTGGGCTGAAGCCCACCCTACGATACGATCCGACTTCTGTTGTAGGGTGAGCCGGGCGGCGTTCCGCTTCAGCCCGCCGTTGGCTGCGGTGGGCTTCAGCGGAACGCGCCTCGGCCTACCCTACGCCGGCTTTCAGCCCGTCAGGCCGGTGTCGTTTCCGTGGCGGCTGGCGAGATGGCACTCTGCTTCAGCTTGCGCATCTGCTCCACTCCCCAGAGCACGCGCTCCGGTGTCGCTGGCGCGTCGATCTTCGGCTGTGCCTTGTAGTCGGCCAGGCTGGCCACGGCGTCCTTGATCGCGCACCAGACCGAGATGCCGAGCATGAACGGCGGCTCGCCAACGGCCTTGGAATGGAACACCGTGTCCTCGGGGTTCTTGCGGTTTTCCACCAGCTTGACCCGCAGGTCCAGCGGCATGTCGGCCACTGCCGGCACCTTGTAGCTGGCCGGGCCGCTGGTCATCAGCTTGCCCTTGTCGTTCCACACCAGTTCTTCCATGGTCAGCCAGCCCATGCCCTGGACGAAACCGCCTTCCACCTGGCCGATGTCGATGGCCGGGTTCAGCGAGGCGCCGACGTCGTGCAGGATATCGCTGCGCAGCATGCGGTACTCACCGGTCAGGGTATCGACGATCACTTCCGAGCAGGCGGCGCCGTAGGCGAAGTAGTAGAACGGCCGGCCACGCGCCTGGTCGCGGTCGTAGAAGATCTTCGGCGTGCGGTAGAAGCCCGTCGAGGAAAGCGACACCTGGCCGAAGTAGGCCTGCTGGATCAGCTCTTCGAACGATACGAACTGGTCGCGGATACGCACCTGGCCGTTCTTGAACTCGACATCTTCCTCGGTGACCTTGTAGTGCCGTGCTGCGAATTCGACCAGGCGCTGCTTGATGATCAGCGCGGCGTTCTGCGCGGCCTTGCCGTTGAGGTCGGCACCGCTGGAGGCGGCGGTCGGCGAGGTGTTGGGCACCTTGTCGGTGTTGGTGGCGGTGATCTGGATGCGCTCGATGTCGACCTGGAACACCTCGGCCACCACCTGCGCGACCTTGATGTTCAGCCCCTGGCCCATCTCGGTGCCGCCGTGGTTCAGGTGGATGCTGCCATCGGTGTAGACGTGCACCAGCGCGCCGGCCTGGTTGAGAAAGGTGGCGGTGAAGCTGATGCCGAATTTCACCGGCGTCAACGACAGGCCCTTCTTCAGGACCGAACTTTTGGCGTTGAACGCGCGGATTTCCTCGCGGCGCTTGGCGTATTCGCTGCTCGCCTCAAGCTCGGCGGTCATCTCCTGGAGCATGTTGTGCTCGACGGTCTGGTAGTACGGCGTGACGTTACGCTCGGTCTTGCCGTAGTAGTTGCGCTTGCGCACGTCCAGCGGGTCCTTGCCGAGGTGACGCGCGACGGCGTCCATGATCTCCTCGATGGCGACCATGCCCTGTGGGCCGCCGAAGCCGCGGTAGGCAGTATTGGAGGCCAGGTTGGTCTTGCAGCGATGGCCGTGGATGGTCGCATCGCCCAGGTAATAGGCATTGTCCGAGTGGAACATGGCGCGGTCGACGATGGAGCCCGACAGGTCCGGCGAATAGCCGCAGTTGCCGGCCAGGTCGATCTGGATGCCTTGCAGCAAGCCGTCGTCATCGAAGCCCACGTCGTATTCGACGTAGAAGGGGTGACGCTTACCGGTCATGGTCATGTCTTCCATGCGCGGCAGGCGCATCTTGGTCGGACGGCCGGTCAGGTGGGCGATCACCGCGCACATGCAGGCGGGCATCGAGGCTTGGGTTTCCTTGCCGCCGAAGCCGCCGCCCATGCGGCGCATGTCGATGACGATCTTGTTCATCGATACGCCGAGGACTTCGGCCACCAGCTTCTGCACCTCGGTGGGGTTCTGCGTCGAGGTGTAGACAATCATGCCGCCGTCTTCGGTGGGCATCACCGAGGAAATCTGCGTCTCCAGGTAGAAGTGTTCCTGGCCGCCGATGTGCAGTGTGCCCTGCAGGCGACGTGGCGCGGCAGCCAGCGCGCTGGCGGAATCGCCGCGCTTGTGGGTGTGGCTGTCGAGCACGAAATGCTTCTTGCGCAGCGCGTCGACCACATCGAGCACCGGCTCCAGATCTTCGTATTCGATGATCGCGGCCATGGCAGCCTTGCGCGCGGTTTCCAGGCTGTCGGCGGCGACGGCGATCACCGGCTGGCCGATGTACTCGACCTTGCCGTCCGCCAGCAGCGGGTCGCCGGCGACTACCGGGCCGATGTCCAGCTGACCGGGCACATCTTCGGCGGTAATGGCGATGGCCACACCGGGAATCTGGTAGCAAGGCGAGGTATCGATGCTGACGATGCGGGCATGAGCGCGATCGCTCATGCGTGCATAGACGTGCAGCTGATTAGGGAATTCCAGGCGGTCGTCGACGTATACCGCTTCACCGGAAACGTGCTTGTCCGCGCTGTCGTGCTTGACGCTCCGACCGACGCCGGTGACCAGGTCCTGCTTGAACAGGGCAGCGATTTCTTCCTGGGTCTTGGCAAGGCTGTGGTTAGACATAAGCGGTCACCCTCGTTTCGGTTTTCGGTGCGTGCTGTTCCAGGAAGCACTTGCGCAGCAGGTTCTGTGCGACCAGCAGGCGGTATTCGCGGCTGGCGCGGAAGTCGGTCAGTGGCGTGAAGTCCTGGGCCAGGGCTTCGCAGGCGCGCTCGGCCGTTTCGATGGTGAAGGACGCACCATTCAGCGCGGCCTCACAGGCAGCCGCCCGCTTCGGAATCGCCGCCATGCCACCGAAGGCGACCCGTGCATCGGCGATCACGCCATTCTCGATACGCAGATCGAACGC
>Ga0163223_100509_pt1 | contig 12345 bp, 10 predicted proteins | sample MSEWel2016_02_17_2_FD_113147 | JGI IMG/M metagenome (GOLD analysis project Ga0163223, IMG submission 113147) | Subsurface microbial communities from deep shales in West Virginia, USA - MSEEL Well Study Marcellus 5H_2016_02_17 ...
ATTAAAAGAGCCTTGGAAAATCAATTGGAGGTCAGCTTTTCACAGGATGTGTCAGATTTGCTCAAGGGTGTGGTTTTTGGTGAAAAAAATATCAATGAGAATCTGACGAAGCGCTTTCAAGATGCCGGCGTCACCCATGTTTTATCGGTTTCTGGACTCCATGTGGGGTATGTGTTCCTGGCGCTGTCCTTGCTGCTGATAATGGCAAAGATAAAAAAGCGTTATTGGATCATTTTTCTGACCCCGGTTTTACTGTGTTACATTGCCATCACCGGGTTCGCACCATCGGTGATCCGGGCGTCGATTATGCTCCTGTGCCTGACTTGGGGACAGGGAATTCATCGGGAACAGGATGCCTTGAATCAACTTAGTTTGGCCGGACTGGTGATTTTAGGGATCTGGCCGGCACAACTATTTCAAGCCGGTTTTCAACTATCGATGGGTGCGGTACTCGGGATTATCCTGTTTTATCGTCCATTACTGTATTTGTATGAGAAACGGCGTAATAAAAAGCGGGTGCACAATAAAATAAAACCCGGCCCGGTGGTTCAGGGCCTGGTCCTGACTTTTTGTGCCACAGTGGGCACAATGCCGATTCTTTTATACCATTTTAAGAGCTTTACGTTGATAAGTTTCTTATCTAATTTGCTGGTAGTCCCCTTGATTGGCGTATTTTTGCTAGCCGGGATGGGTTTTCTGATGATCATTTCGATCGTGCCCGTTTTAGCTCCTGTTTTGTCCCTACCGGTGGCATTCTTAGGGGAGTCTATTATTGTCGTGCTGGATGGAATCAATGATCTGGGAAAGGTTGCAAATTTTTTGTGGATAAACCGTGGCGGATTATCCCTGGCTGAAACGGGACTGTTTTTACTGCTGGTCTTTCTGATTTCAGGCTATTTTTATCTCCGCCAGCCTTATGTTCGAAACACGGTAATGAGTTTGGGACTGGTGCTGGTGCTAATAGTGATGGCAACGCCGCTGTTTCCCAAAAATCTGGTAGTAACGGTTCTTGATGTCGGTCAGGGCGACAGTATTTTGATTGAGACCCCGGGCGGGCTGAACTATCTGGTCGATGGCGGCGGCTATCTCTTTGAACGATCCAATCGGGTTTCAGATCAGGTGCTGTATCCCGCCTTGTATTCAAAAAACATCCGAGCTCTGGATGCCATCTTTTTAACTCACAACCATGTGGATCATAGTCAGGGGGTTGAGGAACTGGTCTTTGATGGTTATCCGGTTAAAAATTTATTTATGAGTATTCATACGAATAATGAAGCGCTTCTTGATCAGCAGTTGGCTCCGGTTTCTTTGTTAAAAGAGGGATCAGTCATTGAAGGGAGTGACGGTGTGACCATTAAGGTATATAATCCCGAAGGGACAATCATCCCCAAAGAGGACGAACAACAGAATAATGCCTCGCTGGTGATGTCAGTTTCCTATCAAAAGTTCAATCTGCTTTTATGTGGCGATATTGAAGCCGAGGTTGAAGAAAAACTGGCAAAAGAATTTCGTGCCCTTAGCAGTGAACAAGATTTTCAAATCATCAAAATTCCTCATCATGGTAGCAAAACTTCATCCAGTCTGGCATTTCTTCAGGCGGTTGATCCGGAAATAGCAGTGATTTCGGTCGGGGCTAATAATTTTTTTAACCATCCCAGCGATGTGGTAATGGATCGTTTAGCCGCGCAAGAAATGATGACACTGCGAACCGATGAAAGAGGCGCTGTGGAAATTACCAGCAACGGAGAATTTATCCGTATCAATCACTATGTAAATTAAACTTCAACGAATCGTATCCGTCATTAATAAGACTCAACTTAAACTAATGGAGAAACGCTGTGAATTATAAAGAACTAAGTAAAAGTGTAAAAAATAAGGAAATCAGCCCGGTCTATTTATTCACCGGCCCAGAACAGTACATCGGTCATATGATGGAAAAAACGCTGATTGGTACTGAGATAGCAAAGGGTCTGGAACCCTTGAATCTAACTACCTACAGTGATAAAAACGTGGATGTGTCGGAACTACTGGCAACCTGTGAAACCTTGCCGATGATGAGTAATAAGCGAATGGTTATCATTCGGGAAGAGGCACAGCTCGATAAAATCACCGATAAAAAAGCTCTGGATCGGATTACCGCTTACCTGGAGAAACCCAGTCCATCGACACTTCTAATTATCTACTGGGAACAGCCGGACAAGCGCAAAAAACTGTACAAAAGTCTAACCAAGGCCGGTTCTCTGGTGGTGTTTGAAAAACTCGATGCCAGTGATCTGACAGCCTGGATTACCCGGCGGATTAAAAATGCCGGAAAAAAAATCAACCGTTCCGAATTGGAACTTTTTATGCAGCGGTCGATGTATTTAATGAACGAGAAAAAAACCATGGAAATGGTGGATAATGAACTCAACAGCCTGATTGATTATACTGGGGACCGCAATGAGATAACCAGGGAAGACATTTTGCTGATTCTACCCCAGTCTACTGAAGAGGGGATTTTCAAGCTGATCGACTATGCGGTCAGCGGGCAAAAAGATCAGGCCCTGCTGATGCTCAACCATTTTTATCTTGAAGGGGAATCTCCCTTTGGGGTTTTTAGTCTGCTGCTACGACAAATCCGGATGTTGCTGATGGTCAAAATTTACAACGCCCGGGGACTGTCGGCCAAAGCGGTAGCGACTGAAATGAAACTGGCTCCTTTTATTGTCAACAAGATCTTAAAAAACGGGAAAAATTATCCCATCAATAATTTATGGGAGGTTATGGTGATCGGGGCAGACCTGGATGCCCAGATGAAATTGGGGGAGATTGATCAAAATTTTGCCCTGGAATTGTTTTTGATGAAGATCAGATAAATCCTGATCACTTCGTACCGATGCAAAAAAACATCGGTACGATATGAGCGGGGTGTCGATATAATACAAGCAAGCTTGCGATGGGCTCGTTGCCTTCGCGCAAAAAAAAAGATGTACCTGAGTAAGTACATCTTTGGATAGACCCTAGAGACACGGGTTTTGGGAATATATAAATGAGGTAATTAAGCAGTCATCTTGTTTAAGATTCTAGCCAAAGTACTTTTTTTACGTGCTGCAGTGTTTTTATGTAAAACACCTTTTGTAACAGCCATATCAATTTTCTTTGCTGCTAAACGAAAAGCTTCTTGCGCTGCTTCTACGTTACCTTCAGTAACTGCAAGATCAAAGGTTTTTACAGAAGTCTTAAGATTAGTTTTCACCATCTTATTTCGCAGACGACTGATTTCATTTGTTTTAGCTCGTTTCATAGCCGATTTAATGTTAGCCATGGGTTCACCCCCCTCATTTATTTATAACATAGCAATTCTAACACATTTAAAGCGGATTATCAAGAAAAAACGTGACAAAAAAAATATTTCTTGATAGAATATGAATCTAGGTATAAAAATTAGTGATATAAAGAACCGTTTAACCATTGATATAGATTTGAAAGTAGAGGATAATTAAATTGACAAATAAACAGCACCATACACGAAATTTTTCCATCATTGCCCATATTGATCACGGTAAGTCAACCCTGGCGGATCGACTCATTGAAGACACCGGGTTGATGAGCAAACGCGACATGGAAGAGCAGTTTTTGGATAATATGGATATTGAACGGGAACGGGGTATTACCATTAAGCTTCAGGCCGTCCGCTTGCTCTATACCGCTGATGATGGTGAAGAATATATCTTAAACCTGATTGATACTCCCGGTCATGTGGATTTTACCTATGAGGTTTCCCGCAGTCTGGCGGCCTGTGAAGGGGCACTGCTGATTGTGGACGGCTCCCAGGGGATTGAAGCCCAGACCATAGCCAATGTTTATTTGGCGATGGACAACAATCTGGAGGTTATTCCTGTCATTAACAAGATCGATCTGCTAAGTGCCGATCCCCAGCGGGTCAAGGATGAAATTGAACATGTCATCGGTATTGAAGCCCAGGATGCGCCGCTGATTTCGGCTAAAGCCGGGCTTAACATCCGTGAGGTACTGGAGGCAATTGTCAAAAAAGTGCCGCCACCAAAAGGCGATGTTGATGCACCATTACAGGCACTGATTTTTGATTCTTATTATGATCAATATCTGGGGGTTATTGCCTCAGTTCGGGTGGTTCAGGGAAAAATTAGAAAAGGCATGAAAATTGATATGATGGCCGTGGGGAAAACCTTCGAGGTTAATGAGGTCGGCGTTTTTGGTAAAGGGTTGTTCCCAATCGACGAACTCTGTGCTGGCGATGTTGGTTATGTCAATGCTGGAATAAAAAATGTTCGGGATACCCGGGTTGGCGATACCATCACCGAAACCGGCAACCCAGCCAAAGAACCCTTACCGGGTTATAAAAAAGTCACTTCCATGGTTTTTTGTGGTATCTATCCGGCTGACGGTTCCCGTTATGAAGATTTAAAAGAAGCTTTGGCTAAGTTACAACTTAATGATGCATCGCTGCTTTATGAGGCCGAAACATCGATGGCCCTTGGTTTTGGTTTCCGCTGCGGCTTCCTTGGTTTGCTCCACATGGAGATCATTCAGGAACGATTGGAACGGGAATTCAATCTTGATTTGGTCACTACGGCCCCAAGCGTTATTTACAAGGTCATCAAAACCGATGGCACTGAACTATGGGTGGATAATCCCGCCAATCTTCCCGGTCCGGTTGAGATTAAAACCATGGAAGAACCGATTGTCAATGCCGCCATCATGGTGCCGTCGGAATACCTGGGCGCCATTATGGAATTGTGTCAGGAACGTCGGGGTGTCTACCTGACAATGGATTACGTTGAAGAAAATCGCGTTATCCTGAAATATGAATTGCCCCTTAATGAGATTATTTATGATTTCTTTGATGCCCTTAAATCCCGGACTCGGGGTTACGCATCGTTTGATTATGATATCAAAGAATATCGGCCATCGGATCTGGTTAAATTGGATATTCTGCTCAATGGCGAACTGGTGGATGCCTTATCTTTTATTGTTCATCGGGACAAAGCGGCAAATCGGGGACGGTTGATTGCCAAAAAATTAAAAGAAGAAATTCCAAGGCAGATGTTTGAAATTCCCGTTCAAGCCGCTATTGGTACCAAGGTCGTTGCCCGAGAAACAATCCGGGCGATGCGTAAAGATGTTCTGGCCAAATGTTATGGCGGAGATATCAGCCGAAAACGAAAACTGCTGGAAAAACAGAAAGAAGGCAAGAAACGGATGCGCCAGGTTGGTAATGTCGAAGTACCGCAGGAAGCATTTATGGCCGTTCTAAAATTGGATTCCTGATTAAATAAAGGCTGTCTTGGATGAATTGCTCATCCAAGACAGCCTTTATTGTGATTAACGACAAATTAACGAGAAGAAAGATCAGTGTAAAACGCAAAGGCTTCGGCACCGGTAAAACCTTCATGAACTACCTTACGGATGCTCTGGATCATTGCCGTCGGATTATCCGCCTGGAAGACATTCCGCCCCATATCGACTCCGGCAGCACCTTTTTGAATCGCCTGATAGGTGATTTCCAGGGCGTCCTTTTCGGGAACTTTTTTACCACCGGCAATAACAATGGGGACCGGACAGGCCGCTGTAACTTCTTCAAAGTTATCGCAGTAATAGACCTTCACAATCTGGACCCCGAATTCAGCCAGCATCCGGGTGGCCAGAGAAAAGTATTTGGTGGTTCGCTCCATTTCCTTACCCACCGCCACCACGCCCAGGGTAGGGATGCCATATCGGTTGCCAGCATCCACGGTTTTGATGATATTTTCAATACTTTGGCATTCGTGTTCAGACCCGATAAAGGCCTGAATCGCCATGCAGGTTGCATTCATCCGGATCGCGTCTTCGACATTGACACCGATGATTTCCTTGCTCATATCCTCCTTTAGAACCGAACTTCCGGCAGAACAACGCAGGGCGATGGCTTTGTTATGATCCGGTCGGATACAGGTTCGCAGAGCGCCTCGGGTAGCCATGAGGACGTCCGCATAGTCTAAAAGCGGTGGGATGACCAGATCCATGCGCTCCAATCCCTGGGTAGGCCCCATGATATAACCGTGATCAAAGGCCAGCATAATGGTATGACCACTGCGGGAGTCAAATATTTTTGACAATCGGGTCTTCATGCCCCAATCCACATCATCCATTCCTTTGACATGAAAATTCCGTTTCGCCATTGGACGGTCAAACCCAAAGTCCTTGGCTTTTTTGATTGAATCCTGATCTGCCATCGCTATCGACTCAAATACGGCGTTTTTGCCGGAGCTTCCCAATAGGCCAGTTTTTCCGGATCCATACGAGCAAAGAAAAGCTGGAAGCCGGCTTGTTCCTGGACTGTTAAAACTTCTTCGACCCAACTGGCGACAATTTTAATACCCTTTTCGCTGAGATAGTGGTGAACCCGACGGAAAACCAGTAGCATCTCCATAATGGTGGTGGCACCGGTACCATTGACAATGACCATCACCTCTTCGCCGGATTTCAGAGCCAGATCTTTAAGGAGTGCATCGGCCATAATCACAGCAGTTTCGTCGGCAGTAGCCATTTTTTGACGCCCGCCACCGCCTTCACCATGCTGGCCCATGCCAACTTCCATTTCATCTTCACCAAGTTCGGCAAAGGATGCACCATTCTGGGGATGGGTGGCAGTTTTGCAGGCAACGGCAATGGTAGCCATATTGTCGGCAAAATCCTGAGCAATCGCGGCCACTTCTGTCAACGATTTACCCTGCGCGGCAGCGGCACCACAGATTTTATAAAGCGGCACACAGCCAACCAGCCCACGGCGGTTGGCAGCGTCAGAGCGGGGCGCATTGGCGATGTCTTCCTGAGTGACCACCTTTATGACGTTTAATCCCAGTTTTTCGACTTCTTTCATGGTTCGGTCACCGGCTAACATATCTCCGGCATGGTTTAACACCACAAAAAGTACACCCTTGCCCTTATCAGCCAGTTTCAGCGCTTCCAGTACGGCTTTGTAACCGGGAGCCGCAAAAATGTCCCCAACAACGGAAATATCAATCATTCCTTCGCCGACAAAACCTTCTAAAGCCGGTTCATGACCGGCACCGCCGATGGTGACAATGGTAACCCGATCGGCAGTCGAAAGACCTTTGTTGATGATCAAATTATGTTCGGTCACCTCAAGGATTTGTGGATTGGCCAGAGCCAGACCTTCTAATAATTCAGCCGTGATATTATCCGGATTGTTAATAAACTTTTTCATCGTCATTACATTTTCCCCCTTTAATAATTATTTAGAACAGTTTAAATTTATTTTATTTCCATCAATTCAATAACCGTGCCATCGACTTTGACAAAGGCAATGTCCAGATGTTCGTCAACCGTCATCCGTTCGTTTAAGACAAGGGCCTGATGATCCTTGATAAAGGTATCGATATTGGGAACCTTGTAGGCAATATGGTTAAAATTAACGACATCAGGATGAAGGGGGGTGCCTTCTTCAAATCTCAGATACTCAAACTTGAAAGGGTTGTTGTCTGGCCCTGAAATATGAACCTTTAATCCCACGGCGTAAAATTCTTCCAATACCGGTTCCGTAACGGGAACACCTACGTGCATAATTTCGTACATTTTTTTCTCCTTTTAAATTTTAGTTTTATGCTAAATATCCTTTGGCCAGCCCTTCGTAGAAAAAGGCGAAGGTAACCGAGCCAGGATCCTTATGACCTAAACAGCGGTCGCCAATGTATCGGGCCCGCCCAAATTTTGCCAGCATCCCGGTCGTGTTATCAGATCCGGTTCGGGCTGCCTGAGCAGCTTTTTTAAGAGTCGTTTTCATGTCTGCGGTGGAACTGCGGATTACCTCGGTGGCCGGGTAGATGGCATCCATCATGGTTTTATCGCCAACAACCGCTTTGGAGGTGGCAAAGAATTCGTCATAGGCTCCGAGCAGAATACTTTTTATGAATGTATCGGTATTAGGTGCATCAGGATCGGCGGCTTCAGCCATACCATAAATAAAAGCGCCAAACAGAGGGCCAGCTGAACCACCACTGACGTCTTCCAAGGCATCAGTGAGGGATTCTAACCCTGTTTTCAGGTTGGTGGTTTGATTCCAGGTTTTTATTTCGTCAAACATGACATTTGTCAGTTTTTTCATGGTTGTACCATGATCCCCATCACCGAGAGCGCAATCCAGTTCAGTTAGGATTTCAACATGATCGGCAATTTCGCCGGCCGCGGCAAGGAGTAAGTCTTTGATTTTTAAGGGTTCCAGTGGCATTAAATCACCTCCACAATCGTTTACATATTTGCCATTAGTATAACAAGTGTCGATCAATAAGTCAAACAAAAATAGCATATGTTAGTCAAAAAAAACGGATAAATTTCGAAATATTTTATTAATCAGACAAAAACTTGACATATGTAGAATATTGTTATATATTAAACAAATAAAGACTGACATATGTAAAGAAATGGAGTGAACAAATGAAAGAAAAAGAACTAATACGATTGATTCACATTTCAAAATTATATTATGAAGAGAACAAGACACAGGCAGAAATTGCCAGGATTTTGGATATTTCCAGACCCTCAGTGAGTAGTTTATTGAGTAAGGCCAGAAAAGAGGGGATCGTAAGAATTGAGATCCTTTCGTATCAACAATCCAACATCGGTTTGAGTCAGGGCCTATGTCGCCGTTTTGATCTAAAAACCTGTCATGTGGTGGCATCGGCAGAGGCTTTCCATCAGGAGGCGGCAACGGTCTTATTAAGTTTTCTTGAGAAAAGCAAGGTTTTAGGCCTGGGATGGGGATATAATATCAATAAAATCATTGACGCCTTGCCCCAGACAAATATTCGCGAAACGGCCCATGGCATTGTCTGTCCCCTAATTGGAACTGCGACTGTGCCCCATCGAGGATATCATCCCAATGAGTTGGCCACTGATTTATCACATAAAACGGGGTTTCAGGCAGAATATTTAATTAGTCCAGCTTTTCCAACTACCGAACAAGATCAGGAGTTATTCATGAATACCAATAATTATCTAAATATTCTTGAGCGCTGGCGGAAAATGGATACAGCAATTATGACGCTGGGCAGTTTTCCACTGGTTCCAGACCATGGGACGGCGCTGCGGTTTGGCAAGAAACTCATTCAGGAAAAAGCGGTCGGAAGTCTGCTATCTTATTTTTTTAATGTGCAGGGCGGACAGATTTCCGGAGATGATGATTATGCCATTCAAATTCCTTTAAGACTTTTGACACGGATCAAACATGTTATTGGTATTGTTCCTCCAGAATCCAACACCAATGCAGTTATCAGTTGTTTGCAGAGCGGTTATGTCAAACATCTGGTGATCACAGAACAAAATGCAAAGGACGTTTTGAATCAAATTGAAAGCAATTGACATGTGATTCTTTTGATTAACTTGATGCGGTTATGCTTGCTTTAAAAATGATTTGTAGGTACAATTTATATATCATTGTATACTCTGGTCTTTAGCAAAATATAGTATCCTTGATAATCTGTGAAACTTAGTTTGGGTAAATAACGATATTGAGTAAGGAGAAAACAGATGTTACATATTGACCGCAGAAAAGAAATATTAAACACAATTATGAGCAAAGGTTCGGTTAAGGTGGCCAGTCTTTCAGAAAAGTATGGTGTCGGCGAGGCGACAATCCGACGGGATTTAAAATATTTAGCTGAGGAGTATGGGATTACCTTGTCCTATGGGGGAGCTTTTCGAAAAGAAAAAATTAACTATCAGACGACGTCCGAAATGGATATTTATAAAAAAAGGACCCAGAATATTGAAGAGAAGCGGTTCATTGCACAAAAAGCCGCCAAGCTTATTAAAAACGGCGATACGATCGCATTGAATTCCGGTAGCACCGTCGAACTGATGCTTGACTATCTTGAAAACATCAAAGATATTAATTTAATTACGCTCTCTTTAAGTGCCGCATTAAAGGCATCCGCTATTTCTGGGATCACGGTTTATATGCCGGGCGGGAAGCTTCGCAGTTTTTCTGGTGCATTTTACGGTAAAAAGGCCAATGAATTTTTAAAAAGTTTCAATATTGATAAGGCATTCATAGGGGTGATGGCGGTGTCAATTGATAAAGGGATTACGCATGGTGCTTTTGAAGAGATAGAAATCAATCAGACAATTCATGAAATCAGTCGCAAGCGTTACCTCATGGCAGATTACTCGAAGTTTGATAAGGTCTCGCTGACAAAAATGATTGATTTGAATGTTTTCGACGGTTTTGTCTTGGATGATAAAGTCCCAGAGATATACAGGGAATACTGTAAAAGTAATGGTATTGAGATGATTTAAAGTTTAAAAATAAAGAACGTCGCGAATCTCGTTTTTGATTCGCGACGTTCTTATTTTGTTAATAAGCAGGTTAGGAGTGGCTAAAACTTTAAAAGAATCAGGTCTTTATCGCACCAGATAAGGCGTACGTGCCGGTGCATTCCAATACCAGAGGTTTTGTGCATTCATGCGGGCAAAAAACAATTGAAATCCGGCTTGTTCCTGAACGGTTAGAACTTCTTCAACCCAATTTGCCACAATTCGGATCCCTTTCGCACTTAGATATTTATGAACGCATCTAAAAATGATCAACATCTCCATGATCGTAGTAGACCCCGTACCATTGACAATCACCATAATTTCTTCGCCAGCACAGAGGTTTAAATCGGTAATAAGCAAATCGGTCATCAGAATGGCCGTTTCATCGGCATTCTTCATTTTTTGACGGTCACCGCCACCTTCGCCATGCTGGCCCATGCCAATTTCCATTTCATCAGTCCCAAGGACCGAAAAAGCGGAACCGTTTTGAGGATGAGTAGCTGTTTTGCAGGCGACGGCTATGGTAGCCATATTATCGGCAAAGTCTTGAGCAATGGTAGTAACATCCTGAAGGGATTTCCCCTGGGCGGCGGCTGCACCGACAATTTTATAAAGGGGGACACATCCCACCAGACCGCGGCGTCTGTCCGCAGCGGTACGGGGGGCGTAGGCAACATCCTCCCGGGTAACAACCATCGATACCGCGATTCCGGCACGACGTGCTTCTTCTAGGGTTTGGGTTCCAGCCAGCATATCACTGGCATGGTTTAAGACAATTAAAACAATACCCTTGCCCTTGTCGGCAAGACGAAGTGCTTCAAGAACAGCCTTATATCCAGGCGCAGCAAAGATATCACCAACAACAGCAACATCGATCATGCCTTCGCCAACAAATCCTTCAAAGGCAGGTTCATGACCAGATCCTCCCAGGGTTACAATCGTAACACGATTGGCCGTTTTAAGTCCTTTGTTGACGACAAGATTATGGGGTTTTACCTCGAGAAGAAATGGATTGGCCAGTGCCAAACCTTCTAGTAATTCGGAGGTTATGTTTTCCGGTTTATTAATGAATTTTCTCAGCGTCATGATGGGGTTCCTTTGTATTTTAACGTTTTGATTGAATAATTCCAACTGATGTTTTGAGGTAATATTATAATCACAATTTACCAAAAACTTAAATCGAATGGGAATAATTAATACTAGCAAATTTTGCCGTTTAAAACAATAATGATGTCACGAAAACAAAGTTTGATGTCATCAAAAATAACAGAAAGAGGAGAAATGAGAGTAAAAGATTGTAACAAGAACATTTATACGATATAATAATTCATTGAAAAGTTCAGTTTCGGCTGGAATAAAAGGTGAAAAGATGTTAAAAATTGCAGTCTGCGAAGATGAGGAACAACATAAAAAAATACTGGTAGATCTGATTAGTCGATATCCATTTAAAACCGATTATTGTTTAACCACATTTCAGTATGGCTATGAACTTATTGCAGCAAGTAACCGTGGTAGTGCGTTTGATGTTATTTTTCTAGACATGCGCTTAGATCAGGAAGATGGGATTGATATCGCAAATGAAATCAGAAAATCGGGTAATACTGCCCGTATTATTATTACAACATCCTTAATTGAATATGCTGTTTTGGGTTATTCAGTTAGCGCCAGCGATTTTTTATTAAAACCATTCCCGCAAGAAAAATTATTTCAAGTTTTAGAAAAACTGGAAAATGACATAAAAAACGCAAGATCTAATTTTTATGAAATTGATATAAACAATGAAAAAATATTTTTAAAAAGTGATGAAATACTATACTTTGAGAGTCTTGGCAGAAAAATGAAAGTCGTTACCTTTGATGAGGCGTATGAATACTATGATAAGATCACAGCACTACAAAAAGAGCTTGATCCAGTTCGCTTTGTTTTATGTCATCGATCTTATATTGTTAATCTCAAGAATGTAAAAAGCATCAAGATGAAAATGGCAGTATTAAAAAATGGTGTGATGATTCC
>Ga0163223_100514_pt1 | contig 12237 bp, 9 predicted proteins | sample MSEWel2016_02_17_2_FD_113147 | JGI IMG/M metagenome (GOLD analysis project Ga0163223, IMG submission 113147) | Subsurface microbial communities from deep shales in West Virginia, USA - MSEEL Well Study Marcellus 5H_2016_02_17 ...
CGGCCAGCACCGACCATGGCTGGGCAAAGGGACTCGACGACGCGACGAACACCAGCACCGCCGATGCGGCTGCCGGTGCCGCGAGAGGCAGGGCGATCGAGGCGCCGAATATCCAGGCACTGACGGGTATCGTCACCAGCAGTGCCAGGCCGATACCCAGCGCGGCGCGCAGCCATTCAGCGGGACGCGCGGACAATGGCGCGGGCGCAAAAGACCGGCACCAGTCGAGAAGGCGTTCTTGCATTGTTTCTGCTTTGGTTGGGAGGTTGTTTCGCCAGCCAGCGGCGCTCGCTGCTAGCTGTGTGACGGTAGACCGGCGCGCTGAAAAGTCGCACCGATCACATGGCGCGCGACATTGTCGATGCGCCGCCAACGCATCGCCAATGAATAGTATTGGATTGCACCTGCAATATTTTTGCAGCAAGCGCGTGACAGGCCGTGCTCGGTCCCGTTACGACGCCTCGGTTACTGGCTGAGCGGCCATCTCATGGGCCCGAATGAGCGCTGCGACAATGCGCATCACCTCCAGGTTGGCCTCCTCCATCCTGCTCAAGTACGTGAGTGTATCTTCCAGCGCATGCCGGCCGAACGCATCGAGCGCCTGCTGTCCCTGGTGATGCACGGCCATATGGGGCCGCTCGATCTGCTGAAACTGCTGCAGCCGGTGCATGTCTCGATTGCTCTGGGCGTAATACCAGCGCCCGAAGCGACACTCGCGCTCGCTGGGCAGAGCCGACAGCCTTGGGTCGCCCGAGCCGAGCACATGGTTATAGACGACGAACTTCAGCGACAGCTCATCGAGGTTGGCCAGTTCGACGCCGGCACGGAACGATGAATGCTCGATGCCCTGACGCATGGCGCCCGCCAGTTGATGAAGCTCTCGCATGGCCGCGACTGCACGTTCAGTGGTTCGGCTGAAGCCCTGGGCCAGTTCGCCTTGCAGCTGGATGTAGTCGTGCACATGAGCGATCTCGCGCTGGACCTCGGCAATCTTTCGCACGATATCGGCGGTGGCCAGCGCGGTCTTTTCCGCCAGCGTTCGTACCTCACCGGCGACCACGGCGAAGCCGCGACCGGACTCCCCGGCCCGCGCCGCCTCGATGGCGGCATTGAGCGCGAGCAGGTTGGTTTGACTGGCGATGCCGCTGATGAGATCGACGATGCCATTAATCTCCTGCGAGCGCTGCGCGAGGGTGTCGACCTTGTGTGACGCCTGGTTGAGGCCGCTTTCCATGTCGATGGCCTTGCTGCGCAGCTCACCGAAATGCTGCTGGTTGCTCAGCGCCGCGTCGGCGACCTGCTCTGCGCGATCGCGGTTATCGCCGAGCCGACCCGTGAGGTATTCGAATGAATCGCCCAGGTGCGCCACCGAAGCACTGAAGCGCACCAGGTTGCCGGCCACGCCGCGGTAATAGTCCAGCTGGCGTTGGCCCGCGGCGCTTTCGGCTCTGGCCTCCGCCAGTTGCTCTTCCAGCGCCGCGATGCGCGCGGCCTGATCGGCACAGGTGCGCTGCAGGTGATCGCGCTGTTGCTGAAGATCCTGGGCAGTCCGCTTCCATTGGAACAACATCGTCAGCCTCGCAGTTCAGTTGATGGTGTAACCGTTGTCGACGACCCAGTCCTGGCCGTAAACGCCACGGGCGCCCTGCGACAGCTGGAACAGAATCACATCGGCAACCGCTGAAGCCTCCAGGAAATGTCCGGGTAACAGCCGTTTGCTGACGCCTTCGGCGACCTGCTCGAGCTGCTCGTCGGCCAGCCCCAGCGTGCCCCAGATCGCCGTCGCGGTCGGCCCCGGCGAAACCACATTGATGCGTACGTCCAGCGGCGCGAGCTCTACCGCCAGCGTGCGCGCCTGGGCGATCAGCGCGGCCTTGCTGGCGATGTAGGCAGCAAGCCCGGGAAAGGTGCCGCGCGCCAGGAAGGTGCCGACGAAGACCACCGAAGCCGGCTTGGCCAGTTCGGTGCGCAGCGCCGCCAGGGTGTTCAGCGCGCCCGCGCCGTTGATGGCCCACTGCCGATCGAAACAGGCCATGTCGAGGCTATCGCCCAGCTCGGCGACGCCAGCGTTCGGCACCAGATAGTCCACCGGCCCGAGCGTGGCGGCGCGGTCACGCAGCGCCCGCAGATCGTCGGCCGAGGTCACGTCGCCAGGCATCCAGTGCAGGTGCTCGGGATAAGTTTCCATCAATTGCCCAAGGCTGCCGAGCGTGCGCGACAGGGTCAGCACGCGGGCGCCACGCTGCAACAGCGCCGCGCACAAGGCCAGACCAATCCCCGAGCTGGCGCCAGTGAGGACGGCCAGGCGGTCTTTGAATTCACTTTTCATCATCCCTCTCCGATGCCGGCGTCCGCCGAGCCGCAGGCTGCCCGTCCCGGATCTGGGCAGGCAGCGGTTTCTCTGTTGAACAAGTCAGTAGGTGAACAGGCAATGCCCTGAATGCGACAGCAATCAGCCCGGATGGCCATCGACCCGCGCACTGAGCAGCATCGGCGCATAACGCCAGGCGTAGAGCGCGAAGGCCAACGCCCAGCAGATTGCTGCCAACCAGAGGCCCGTCACCGGCCATTGACCGGAAAGGAACACCCGCGAGGCCGCGCCGATGTTGAACAGCACGAACGCGCCGACGATGCCACTCGGCAGCTGCAACGGGCGACCGGTGTGGCCAAGCGTGACGCGGGCGATCATCGCCAGGATCAGGCCGCTCATGGAGCCCACCGATAGCGCATGCAACGAAGGGCTGGAGCTGTCGAGCAGACCGAAATTCCACAGTGCCAGTCCCGCCGCGGCGACCACCAGCCAGAGCATCGCCACGTGCAACGACCAGAGCAGCGGCACGCGCCAGATACCGCCGTCATACCAGCGCACCAGCCGCAGCAGATGGCCGGCGGCGATGGCCAGGAACAACACGCCGATCAGCAGGTGCTGTTGCAGCGCGACGCCTACGGCATAGAGCACGGCGATCAGGCCGGTGCCGATCAGCAGCGCCACATCCAGCCAGACCCAGGGCTTCACGGCTTCGGTGTGGCCGAGGCCGCGCTGCGTGAAGAAGGGGATTACGCGTCCGCCGATGATGGCCATCAGCGCCGCCACCAGCCACAGCCCGGCGAGAATGCCCTGGCGCTGTAAACCGTCATCACCCAGGGCGATACCGCAGAGCACCAGCACATCGGCGCCGATCATCAGCGTAAGGACCGCTACGATCGGGTAGTTGCGCTTCTGCCGGACCACCCAGAGCATGCGCGCCATCAGCCCGGTTACGCCGAGCATGAACAGCAGGTCCAGCGGGATCACCAGCGCCAGCGGCAGGCCGAACAGCCAGCCCAGCCGCGCCAGCAGCCAGACGGCGGCCAGCGCCATCAATTTATTGCCGGAAACGCCGGGTTGGCCGGTCCAGGTTTGCCCCGCAGTGAGCAGGAAGCCGGCAACGATGGCCATGGCGAAACCGAACAGCATTTCGTGGCGATGCCAGGACAGCCAGCCGCCGGTCGGCTGAAAACCGGGCCAGATGCCCGTCCAGGTGGCGACCCAAAGCGGAATCGCGAGCATGGCGAAGAGGCTGCCGGCGAGGAAAAACGGGCGAAAGGCGAGCCGCCACAGAGGCGGGATACTCAGGGCTTTTCGCCGATCGATTACTTGCACAAAGGCCTCCTGATCTTCTTCGTGTCCGCCCGGCGGGTTGAAGTCCGTCGAGCAGAACAGTGATCGCTCCGGATTGCGGAGCCAGGATTACTTTCTACAGGTTAGAGGGCTTCGACAGACTTGATTGCGATCATCTTTTTGCCGAGCCGCCTCGGTGCCGACGGTTGGCAGGACTTCAGGGCCCGGACGTAGGGGCGTCAGGTTGGGGTTCCCGTGCGTGAGCGTGACGTCAGCCGTGCCGCTTATTTCAGGTTCATCGCGCTTTCTCGGGGAAACAAGGATTGAGGTCGGACTGGCGAGTTTGGGTGTGTTGAATGAAGGTTTGGGTTCATATGCGTTTATGGAGTTGCTTGATGGCTTGGTTTCGCCCTGCTGGACGAGTTCCTTTTGGCAGTCGCCCGGATGGCCGGCCCCGCCAAAAGGAACCAAAAAGTCTTGCCCCGACATACGGCCCTGCGCTTCGCTCCGGGTTCGTTACTCGCTTCGCTCGCCCTTCGGGCCAGCCTTCTGCTGTTACTACGCTGCGCTCCGTTTCGCGCCATCCTGAAAGGGGCGATTGGTGTCGCCTGTTAGCTCATGCACAAAAAAGCGAAGCCAAAGCGAGGCCGAGTTTCTAATAACCTTCAGGCGACTCGGACCCGGTCCCCTTCAGGAGGCCGAGTGAGGTGCCGCTCGTCCCCCTGCGCAACGCCTGTTTTCAGCCTCCTGAAGGGGATTCAAGGCCGAGTCGTCTGGAAGTTCTCTAGCAGCGATAGAAGCAAAGCGCTTTGCTTGTTCACATGCACGGCCTATCAGGCGACGCGAAATGCCCCATCAGGAGGGTGAGCGGAATTGTCGTGGAAGGGGTTGAGCGGCATGGATGCCGCGAGAGGCGCGATGGGCCATGGATGGCCCTTTGCGCCGTGCCCCTGGAACGGCAATTTCGCGAACGAATCCTGCGCGAAGCGCAGGGCCGGATGCAGGGGCAAGCGTTTTTGGTTACTTTTTTCGCGACTGAAAAAAGTGACTCGCCCAGCAGGGCGAAACCAAGCCATCAAGCAACTCGATAAACGCTTATAAACCCAAAACATCCATTCAACACACCCCAACTTGCCAGCCCAGCGCCCAGCGCCCATGCCTCATGAGATACAAAAAACCCTTATTTCAACTCTTGCTTGACCGCATCACCCTGCGTTGCGCTTTCCCCATCGTTCATGGATTTGCGAAAGCCGCTAATGGCGCCACCCAGATCAGAGCCAAGGCCGCGCAGACGCTTGGTGCCGAACAGCATCATCACGATCAGCAACACGATCAGAAGCTGCCAAATGCTGATACCCATCATTTTTCATTACCTCGTTAATTTAGTCGGCCTAATGACCGGCGTGAGCGTTGTGATCGGACATGTCCTGATGCATGCCTGAGGATTGCTGAAGCACCGACTGATCGATCTCCTCGAAACGCAGCACCCGCCCACCCTGTTCGGCGGCCAGTTTCTGCGCGGCCGCCTCTTCGGCGAACGTCGCCAGCACCGCACCCATCGCGCCTTTAAGCCCAGTTCCGGCCACGTAATAAGCGCTGGTGGCGTCGATCAGATATTCATCATCCGGCTGGTCCCAGCTGCTGCCGCCCATGTCGTGCACATACAGCTTGGCGTTCAGCACGCGGTTTTCCGGCTGCAGCCACCAGCCGAGCATCTCGGCGGTAGAACAGAACTTCCGTACCCCGCCCTTCTCCACCGCCTGGCCCTTGGGGCCAGGGAAATCAGCGATGACCATGCCGCAGACATGGCACTCGTCGTCGGCATGGAAAGCGACCGGCTCCAGTGCCTGCTCGGTCTGCTCGGCTTCGTTGCAGCCGACCAGGCCAAGCAGAAGGATGGCAACCAGCGCTTGAGAAGCCCGTACATATAACGCATTCATCATTGCAGTTCCTTTAACGGAAAGAATCAGGCCAGACGACGGCGGAAAATGGCATAGGCCGCCAGCAGCGACAGACCGGCCCAGGCCAGCAGGCACAGCCAGAGCACTGCGACGGGTACCGGCAAATCGCTGCCCAGCGACAGCACGCCCATAGCACCACCGCCCTCGAAACCGGACAGGTTGATCAGCCGGTAGATATCGGTGGGGTTCAGCAGTAGCAGCCAGGGCAGCAGTTCGGGGCTGAACTTGCCCTCGCTGAGCACCAGCAGCGCCAGCAACACCAGATCGAACACCAGCACGAACAGGAACCAGATCCCCAACGCCAGGCCCGCGGCACTGGATTTCTCGTTGACCTTGCCACTGAGCACGTAGGCCATCGCCAGGAACACCCAACCCAGCAGCGTGGAAGAGATCATGAAGCGACCGAAAGCCCAGAGCAGCAGACCCAGTTCGATGTCCTCGACCAGCAGGGCGATGGCCAGCGCGGCGCCGCCGAAACCGATCAGCACCGCCAGGCCGAGAATCAGCCCGTGGCCGACGAACTTGCCGAGCAGGATCTGGCCACGCCCCAGCGGGTACGTCAGCAGCAGCATCAGCGTGCCGCCCTCGTCCTCGCCTACGATGGCGTCATAGGCCAGCAGCAGCGCGATCAGCGGCATCAGGAAGGTGGCCAGGCTGGCCAGGCTGGCAATGGTCGCCGGGATCGAGGTGAACCCCACCTGCCCCGAGGCGGCCGCGCCAAGCCAGGCGATACCCACGGCCAATACCGCGAACAACAGGCTGATGGCCAGCAACCAGCGGTTGCGCAGGCCATCGCTGAGCTCCTTGCGAGCGATGTTCCAGACCTGGTTCATGCTCTGCCCTCCGCGGCCTGCACATCGCCGGCGCGCTCCATGTAGTAGCGATACAGATCCTCCAGCGACGGCTGGTGGATCTCCACATCGTCAGGTTCGCTTTCCCCGAGCAGTTCACGCAGCAAGGGAAGCTTGTGACCGTTGATGGCGATCACCTCGACGCCATCCTCGCCATGGCGCTGCGCCGCGTGCCCGGCGCTGTTCCAGCGATTCAGCCAAGCCTCGCTCTGGCTGACGCCACTGGCGCGGATGCGTACCGGCAGACCGGCTTCACTGCGCAGCTGCTTGAGGCTGCCAACCGCTTGCAGACGCCCCTTGGCGAGAATCGCCGCGCGGTTGATATGCGCCTCGACGCCGGGCAATACGTGGGAGCAGAGGATCACGCTGGTGCCGGTCTGACGCAGGCGGTCGACCAGCAGGTAAAGCTCCTGAGTCGCGATGGGGTCGAGCCCCACGGTGGGTTCGTCGAGCAACAACAAACGCGGCTCGCCAAGCACCGCTTGCGCCAGGCCGAGGCGCTGGCGCATTCCCTTGGAGTAGGTTTTCACGCGGCGGTCGGCGGCATGGGCAAGGCCGACCTGCTCCAGCAGGTCATCCACCTGGCCCAGCGGCGTACTCTTCAGGCGCGCGAAATGGCGCAGGGTTTCCCGGCCGCTGAGCTGCGGATAGAAGGTCACGTTTTCCGGCAGATAGCCCAGGTTGCGGCGCACGTCGGTGGTGCGCGGGTCCCGCCCCAGCACCTGTACGCGCCCCTCGCTGGCCTGCAGCAGGCCGAGAATCAGTTTCATGCTGGTGGTCTTGCCGGCGCCGTTATGGCCGAACAGTCCCAATACCTCGCCTTCGCCGAGGCTCAGATTCAAATCGTGCAACACGGTCATGTCGCCGTAACGCTGGCTGACGCCCTGGATCTCGACGGCATTCATGAGTGGGGCCCCTGCGTTGTGTTCATCAGTTCCTCGGTAGCAGCCTCGGTTGGCGGCTTCATCAACGGATGGCTGTCCTGCACCCCCGGCGACTTGATCACCGGAAACGCACGCTGCACCCAGCGCAGCACTTCGATACTGGGGCTGTTCATCAAGAGCCGAACCTGCGGGTACATCCACAGCAGACGGTCGACGTTGTCGTTGGGCTCGTAGGCAATGTCGCCCAGGCCGTCTTCGTTGCGGTCCCAGCCCAGGTAGTCGCTCCAGTAGTTGCCGCGCCCGTCGACCGACCACTCCTGGGTCCGTATGGCGACGTACTTGACCTGCTGCGCGTTGCCGACGAAGGCGTTGCTGGAAATACGGTTGTCTTCCGAGCCGGCGGTCAGATGGATACCCAGATCGCTGCGCTGGAAGTGGTTGTTCTCGATGGTGTTGAACAGCGAGTTGTAGATGAACAGCGCCTTGCCTTCACCGCCGCTGATCATGCTGTCGCCACCGGTATCGCCACGCTCGACATCGGTGACGAAATTGTCCTTGAGGGTCGAGTAGGTGATGTAGTTCATCAGGATGCCGTAGTTCTGATCGTGCTCGGAGCGGTTGCCGATCACGGTCAGTTTGCGGCTCTGCATCAGCGCGTAACCGGTACGGGTGCGGCGGGTGATGTTGGCGATCACGCGGTTCTCGTGGGAGAACATGTAGTGCACGCCGTAGCGCAGGTCCTCGAACAGGTTGCGCTCGATGCTGTTGCCGTTGGAGTTGTCGATGTAGATGCCGTCGCGGGTGTTCCAGACATGGTTACCGAGCACCCGGGCGCCTTTCACCGAAAACAGGTGAATGCCGTTGCCGCGATCCTGGGAGCGCAGGGTCGAGTCGCCCTCGACGCGGTTGTCTTCGATCAGCAGATTCTGGCTGCGATCGGCCCAAATACCGAAACCCGGACCCTGCAGGCGGTTGTTGCGGATCACCGTATCGTTGGCGTTGGGCTCGATGAAGATCGCCGCGTTCATGTCGGTCAGATTGCGGCCCCAGTTGCGCAGTTCGCAGCCGTCTATATTCACGTTCGGTGCGCGTAGGGTCAGCACGTTACCTTGGCCTTGCGCGTCGATCACCGCGCCTGGCGCACAGTGCAGCGTCAGCGGCTGATCGATGAAAAATTGCCCGGTGTATTCGCCAGCGGGCAGCGTCCAACGGTTTTCTCCTTGCTCCAGGGGCAGCGAGGTGATGGGTTGCGGTTCCGCCAGCGCGACTCCGGGCAGCGATAGCAATATCGAGAGTGCCAAGAGAGGTAGCGGGTGGGTGACCTGAAATCTGAGCACTGCGTTTACCTTCTCCGGTTTCCAGGCAATCGTGCGGCTGTCGAATGTCGCTGGTCCGCTGTTCGCGAGCGAGCTCGCTCCTACAAAACCTCGGTGGCATACCACCGTCCTGTAAGCGCGGGCCGACTCGCGAATGGGCCAGCAGCGTCGCCTGGTTCGCCAGCGAGCTGGCTCCTACAAAACCCGGCGGTACACCGTCCGCCCTGTAGGAGCGAGCTTGCTCGCGAATGGCCTTTCGCTTACGCCGGCTCGACCAGCATGCGACCGACCATTTCCATGTGCAGCGCGTGGCAGAACCAGCTGCAGTAGTACCACTGCACGCCGGGCTTATCAGCGACGAAGGTGATGGACGAAGTCTGCTGCGGGCTGATTTCCATGCTCGCACCGTGGTTGGTCATGACGAAGCCGTGGGTCACGTCCTCGATCTGGTCGATGTTGGTGATGGTCACGGTGACTTCATCACCCTGCTTGACGGTGAACTCATTGAGGCCAAACGCCGGCGCCATGGAGGTCATGTAGACGCGGACCTTGTTGCCGTCACGGATGACCTTGTTGTCGGTATCGAGGTTGATGCCGTCCTTCTTGGCCCGCTCCACCGTCGGCGCGAAGAAGGGATCGTTGCGCTCCCAGATCTTCTTGGTACGGATCTGGTCGCGGCGCACCAGGATGCAGTCGTGCGGCTCGGCGAAGGTCGGGCCGTCATGCACCAGCTTCATCTCGTCGCCGGAAATATCGATCAGCTGATCGTTCTCCGGATGCAGCGGGCCGACCGGCAGGAAGCGGTCCTTGGAGAACTTCGACAGCGCGATCAGCCACTTGCCGTCGGCTTCGCTGGTTTCGGTCAGGGACGCATGGATGTGACCCGGCTGGTAGTGCACATCCAGCTTCTGCTTGATGTAGTTGACCTTCTCGCCCTTGTATGCGCGCACGGCCTCTTCGATATTCCATTTGACCACCTGGCTGTCGATGAACAGCGTGGTGTAGCCATTGCCGCGACCATCGAAAGTGGTGTGCAGCGGGCCGAGGCCCAGCTCCGGCTCGCCGACGACCACGTCGCGCGGGTCGCTCAGCTTGCCGTCGAACAGGTCAGGCAGCTTGTCGATGGCGATAATGGTGGCGGTCGGCGACAGCTTGCCGTTGGCGATGAAGTATTTGCCGTCTGGCGAGGTATTCAGGCCGTGCGGGTTTTTCGGCACGGGGATGTAGCGCGTCAGTTTGGAGCCTTCGCGACCATTGACCACCGGCACCTTGGAGTCGCCGAGGGTGATGAAATCACCGGCCTTGACCGCCGCCTCGATGGCAGGAATATCGAAGACCACCACCCAGTCGCGCTCCAGGCGCATCATGCCGCCCAGGTCGAAGGCTTTCTCGGCGTTGTAGCAGGTCGAAGCGGTGAAGCGACCGGTGTAGTCCATGTCGGTGTTATCGAGGTTACCGTCGACAATCACCTGGAAGGCCATCTCCATGGTTTCCGCATCGATCGCGTTGTACATGGTGTAGCTGTTCTCACCTTGCAGATCGAACGTCGAGCCGTCGTTCGGATGCGGGATGATGAACTCGGCGTTGGCAAAGACGTATTTGGTGTGCGGCACTTTCTGCAGGCGCAGACCATGGATCGCCTGGACGTTCGGCACGGTGAGCATCTTGTCGCACTTCATGACATCGAGGCGGATACGCGCGACGCGGCTGTTGGCCTTGTCGTTGATGAACAGATACTTGCCGTCGTACTTGCCATCGGTCATGGAGATGTGTGGGTGGTGGCAATCACCGTTCAGGAACTTGGCGCTCTCGCCCATGATGTGACGGCTTTCGTTGGTCAGACCCCAGCCGGTGGCCGAGTCGACGTTGAACACCGGGATACGCATCAGCTCGCGCATCGAAGGCACACCCATCACGCGCACCTCGCCCTGGTGGCCACCGCTCCAGAAGCCGTAGTACTCGTCCAGCTCGCCTGGCCCGACGTGGATCTTGGATTGCGCATCCTTCGCCGCAGCCGCGAAGGATTCACGCGTCATCACTGCGCCGCCGAACGCCGTAGCGGCAACCGTCGCACCGGTCATTGCCGTCGCACCCAAGAAGCCGCGGCGGCTCAGACCGCTTTTTTCCAGCCCCTCGGTGTTGCCTTTTGCCTTGTCGCTCATGGTCTGCTCCTTTCGGGATGTAATGTCCAGTCAAATGAAGGTGTGTGTCTGGTTCAGGGTTCCACGACTTGCACGGGGATCAGCTGGGGACCGACCGGCGCTTTCTTGCCGCGCTTGGCGCGTTTGTTCTTGGCGATCAGCGGTGGGCATTTGTTGTCGTTGAAATAGGTCATCTGGCAATCCAGGCAGTAGTGGCATTCGTTGTGGTTGATATGCCCATCCGGATGAATCGCCTGCACTTCGCACTCGTTGGCGCAGAGCTGGCAGGGGTTGCCGCACTCCTTGCGCCGCTTGAGCCAGTCGAACAGACGGAAGCGGCCGGTGATCGCCAGACCCGCGCCCAGCGGGCAGACGTAGCGGCAGAAGACCTTGCGGGTAAAGATGTTGATCAGCAGCAGGAACACGGCGTAGGCGACGAACCACCACTGGCGGTCGAACCTGAGGGTGATCGCGGTTTTGAATGGCTCCACCTCGGCGGCCTTCTCGGCCATCGTCATGGACTCCAGCGAGATGCCGAACAGCACCAGCAGCACGATGTACTTGATCGCCCAGAGCCGCTCGTGAACGGTGAAGGGCACGTCGTACTGAGGGATCTTCAGCTTGCGCGCGGCCTCGTTGATCAGCTCCTGCAGGGCGCCGAATGGGCACAGCCAGCCGCAGAACACGCCGCGCCCCCAGAGCAGCAGGCTCGCGGCGGTGAAGGTCCAGAGGATGAAGATCACCGGATCGGTCAGGAACAGCTCCCAGCGGAAGTCCTGCACCAGCGCATGGACGAAGGTCAGCACGTTGACCACCGACAGCTGCCCCAGGGCATACCAGCCGATGAACACCACGGTGAAAAACAGATAGCCATGGCGCAGCATGCGCAGGAAACGCGGGTGTTGGGCGAACTTGTCCTGCATGAACAGAATGACGGTCAGCAGCGCCAGAGCGGCCAGGATCACGCCGATCTGGAAGCTCTTCTGGTACCAGATGTTGACCCACATCGGCCGGTTGGCCTCTTCGATGGCGGCCAGCTCCTCGGCGGTCGGCTGTGGCCGCTCGATGTAGTCTTCGGGAATTTGATAGGGCAGCTCGAAGCTGGTGAAAATACCGTCCACCGGACCGGTCTGGCGGCGCACCAGCAGCTCCAGCGACCACGGCGTGCCCGGATCGAAGCCGACCTGCTCGCGGATGATGAAGATCGCCATTTCCTTGAAGTCAGGGATGCCTTCGGCGAACACATCGTTGAGCCGCTGATAGTCCATATCGCGGAAGCTGAGGATGTTGCCGAACTGACGCGCCTGCACCCGATCGAAGATGCCGCCACGCACGTAACCCGAGCCCTTGAAGGAATACTCACCGCTGCCCAGCACGGCGATGGCGTGCTCGCCCGACTTGAGGTCTTCCATCAGGAAGCGGTACTGGTTGTCGCCCAGCAGGTTGCGGCCGATGGTCGGCGGGTTCAGGTGAGCGGTGTAGA
>Ga0163223_100515_pt1 | contig 12223 bp, 11 predicted proteins | sample MSEWel2016_02_17_2_FD_113147 | JGI IMG/M metagenome (GOLD analysis project Ga0163223, IMG submission 113147) | Subsurface microbial communities from deep shales in West Virginia, USA - MSEEL Well Study Marcellus 5H_2016_02_17 ...
CCACTGGGCTATTGGCTAACAAATGTCACCTATTCCGCGCCGATGGTGCGGCCTGCGCGAGGCACTACCGCGAGCCAGCGCTGCACGGCTGACGAGCGAGGCAGCAGGCGTTCGGCCGGCTGCCTCGGTGTCTAACGGGCGTGAAAAAGGTCTGTTAATGGCTGAGTTTCAAGCCCAGCAAGCCGGTACAGATCAGCAGTACGCTGCCCAGGCGAACCAAACTCATCGACTCGCCGAACAGGATGATGCCGGCAATTACGGTGCCAACCGCGCCTACGCCGGTCCAGATGGCGTAGGCCGTACCAAGCGGCAATTCCTTCATCGCCAGACCCAGCAATCCAAGGCTGATCAGCATCGCGGCGACCGTAAGCACGGTGGGAAGCGGACGGGTAAACCCATCGGTGTACTTCAGGCCAACGGCCCAGCCAATCTCGAACAGACCGGCGAGAAACAGAATGATCCAGGACATGTGCACCTCTACGGGACGGTAATGTGGGTGGGGCCGTCCCCGATGCGTCTGTGCAGCCTGAGGTCGTCCTCAGCAGGCGCTATTGTGCACAAGGAAATGGCCCGGGCAAGCGGCCCGGACCAATGGGGCGTGCGATTAGCTGGCTTGCTGCTCCTGATCCTTCATCCGACGGTAGACAGTCGCGAGCAGCGCACCGGAGAGGTTATGCCAGACGCTGAACAGCGCGCTGGGTACCGCCGCCAGGGGCGAAAAGTGCGCGCTGGCCAAGGCCGCACCGAGACCGGAGTTCTGCATGCCGACTTCGATCGAAAGTGTCTTGCGCTGCGCCAGCGGCAGGCCGAAGAGGCGTCCGACAAAGTAGCCGAGGCTAAGCCCCAGACCGTTGTGCAGCATCACCACCGCCATGATCAGCAAGCCCGACTCCACAAACTTGGCCTGGCTCGCCGCAACCACGGCGGCGACGATGATCACGATGCTGACCACCGAAACCAGCGGCAGTACTTCGATCACATGGTGTACACGGTTACCCAGCAGGCGGCGTGCGATCAGGCCAAGAGCGATTGGTAGCAGCACGATCTGGACGATGGACATGAACAGAGCGCCGAAGTTGACCGGCAGCCAAGCTGAGGCGAGCAGCCAGATCAACGCGGGCGTTACCAGCGGGGCGAGCAGCGTGGTGACAGCGGTGATCGCCACCGATAGCGCCACATCACCGCGAGAGAACCAGGCGATCACGTTGGACGCGGTACCGCCCGGGCAGCAGCCCACCAGAATCACCCCGACGGCGATCTCGGCCGGCAACCCCAGCAACTTGCAGAGCAGCCAGGCCAAGGCCGGCATGATCAGAAACTGCGCCCCGACACCCAACGCCACCCAAAGCGGGCGGCGCGCGACTTCCGCGAAATCGGTCGCTTTCAACGTAAGGCCCATGCCGAACATGACCAGTCCCAGCAACGGGACGATCCAAGCGGTGGCGGGTAGAAACCAGCTGGGCAGGAAGAAGGCGAGAACGGCAAACAGCAGGACCCAGAGGGCGAAGGTATTGCCGACAAAGCGGCTGAGGGCGGCGAGGGCACGCATTGGGCTTACCTTGTAATTATTGAGAGTACGCCGTCAGCCAGGCCGACGGCGCTAGGGTCTGTTGCCGTTTCGCTGCAAGCCGCGTTGCTGCGCCAAATGACGCCAGGCAAGACGCGAGACGCAGGTAATTGTCGTTCCCTTGCCAAGTCCCGCAACGCCGCATGGCGTCATTTGCCGCGCAACCCGGAGGGACGGGCCGGTTTTAGCGCGATACGGCGTTTCGTCGCTTATTTGGAATGACCAAACTGCGCGACTCGTGCCTTGTCTCGCGCTAAAACCGGATCCGTCGCGGCCGCGGCGAAATGGCAACAGACCCTAGGGCAGTTTAAATGCCCTGCGGGATCTCCTCACCACCTAGGGCCTCGAATAGCGCAGGTAGGAATTCGCCGAAGGTCAGCATCATCAGCAGGAAGCTGGCGTCCTGTTGGCCGAGGTCGTCGTCACCGCCGTCCTGTTCGGCCTGATCCTGCAGCAGCTCTTCAAAGCGTAGACGCTTGATCACCAACTTGTCGTCGAGCACGAAGGACAGCTTGTCCTGCCAGCCCAGCGAAAGCTGAGTGACCTGCTTGCCGACTTCCAGATGCTGCTGGATTTCGTCGCTGGTCAGATCCTGGCGCTTGCAGCGCACCACGCCACCATCCTCGTGCGTATCGCGCAGCTCGCATTCGTCGAGCACGAAAAAGTCATCGGCAGCTTTCTGGGTTTTCACCCATTCGGTCATGGTCGCCGAAGGAGCGATCTTGACGGTCAACGGACGCACCGGCAGCGAGCCGATGGCTTCGCGTAGGGTAGAGAGCAGATCCTCGGCGCGCTTGGGACTGGAGGAATCGACCAGAATCAGGCCCTGCTGCGGGGCGATGGCGGCGAAGGTACCGGACTTGCGGATGAAGGCGCGCGGCAGAAAGGACTGGATGATGTCGTCCTTGAGCTGATCGCGTTCTTTCTTGTAGACCTTGCGCATCTGCTCGTTTTCGATCTCGTCGACCTTTTCCTTCAGTGCGTCCTTGACCACGCTGCCGGGCAGGATGCGCTCTTCCTTGCGCGTGGAGATCAGCAGAAAACCCTGGCTGGCATGAACTAGGGGCGCGTCTTCGCCCTTGCCGAAGGGTGCAACGAAACCGTAGGTGCTCAGCTCCTGGCTGGCGCAGGGGCGGGCGGGCTTGGCGGCCAATGCAGCTTCAAGTGTCTCGACATCGAAAGGGACGTTTTGGGTGAGACGGTAGACGAGCAGGTTGCGAAACCACATGGCGATTTGGAACTCCGGTAAAAGCAAAGCGCGCATTATTCCCGTCCGAGCAACCCAGGCCAAGCCTGCAAGGTGCCAATGCAGATGGAAACCGCAATTCGGCAATAAACAGTGGGTTCCTAAGTCTTTGTAAGTTCTTTGATTTTTTTTTCAAAAGGGGGTTGCCAAGGTTCGGAACCGTCTCTAGAATGCGCCCCACTTCGAGAGCAAACGGGTGATTAGCTCAGCTGGGAGAGCATCTGCCTTACAAGCAGAGGGTCGGCGGTTCGATCCCGTCATCACCCACCACTCGAGGTTTAGCGCAGCGGTAGTTCAGTCGGTTAGAATACCGGCCTGTCACGCCGGGGGTCGCGGGTTCGAGTCCCGTCCGCTGCGCCATATTCGTTATCAAGGGCCACTGAACGCCTTGATAACACGAGAAAAAGCGACCTTAGGGTCGCTTTTTTTTTGCCTTCGATTCGCGAAACCATCTGTCGACCGACATTCGCTAAGCCCAGGCGTTTGTAGGGTGGGTCGGGCGGCGTTCCGCTTCAGCCCACCAGCGGAGCGCGGTAAAAAGAGAGCTCCACGCTCTGTTCGCGCGTTTCGTGCGGCACTTCCTTTCTTTGCGCTGTCTTTACTCTTTACATCGGTACGCTCGGTAGCCACTGTCGGGGGCGACTGTTAAGCTCCGGCAATTGATTTCGCCTCACCCTTTCAAGCGCATTTAAGGAAACAGAATGAGACATCATCGTTTGGCGTCTGCGATAGCCCTGGTTGGCCTGGTCCTGACGGGCTGTGATTCGGAAACCAGCGCCAAGCTGGAAACTCCGGCGCAGAAGGCGTCCTACGGCATTGGCCTGAACATGGGCAAGAGCCTGGCGCAGGAAGGGATGGATGATCTCGACTCGGTCGCTGTTGCACAGGGCATCGACGATGCCCTGACCAAGCAGGAGCAGAAGCTGACCGACGAGGAGCTGATGGAGGCCTTTGCCTATCTGCAGACACGTGCCGAAGAGCGTATGGTCAAAATGAACGAAGAGGCGGTTGCAGCCGGGAAAAAATTCCTTGAAGAGAACGCCAAGCGTGAAGGCGTGAAGACCACCGAATCCGGCCTGCAATACGAAGTGATCAAGGAAGCCGATGGCCCTCAGCCTGGTCCGAATGACGTCGTTACCGTTCATTACGAAGGCAGCCTGACCGACGGCACCGTTTTCGATAGTTCGATCAAGCGTGGTTCGCCGATCGACCTGCCCGTTGGTGGTGTGATTCCGGGTTGGGTCGAAGGGCTGCAACTGATGCATGTGGGCGAGAAGTACAAGCTGTACATCCCGAGCGAGCTGGCGTACGGCGAGCAAAGCCCGAGCCCGCTGATTCCGGCCAACTCGGTGCTGGTCTTCGATCTTGAACTGCTAGGCATCAAAGGCGACGAAACTGAAGAGGCCCCTGCCGCCGAAGTCGAGCCCGAGGCTGCCGAAGAGGCCGCTGCACAATAAGGCTTTCGCTGTATCGAAGCCCTGTCCGTCAGGTTGTAATCCTGGCGGAGAGGCAAGCAGAACGATGCCCGTATCACTCGATACGGGCTTTTCGTTTATGGGGTACATCTGGCGAGGGAGCCTACACGTAGCTCCCGAGACATAAAACAAACGCCCCGATGCAGTTAAGCAGTCGGGGCGTTTTCCTTTAACCGGCTCGGCTCAATCGTGGCACTTCGCTCTGGTTAACGGGCACCTCTGGCAGATGCCTGCTAAGGCCCCGTTTACTCGCTTAGATCGTCTCAGCCCAGAGGTCGTACTCGTCGGCATTGGTCACGCGAACCCAGACCTTATCGCCAGGCTGCAGTGGATGCTCGCTGTCGACGTAAACCATACCGTCGATTTCCGGGGCGTCGGCGTAGGAGCGGCCGATAGCGCCGTCTTCATCGACCTCATCGATCAGCACTTCGATTTCTTGGCCAATCTTGCGCTCCAGGCGAGCGGCGCTGATGGCCTGCTGATGGGCCATGAAGCGGTCCCAGCGATCTTGCTTGACCTCGTCCGGTACCGGCTCGAGGTCAAGAGCTTCGGCCGGTGCGCCCTCGACCGGGGAATACTGGAAGCAACCGACGCGGTCCAGCTGCGCTTCGGTCAGCCAGTCGAGCAGGTACTGGAAGTCCTCCTCGGTCTCGCCTGGGAAGCCGACAATGAACGTCGAGCGAATGGTCAGTTGCGGACAGATCTCGCGCCACTTCTTGATGCGTGCCAGGGTCTTGTCCTCGAAGGCCGGGCGTTTCATGGCCTTGAGCACCTTTGGGCTGGCGTGCTGGAACGGGATATCCAGATAGGGAAGCAGCTTGCCCTCGGCCATCAGAGGAATCACGTCATCGACATTCGGGTAGGGGTAGACGTAATGCAGACGTACCCACACCCCCATGCTCGACAGCGCCTGGCAGAGCTCCAGCATGCGCGTCTTGACCGGCTGGCCGTTCCAGAAATCGGTTTTGTACTTTACGTCGACGCCATAAGCGCTGGTGTCCTGAGAGATCACCAGGATCTCCTTGACGCCAGCCTTCACCAGGCGCTCGGCTTCGCTGAGCACATCGCCCACCGGACGGCTAACCAGCTTGCCGCGCATGGAGGGGATGATGCAGAAGCTGCAGGTGTGGTTGCAGCCTTCGGATATCTTCAGATAGGCGTAGTGACGCGGCGTCAGCTTGATGCCCTGCGGCGGAACCAGATCGACGAAGGGGTCATGATCGATGTTGGGCGGCACCACTTCGTGCACGGCATTGACGACTTGCTCGTATTGCTGCGGACCGGTGACAGCCAGCACGCTGGGGTGCACATTGCGGATGTTGTCTTCAGCCACGCCCATGCAGCCGGTCACGATCACCTTGCCGTTCTCGGCGATGGCTTCACCGATCGCGTCCAGCGATTCGGCCTTGGCGCTGTCGATGAAACCGCAGGTATTGACCACCACCACGTCGGCGTCCTGATAGGTGGGCACGATCTGGTACCCCTCCATGCGCAGCTGGGTCAGGATGCGTTCGGAGTCCACAGTGGCTTTAGGGCAGCCAAGTGAAACAAATCCAACGGTAGGCGCTTTGCTCATCGAGTAACCCTCAGGACACCAAGCGTAAAAAAGCGCGCGAGTATACAGCTATTTCTGCGGCTTTCGTTGCTCATCTGAGGCTCAGGCGCCAGGTGGCATTAGCATGATCGAGCCTGAATCGTTTCAACCGTCCCGGTTGAAATCCAAAGCTTGATCCCGATCCAGTTCGGCGACTTCCGAGCGATTGCGGCCGTGCTGCTTGGCCCGGTACAGCGCGCCGTCGGCCAGCTTGAGGACGCGCTCGATGTTATCGGCGTGTATGGGCCAGACGGCGATTCCGAGGGAAATGCTGATATGACCCAGCGGTGGGATCTGCTTTTGCTCGACGCAACGGCGCAAGCGTTCGGCAACCCGCAACGCCGATTCGACATTGGTGTTCGGCAACAACATCAGAAATTCTTCGCCACCACTTCGGCAAAGGGTATCGGCTTCCCGCGAGCACGCGGTCATCAATTGCGCTAGCTGACGAATGACCTGATCGCCAGCGTCATGACCGTAACTGTCGTTGATGCGTTTGAAGTGGTCGATGTCCAGGGCTACAACCGCGAATGAATGGCCTTCCGAACTTAGAGCCTCCAAGGCAAGGGTCAGTCCGCGGCGGTTGTGCAGACCGGTCAAGGGATCGGTCTGGGCATCGAGGTTGAGTTTGCCAATGCGTTGATGCATTAGGCTGATGCCCAACTGCATCGCCCGCTTGAGTTGTGCGGCCTCGAAATACCAGGAACGGATGCGCTGGATACGTTCCGCGCTGGTGGGAGCATCCATCCCGCCTGCGCTCTTGGCCAGTTGCCAGAGCGGACGCGAAATCAGCCCGGATAACCACCAGACGCCAACGAAGGTCAGCAGTGCGAGGGGGGCCGTTTGGCGCAAAACTTCAAGCATCAAATCGTCGAGCGGGTGTAGCGTCACCGCGGTCGGGCGTTGCGCGATGATGCCCCAGCGCGCGGTCGGCACCGCGGCAAAACCGGCCAGCATGTCTTGTCCCTGGCTGTTGATGACCCGCTGGCTACCCGACTCGCCGCTGACAACCCGGTCGATGACCGCATTTTCCCCGACGACAGTGCCGAGGCGTTTGGGGTCCGGGTGGTAGAGCAACCGCCGATTCTGGTCTATCGCGTACAGGTAGGAACCGTCCTGGTAAAAATGCTCACCGAGCATGCTGTTGAGAATGTTCGGCTCCTTGAGGCTGATGACACCGCCGATGTAGCCAAGGTACGTGCCGTCGTCATCGAGGATCGGTTGGGATATCGAGATCACGAGCGTCCCGAGCGCTGAAATGTAGGGGCTGCTGATCAGCGGTCGTCGCTCTCGAAGTGCTTCTTGCGCGCCGGGTGAACCCAGTTGGTACCCGATCAGCGGCTCGCTGTTGGGCGAAATCGCCCGCACCACACTTCGGACGTCGGTGACGACGACGGTGTTGAAGCTGTTCGTCTGCAACTGCAGTCGTTCGACCTCCCTGCGCAGCGTCTCATCATCGAACTGCTCTGCCAGGATGTCTGCGCTGTATCGGAGCTGCTGCTGCACCGAATCGAAGAAGGTTTCGGTGCCGACGGCCAGTTTGGCCGCGTAGGCCCGATTGGCCTCGAGGGTGCTGTCGATGAGCGATTCGCGCTGCACCTGATAACTCGCATAGAAGCTGATGCTCAGCGTAATCAGCCCGCTGAGAATCGCCAGCGTCACAATCAGCCGCCGCAGGTCTACGCGAAACAGTAGGGCAAAAGACATGAAATCTGATTGTCGATAAGCAGAAGGGAATCGCGATGCATGGTAGGGGGTTTAGCTATGGGCCTCCAGGCCCGTCGCAGTTTTCTGCGGCAAATCGAACGGACGGTTCTATTGGGTAGATAGAAATCAGGGGGCCGGGCTGAGGTCTACACGGCCGGCACGCTCGCGAGCCCCAGGCAGATAGCGTTTCAGCCGTAATGCCGGGGACTCGATCCAATGCCAGGACAACGCTGCGATGGCAATGCTTACAAAGAGGCTGATCACCATGAATGCGCCCAGCGACAACTGCGGGCTGAACCAGTGCATCAGCAACTGCTGGATCGGGAAGCTGAAAATGTAGATGCCGTAGGAGAAATCGCCATACCTGCCGAATCCGGACAATCGTGGAATCCGCAGGTGTGCCAGATAGATGGTCAGGTAAGGCAATGTCAGAACGTGGATGTACAGCCATAGCTCAGTTTTGGCACTGAGCAGGGAAAGCGCGAGCAAGCTCAGGGCGACCTTCCAGTTCCAGGGCAGATTTCTGCGATATAGGTATAGCGCCGAACCGAGGAAGAAGAACATCCCCAGCCGGGTGGACTTACGCAGAATGTCGCTGTCCAGCCCCAGGCCAGGTGCCAACTGGAAATGGATCAACATCAACATCGCCGGCACGGTCAGCACGGCGATTCGCCCGAATAACTTGAGCAGCCCCATCGCCAGCAATGAGGCGTACATCAGCACTTCGTAGGGCAACGTCCAGACCGATCCATTGACGGTGCCGGGAAAGGGATTGTCGGTGAAGACGGCCGGCAGATGAAATTGCGTGATCAGGGCCATGTTGCCGAGGTAGCCCAGGGTCTGGCTATTGAGAAGGTATGCCTTCATCGATAGCCCGGTCGCCAGTGGCCCGACGACGAACGCAGTGAGTAAGACCGATACGCACAACGCCGGAAAAATTCGCAGGGTGCGTTTGGCGGCGAAGTCCAGAACGCTGCGACTGTTCATCCATGAGGCGGCGATCAAAAAGCCGCTCATTACGAAGAACAGGTTCACGGCAATGTCGGCGGTATCCATCGATCCGGTGAACAGCCGTACCGGTTCGACATCGCCGGCTCCCGACAGCCAATAGCAATGGCCGATGACAACTGCCGAAGCGGCGAAAAATCGCAGGAAGTCGAAGTTGTTTGCGTCACGTTGTACTGATGTGACGTCCATGAACCATCCCTCGATGAGCTGGGCAGCGGGGAGCCGCCGGCGATTGGTCAACGCAATGGAAAGATCTTGCTCATACCCAGGGCACCGTTTTCGCCGTCATGGATGGCTTGCTCGATAAGCTTCAGGCGCTTACGGGTATTACGCAGCCGGGCGATCAAACGCAGCAGGGTGAGAAAGATCGCACGATTGAGGCGATGCAGCCGGGGAGAAGCGGCCCAGACGTTCTTGTCGAACCAGGCTTGATTTCGCGCGGCGTAGTAGGCGCGGAAATCCGAGTCGCCGAGCAGGAAGGTTTCGTAGATGTTGCGGGTGCGCGCCTTGATGTTCCAGGACTCTTCGAGCTCGTCGATCACGGCATCGGTAAAGAGGAACAGACGACCGCCGCCAGCTGTGATGCGTCGCGTGTATTCGGTGTCGTCGACATAAAGCACCAGTTCCTTCAGCGGCAAGCCGATGCGTTGGTACAGGCTGCGATGCGCCAGCATACCGCCGTAGGGGGCGAACGGCAGGCTGATGCTCGCTGGCCGTTTACCGGGCCGCTTGGCCCACGGCAGGCGGCGCCACAGCTTGTAGGGAAGCTGCGCGATGTGAAAACCGAAATAGCTGGAGCGCGGCTGAAGGATGTAGCGCGGCGGTACGCCTTGGGCAACGTCCGCCTGCTGCGTTGCGCGATAGCCCAGCACCGCGACTCGTTCCGGGCCTAGCAGGCCACCCAGGCGCGCCAGTTCGCGATGCAGGATCGTTACCGCTGCGGTGGTCGGAGCGTTGTCATCATCCATCATCCAGATGTAATCAGCCCCGCCTGCCAGCGCGGCCTCGAGCGCTACGGCATAGCCATTCGCCGAGCCTGTATTGTGCGGGAGCTGAATCAATCGGACCTTGCCTGGCCAGCGCTCCGGCAGTTGTTCCAGCGGTGCGAGCGCGGCATTGCTCACGACGATCACTTCGTTGATTTCGACGAATGCCAGCGCGCGCTCGATCAGCTGTTGCAGGTAAGCCAGCCGATCGCCATAGGTCACGGTCACCACTGTGGTTTTGAGAGTCATGGGGTGTCTCGGCATGAATCGCGGAACGACTGTCGCGTCAACGGCGCAACGCCGTCGGTGAGGCGCTTGAAGCGCTGCAGTGAAAGCCTGTGGACCGGAGTTTCAGAGGTCGCTGGCGGTTTCGGTCATCTCGGTATCAGGCGGTACTGTGGCCAGATCGGCATCGATAATGTCGGTGTCCCGGTCTGCGATAAAGAATGCATGGAAGACGCTGATCAATCGGCTTCCACTGGGCATTCCTGGCAGCTCGGGCGCCTGGAATATTTCGGTATAGGAATAACCGTCGGCGTAAACCAGCGATTGCCTATTTTGGTCTGCACTGTCCATGGCACCTCCAAAAGGTCGCAGGGTTAAAACGAGTAGCGGATGCTGTCGCCAGAGCGGATGTACTGGCCATCGGAGAGCGGTCTTGCCAGGCGTACTGGCGGGGGCGTGACCGTCACGGACCCACTGGTGGCACCGCACGATGGTGCGATCCGGCGAGCCCCATGATCGAAGATAATCGCCCGGCTCACCGAGTTGTTGGCACAGCTGGGCACGTCCCGTGCGAAGCTTTCGTGCCCTTGTCGATACAGTTCACCGTCGGTGTGCTGGGCGATATGGACGGCGCCTGTCGTCCCGCTGATCAGCAGGGCGAGGCCTAAGACGCAGGTGGTCTGGACTCGTTGAGTTGCGGTTGCTGTGTTCATCCTTGAAACCTCGCAATTGAAATGGGGTCCTTATCAGGCGGGCTTCATTGGAACCGCCGTTGGGTAAACCGGTGCGACGCTCACCGGTGCAACGGTCGGTCGGGGCAATAGCGCATCCTGTCCCTGAAGCAAGGAAACCTCGCGAACCCTAGTATCGACGAAGGTCTTAATCTCTTGCCTGAATCGTTCGGTTGAAAAACGCTCCGCGCTTGCACGGCAGGTGTCGGGCAATATGTGATGCGCTTCCGATTCGAACTCAGCGACCGCGGCAATCAGGGATTCAGGCGTCTGCTCGGCGTAGAAGATTCCTGTCGGCTCGGGGTGATCGATCCCCCGCACGGTTTCGAGCACGCCACCTTTCCCATAGGCGATGACGGGGGTGCCACAGGCTTGAGCTTCAATGGGCGCGATGCCGAAATCTTCCTCCGCAGCGAACACGAAGGCGCGGGCGCGTTGCATGTGATGCAGCAGCACGGCGAAATTCTGATAGCCCATCAGCGTCACGTTCGGTGTTGCGAGCTCCTTTGCCTTTTCCATTTCGGGCCCGGCGCCAATCACGATCAGCTTCTTGTCTGGCATGCGAGAAAAGGCCTCAACGATCATCGGAATGCGTTTGTAGGGCACCATCCGAGATGCCGTGAGATAAAAATCCTCTTTATCGGCATGTAACGTGAACTGGCGGGTGTCGACGGGCGGATATATCACGGTCGACTCACGGCGATAGCTCTTGTTGATGCGCCGGCCGATGAAGTGAGAGTTGGCGATGAACTCGTCCACGCCGCTCGCGGTGCGCTGGTCCCACATGCGCATGTAGTGCAGCAGCATGCGCGCCAGTTTGGCCTTGAGACCGTGGTCCAGACTGGCCTCGTGGAGATACTGGTGCTGAAGGTCCCAGGCGTAGCGGATCGGCGAGTGCACGTAGCTGATGTGCAGTTGGTTCGGCCCGGTGAGTACGCCCTTTGCCACGGCATGGCTGCTGGATATCACCAGGTCATAGGGCGACATGTCGAGCTGCTCGATAGCCAGGGGCATCAGGGGCAGATACTTTTGGTAGTGCGTCTTCGCCTTGGGCAGTTGTTGGATGAAAGTGGTAGTGGCGCGTTTGCCGCCGAGACTGGCCCGATCTTCGTCGGAGAGGAAATCGATGACGGCAAACAGGTCTGCTTCCGGCCAGGTCTCAAGCAGCCCGGCAAGCACCCGTTCGGCGCCTGCGTAGGTCACCAGCCAGTCATGAACAATGGCGATTTTCATACGTTAGCCTTCATGGATAAAGAGTGGCAGCGAGATCAATCGTCGATCGGTCGGCGACTGAAGTTTGGGAGTGCCGCGGCGATGCGGCAGGTGGTTATGGACGCACTCGGCATGGCCGGGCTTCTGTCGGCGTTCGCTCGGTTAGTGCTTGGGCTGGCTGAGCGGGAGCTGTAGGTCTGCTTTCCCACCATCAATCACCCCGGTGAACGCTTGGTCGATGAGCCGAGATACCTGCCGGGCGGACGAATTCCAGCAGTACCGCGCTACGTTCGCCTTGCCACGCCGCCGCAGATCCTGGCGTAAGGCCTCGTCGCGCAGGACCCGCTGCATGCAAGCTGCGATGTCCTGGACCTTCAACGGGTCGAAGTACAGCGCGCTGTCGCCCAGGACTTCCGGAATGGAGGCGGCACGTGCTGCGATGACGGGGCAGCCGCAGGCCTGCGCTTCGAGC
>Ga0163223_100517_pt1 | contig 12155 bp, 11 predicted proteins | sample MSEWel2016_02_17_2_FD_113147 | JGI IMG/M metagenome (GOLD analysis project Ga0163223, IMG submission 113147) | Subsurface microbial communities from deep shales in West Virginia, USA - MSEEL Well Study Marcellus 5H_2016_02_17 ...
GTTTGGTATAATAGGAACAAAGGAGGGATTTATGATTAGAAGAGAGCAGTATTTAACTAAAATAAGGCCTTTTTATGACTCAGACTTGATCAAAGTTTTGATTGGTATCCGTCGTTCCGGGAAGTCTGTTTTATTAAAACAGATTATTTCCGAATTAACCGACAGAGGGATCGACGAATCTCACATCATCTATTTAAATTTTGAAGATCTTGAGTATTCATTTATCGAAAATGAGATTGATTTCCATCGCTATATCAAAGAACGGGTCAATAGAGATGATCGATTTTATTTATTTTTTGATGAGATACAAAATGTTAAAAACTTTGAAAAAGCGATTAATTCATTCCGGTCGACGCTGAATTGCAGTATCTTCATTACTGGATCTAATGGGAAGTTATTGTCTGGGGAACTGGCAACACATTTATCAGGAAGGTATGTGAGCTTTAAAATGATGCCATTCTCTTTTAAAGAGATGTGTACGCTACGAGGATTAACAAAAGAGTCGGTCCGTGATGAGGACTTTATGGAGTACTTGAATTACGGCGGGATGCCACAACGATTTTTGATGCAGACCGAAGAAGAGACCAAAGTCTACCTGCGTGATTTATATAATTCGATTGTTTTAAAAGACATCATGCAACGCAGTAACAGCAGGGATATTGATATTTTAAACAGGATCATAGAATATATGGTGTTGAATACGTCGCAGACATTTTCGGCAAAATCGATATCAAAGTACTTTGAAAGTGTCAATCGAAAAGTGTCGACGGAGACGATTTATCAGTACCTTGAACACATAACCGCATCACTTATTTTAAACAAGGCGGTAAGATATGATATTCGCGGAAAAAAGATTCTGACGCGATCTGACAAGTATTATCTGGCTGATCTGGGATTTTCAAAAATTAAGAATACCGGATTTAAAACAGAGATCGGTGCTCTGATTGAGAATCTCATCTTCAATGAGTTAAATAATCGAGGGTATGAGGTCTATGTGGGAAAAACCCCCAAAGGAGAGGTTGATTTTATTGTAATGGATGGCAATGAACGTGCTTATTATCAGGTGGCATATTTGCTTGCAGATGAAAGCGTTGTTGATCGAGAGTTTGGCGCATATGAATCGGTTAAGGATAATTATCCCAAATATGTATTGTCTTTAGACAAGTTCGATTTTTCAAGGAATGGAATAAAGCATCTTAATATTATTGATTTTCTGTTGGAAGAGGTTTAAAGAAACCGTACTTGACGCTAATTTATATAGCAAGAGTCAATCTGTATAAAAAGCAATGACACAAAACTCATAGACATGTTCATATATTGAAAGCTTCTTAAAAAGTAGTAAAAAAACACGTAACGATGTCAAACTTCTCTAAAAGTAGTTATTGACAATTGTCAGTAATCTTGTTATAATTCACTTACTTAAATTAAGAATTAATTAAGACGCCAGTGAGGCAGAAGCTCTTTGAAAAGAGTTTTGGTTCATTGGCGTTTTTTTTGCAAAAAAGAAGGAGTGTAAAGAAGTTGAGTGTGAATAATTGTCAAGCGACAAAAGAGTATTTTAATAACATTGCAAAAAAATGGGACAGTATCTGTCAGCATGATCCCTACAAGATTTCCGCGATTCTGACCCTGGCAGGAATAAAAAAGGCTAGTCGGATTCTGGATATTGCAACCGGGACAGGGATACTGATCCCACATTTATTAAAGCAAGAACCAGCTGAGATTGTTGCCATTGATTTATCAGAACAAATGATCATTCAGGCACAGAAGAATTACAAGAGTCAGCTGGTTCATTTTGAAAATGCCAATTTTTATGCGTTTGATCAGAAGGGATTTGATTTTGCCATCGTCTATAGTGCTTATCCCCATTTTGAAAACAAAGAAGCCTTGATGCTGCAATTATCGGCCTGTCTGAAACCAGGGGGACGGTTTATGATTGCCCACAGTGAAAGCAAAGAGACGATCAATGGCCGACATTCGGGTGAACATGTAAAAATGGTTTCAACGACTTTAAATGACGTGATGACAGAATCGGAAGAATTCCGGGCCTGTTTTTCCGTTGATATAATGGTGGATACCGAAGCCTTATATATTATTTCAGGACGAAAAGTATAAGATGAGGTGATAATTTTTTTGTCCTATAGTCCTATATAGTATATACAACTTTATACATGTATATAAAAAACGTTGTATTATCAAAAGATAGTCATTTGATAATACAATCTGAAATTAACAAGCTAGTTGAAGGAGATCAAACGTGTTTAATGATGATGTGTTGCTTAATAAACCAATAGTGGAAACGGATCCATTGTATCAATTCCTGAATACCTGCTCGAGGAGTTTTAAACAGTTTAAAATTCTCGATACTGCGATAAAGCGAGGCTTTTTTAATCATCTGGATGAATGGAAATCAGCAGTTGATTTAGCAAAAGAGTTGGGTACCAATCCAGATTTGACCGATTGTATATGTATGAGTCTGGCTGAAATCGGTTTTATTGAGCAGAGCGGCGAGGTGTTTAAGAACTCAGAACTCAGCACATGCTATTTTAAAAGTGAGTCGCCGTATTTTCAGGGAGAAGTGTTGTTTAACATCAAAAATGGTTTTTCACTCTGGGAAAGACTTGATGAAGTAATAGAAAATGGACCGATCAAAGTAAGCGAAGCTGATTATTTTAAGGACAATCTGATTCATTCCCTCGCCTCTGAAATTATGTGTGGTGAGCTGCAAAAAACTACAAGTCTAATCGCATCATTGCCCGAATTTTCCAGGGCAGAAAAACTGCTGGATCTTGGCGGGGGACACGGTCTTTATTCAGTCGCGTTGAGTCGGCTTAACCAGAATCTCGAGATCGATATTTATGATTTTGCGGATGTTATTGAGGCGACCCAAAAATATCTGGAAAAATATGATGGCCATCGAATTGATTTAAAACCGGGTAATCTTTTTATGGACGCTATTGGTAATGACTATGATCTGGTATTGTTCTCCTACAATCCGGGCGGAAAAAACCCGGAGCTGGTGCCGAAGATTTTTTCGGCGCTGAAAGAAGGGGGCTTATTTATTAGCAAGCACATTTTCTATGGCAAGGATGAAGGATCGAGAGATCCGCTGCTTGATCTTGAGTATAATCTTTCAGATTTTGAAGGTGTTAAAAAGGGCCGAAAAATCTATAGTTTTGCAAGAGATCTGACATTTGAAGCCTATCTTAGCTTGCTTGAGCAGTATTTTACGATTGCCCAGATTGTTGAGACTGAAGACTTTGCCACAGAACCGCTGTCAAAATTTGGCGATGCATTGGAGGCAAAGATGATTATTGCAAAAAAGAAAGCTAAAAAGCAGTGTGTCGAGCGGGATGAGGTTGAAGCGATTGGGGGTTGAGCAATGTACCGGTATATCGGTAAACGTTTATGCTTGTTATTGATTGTCATACTCGGGGTAACCGTCCTGACCTTTACACTGATGCATGCGGCGCCGGGGGATATGGCGGAAATGATTGCCATTTCCCGCTATGGGGCAGAAAACCTGACAACCGCAGAGGTGGAAGCAATCCGGCTGTCAGAAGGTCTGGATTCACCGGTAATGGTGCAGTATTTTCATTGGCTGACCCATATGATCAGCGGTGATTTTGGCAACTCACTGATTACCGGAGAACCGGTTTTGGAAGAAATTCTGATCCGCTTACCGGCTACCCTGAAATTATCATTTGCTGCGCTGCTGGTATCGCTGGTAATTGCGATTCCGGCCGGTGTGATTGCGGCATCCAAACAGCATTCGCTGATGGATTATCTAACCATGTCCAGCGCCTTGATCGGAACCAGTGTTCCGAATTTTTGGCTGGGACTCCTGTTAATTCTGCTATTTTCGGTTACCCTGGGATGGTTTCCGGTTTTTGGCTATGGTGGACTTCGTTATATGGTGTTACCGGCACTGACACTGGGAGCGGGACTGGCGGGCATTACCACCCGCCTGACCCGATCCAGCATGCTGGAGGTACTCAATCAGGATTATGTCACCACGGCCCGGTCAAAAGGGTTATCAGAACGACGGATCATTTTCAAACATGCCTTAAAAAATGCCTTTATCCCGATCATCACCGTAATTGGCATTCAACTGGGTCATTTGTTGGGTGGAACGGTGATTGTCGAATCGATTTTCGCCTGGCCGGGAATTGGCAAGCTTCTGGTTGATTCAATTTACGCCCGGGATTTTGCCACGGTTCAGGCCTGTGCCTTGTTGTTTGCGATTATTTTTGTCCTGATCAACCTGATTGTGGATGTTCTTTATCTGTTTTTGAATCCTAAAATAAGTTATCAGAAGGAATAATGATGATACGTGATATTCTAAAAAATAAGATGGCACTCAGCGGACTGCTCATTATCACGATGCTGATTCTGGTGGCGCTATTGGCACCGGTTCTGGCACCTCATGATCCCTATGAGCAATTACTGGAAAAGGCATTGATGGCGCCTTGTTGGGATTATCCCTTTGGTACCGATGAGTACGGTCGTTGTGTTTTAAGCCGGATCATCTTCGGAACCCAGACGGCCTTGTTTATCGGTTTGAGTGTGACCGTGGTCTCAGCTTTTGTTGGGGTGGGGATCGGGTTGACCGCAGGGTTTTACGGTGGTCGCTTTGATGAATTTCTGATGCGCATTGTGGATGTCTTTCTGGCCTTTCCCGGGTTGATTCTGGCGCTGGTGGTAGCAGGTTTGCTGGGGCCGGGGCTGCCAAACGTTATTTTTGCTCTGGCTTTAGTTGGCTGGATGGGTTATGCCCGGGTCGTCAGAGGGGCGGTTTTGGCCGAAAAAGAGAAAGAGTTCGTCGAAACCGCGCGCTCCCTTGGTGCCAGTGATGGTTACATCATCTTTTTGCATCTGCTGCCCAATATTATTTCGCCGGTGATTGTGATGGCCAGTATTGGCATCGGTCAGGCCATTCTGGGAGCGGCGGCTCTGAGTTTTCTTGGAATCGGGGTGCAACCACCGACGGCGATGTGGGGTTTGATGTTAAGTTATGGCAAAGACTATCTCCAGTCAGCCCCTTATTTAACGATTTTTCCGGGCGTGATTATTATGGTGACGGTACTGGCTTTTAACTTTCTGGGGGATGGGTTAAGAGATGTCTGTGACCCTCGGTATGGAAAAGTGATCGAAGAATAGGAGTGATGGAGTTGACATTACTGAGCATAAAAAATCTGAATACCGCATTTAAAACGCGAAATGGGGAAGTGCAGGCCTGTAGAAATATCGATCTGGACATTGAAGTGGGTCAAACCGTGGGAATTATCGGCGAAACCGGTTGTGGAAAATCGGTGCTGGGGATGTCGATCTTAAAGTTGTTGCCCTATAATGCCAGGGTCACCGGCGAAATCCGGTATCTGGAACAGAACTTGCTAACCTTATCGGATCAGGCGATGCGGGAAATTCGCGGCGGCGGCATTGGTCTTTTGCCCCAGAGTCCGTCAACTTCTCTGAATCCGGCGATGAAAATCGGCACACAGATCGAGGAAGGACTGGTTCTTCACCGAAAAATGGGTAAGCCGGCCGCCAAACAGAAAGCGGTGGACATGCTTACTTTTCTGGGGATTAAAAAAGCAAAAAAAGTCAGCGAACAATTTCCCCACCAGTTAAGTGGCGGAATGAAACAGCGGGCGTTGGCAGCCATCAGCATTACCGGAGAACCCCGGCTTCTGATTGCCGATGAGCCCACCAAAGGGTTGGATGCCATTGTCAAAACTCAGGTGGTTGAGCTGCTAAAGCAATTGAAAGCGGAAACAGGCGCCGCCTTACTTTTAATCACTCATGATCTGAAAGTGGCTGAATGTCTTTGTGATAAAATCGTGGTAATGTATTCGGGGGAAATCATTGAAATGGCAGCGACCCAAAAAATTCTTAAAAAGCCCGCACATCCGTATACCAAGGGGCTGTTACAGTCTTTGCCGGAGGCTGGAATGACGCCAATCCCCGGACAAAGCCCGAGTTTGAGTCAGGTGATTTCGGGTTGCCGGTTTTATGACCGCTGTGAAATCAGACAGGCCGCCTGCCGGTATCAAAGGGTACCCTTGAGCGTGGTAAACGGTTCTCAGGTAAGGTGTTTATATGCTGATTAGAGTAGAAAACCTATGCAAACATTACAAAACTGGAAACATGCATGCAAAACAGCAGTCGGTGCTTGAACAGCTGAACTTCTCGATTGCCCAGGGCCAAACCCTGGGGTTGATTGGTGAAAGTGGCTGTGGCAAGTCCACGCTGGCGAGAACCATGCTGGGACTGACACCGCCCTCCGGAGGAAAGATATTTTTAAATGAACAAGAAGTTTTAACCCAACGGGGAAGCTTGAAAAAAGAGTTTTGTGGGAAAATGCAGATTATTTTCCAACATCCGGAAAGCGCGCTAAACCCGCGGATGAAGATTGCGCAGAGTCTGGCTGAGCCCCGGCGGATTCAGCAGCGGTACGCAAAAAACTTGGCTGCACAGGAGGACATGGACAGTCTTTTGAAACAGGTGGGTTTGAGTGAAGAGCATCTAAGCCGCTATCCCCATGAACTCAGTGGCGGACAAATTCAGCGGGTGGTGCTGGCGCGGATTCTATCACTCAATCCAGAATTTCTGGTGGCGGATGAACCCACCTCGATGCTGGATGTCTCGGTACAGGCCCAGGTGCTTCACATTTTAAAAGAAAATCAGAAAAAACATGGAATTGGGTTATTGTTTATCTCTCATGATCTGGAAGTCGTCCGATGGATGAGCGATCAGATTGCGGTGATGTACAAAGGCCAGATTGTAGAAATGGCCCCAGCCGCAGACTTGTATAACCATCCCCGACATCCCTACAGCCAGTTGCTGGTAGAATCATCGCTCGCCCATCAGCCGGTTTGGGAGACAAAAAACACAGAACCACTGCGGCCGGAGGGGGGCAATAGCTGTCAGTTTTTTCAGCATTGTTGTCAATCTGAAGAAGCCTGCAAAAACAAACCGGAACTGCACGAAAAAGCACCCGGTCATACAGTAGCCTGCTGGAAAGCGTCGTTATAAACTGATGACAATGGTTAACGATTATCGTTGCCCGGAAGAAATGATAAAAAAGCAATCTTTTTCCGGCATAGAAAAATTAATAGATCGATCTAAAAACCTGAGGAGGAGAAAAGTGAAAAGTAAAAAATTATATCTAGTAGCCATTATTTTGATGGGCATGTTCCTGGTTGGTGGATGCAGTGTGAATGGATCCACTGCCAGCAAAGATCAGATATTGGATGTGGCGATCGGAACGGATATTAATACTTGGGATATTACCAAATTCCCAGAAGGTGACGCCCGTTTTGTATGGTCCCAGATTTATGAAACCCTGGTACGATTGGATGCCGACTTGAATATGGTTCCCGGTTTGGCGGAATCTTGGGAATCCCAGGAAAATGGAAAAGTCTGGATCTTTAAATTACGGCAGGATGTCAAATTTCATGACGGTACCCCTTTGACTGCTGAAGCGGTGAAATATTCCTATGGGGATCGGGCCTATGTGACAATGGCTAAAACCCTGCAATTTGAAAACATCGAAGTAATCGATGATTATACCGTAAAGTTCACCTGTCCCAAACCCATGCCGTTGCCCACTTATATGACCCATATTGCCTGGCCGGTCGTCAGCCCTACCAGTGTCAGTGCAACGGGTGAGTTTATTAAACCCATTGGAACCGGACCCTTTAAGTATAATTCCTATACCAAGGGACAGGAAGTGGTTCTTGATAAGAATGAAGAGTACTGGGGAGATGAAGTGAAGCTCAGCCAGGTTATCTTTAAAATTATTCCGGATTCATCCACCCGGATTATGGCGCTGACCTCTGGCGATGTCGATATGAGCCTTAAAATTCCCGAAAGTGATGTTGCCCAGCTGCAAGCGGATAAGGATATCACCGTCAACCGCAAACTCAGTACCTTTACCGACTTTCTTCAGTTTAACACGGCCAAAGCACCGTTTGATGATGTCAGTGTTCGAAAAGCTGTCGCCAATGCCATCGATACCGAGGGAATCGTTAAGAATGCGTTAAATGATGTGGGGGTGGCAGCCCAAGGAAGAGCCTATTCACCCGTTATGATGTATTCGGCTAAAGATCTGCCGCTTTACAGCCAGAATCAGGCAACCGCCAAATCGTTATTGGCAGCCGCTGGCTGGAAAGACAACAATGGTGATAAAATTCTGGAAAAAGATGGACAGCCCTTAAAGGTTGTGTTACTGGTTGGTCAGTCCTGGAGTCCGAGAGAGCTAAAAATTTCAGAAATTTGTCAGGCTCAGTTGAAAGAAATTGGTTTTGATGTGGAGGTGCAGCAGGTGGAAGCGGCGGCTTTTAGCGAAATTGAAAAAGCCGGGAATTTTGATATGCTGATGCGAACCGGTTATTATGTTTGGGGCCCTTATCCTCACCACGTTAAGGTCCATTTCTCAAAAAATTACGCCAGTCACTACAACAATCCAGCTTATGATCAACTGGTACAAGAAGGCGAAAGTACAACAGATGATGCTAAAAAAGCCGAGATATACGGTAACTTGCAGAAAATGATATTGGAAGAGGTTCCTGCTTTTTACCTGCTGCATGAAGAAAAAATTGTGGCAACAAGAAATAACGTTCAGGGTTACGAGATCTCAGCGGAAGACCCCTGGCTTGAATTAAGAGGCGTTTACCTGAAGTAAGGAAGGATGAGGAGATCAAATGAAAATTACAATTCTATATTTTAGTAAAACCGGTAATACCGAAAAGGCAGCTAGCTATATCAAAGAGGGGATGCTGACGGCGGGAGATTTCGAGATTCGGCTGATGAATTTAAATCATCCGGAATCCGTCGACAGTCAATTTATTAACGACAGTGAAGCCGTGATCATGGGTACCCCCACCTATGTGGCCAATATGTGCTGGCAGTTTAAAAAATGGTTTGACGAGGATTGGTCGTGTCAGTTGGGTGGAAAAATGGGAGCGGCCTTTGCCACGGCCAACGCCATGCATGGGGGCGGTGATATTGCTCTGCAGTCGATGATCAGCCATATGCTGGTTAGAGGGATGCTGACCTATTCATCGGGTGCCGGCTGTGGACGTCCCTATATTCATCTGGGTCCGATTGGCATTGGCGTGAATAATGGTGTGGAAGAACGGAAAGATTTTTTTGAACTGTTCGGGAAACGGGTCGGCGAACAGGCGCTGCGACTGTTTGTTAAATAGCCAATCGTAAAAAGCTTATTGAGTAGGGCATGATTTGAGGGAATGCTTTACTTGAAATAAAAAAGAGGAGAGCGTTATGGTAAAAAATGGTTTAAAAAAAGGGTTGGCATTGTTGCTGGCCGTGGTGATGTTGTCAATCTTGCCGGGCTGCAGCAGCAGTACGGCAAAGTCGGACAGTGAGGAAAAAAACAGTCTGGCTAATCAGAAACAGGTTGAAGTGATAAAGCTGTCCGGTGGGGATTGGGGTTATCCCACCCCTTACGGGATCTACCCCCGGGGACCGGGTTCCCGAAAGATGGCATTGATCTTTGATACCCTGTTGGCTACCGATGTCGATGGTAATCCGGGGGCCAAGCTGGCCACAGAATGGGAAAAAAGCGAGGATGGACTAACCTATACCTTTAAAATTCGTCCCGAAGTAAAATGGAACGACAGCCAAGCACTGACCGCTGAGGATGTGGCGTTTACGTATAATTATTTTAAAACCATTCCCCCGGTGAATACTCCAGATTTTTCAAAGGTTGCCAACATGGAAGCCGTGGATGTTCAGACGGTCAAGGTGACCTTAACGGAAGCCGATCCAAAGTTTTTAGCAAATATGACCAGCTTTTATATCATTCCCAAACATGTCTGGGAATCGGTAGCCGATCCGGTCAATTATCTGGATTCCAAGGCGGTGGTGGGAACTGGCCCATATAAATTGACGGAGTATAGTAAGGAGCATGGCACTTATCGGTATGTCATCAATGAAGCGTATTGGGGCAGCGAACCCAAGGCCAAAGAACTGCAGTTTATTCCGGTCAGTGAAGAAATTCTCGCCTTTGAACAGGGAGATATTGACCGCATCAGTATTACCCCGGATGTAATGGAACGGTTCGAAAGCGATGATGAATATGAAATTATGCAATATGTCACTTCTTGGGCATATCGGTTGTATTACAATATGAATACTCAGCCGGAATTTGCCAATGTCACCTTCCGTCAGGCGGTGGCCTACGCGATTAATCGTGATCAGTTGGTTGAAAAAATCGAACGAGGTTCAGCAGTAGCCGGGAATCCCGGGGTTCTCCATCCAACGAGCAATAAACTTTATAACAGCGCGGTTGAACAATATGCCAACGATCCTAAAAAAGCTGAAGAGCTGCTGGACAGCATCGGCTTTAAAGATACGGATGGTGACAAGATCCGGGAAAATGCCAGTGGCGAAAAACTGAGTTTTACCCTGCTGGCCGATGAAGGCAGTACCCGAATTACTGAATTGATTAAACAGGATTTGTCGTTGGTCGGCATCGACATTACCGTACAGACTACGGATTCTAAAACCCGCGATTCCCGTTTTGCAGCGGGAGATTTTGAGATGGTCATCAACGGCAGTGGCGGTGGAGAAGACTTGGGCGAAGTGACGAATGTTAAAAAATCAGCCAAGGCCACCTCGACCACGGCTGCAGTAGTTGGTTATCATAATCCCCAGGTGGATCAATTGTACACTGACCTTCAAAAAACAACGGATCCGGCTGAACAGCTTAAAATCAGTGGTGAACTTCAGGTACTGTTAGCCCAGGAACTACCAAAGCTGACCCTGTACTATAAGAACACCATCATGGTCCATCGTCCAGCGGTTTATGACGGCTGGAGTCCGGATACCTATCATAACGATTCTCGGACAAATTTTGTAGTAGAGTAGCAGGACAATAAATAATTGAAATGGCGGCAGATCGGAATGCTGTCTGTCATTTCTTTAAAAAAAAGGAGGCAGTAGAATGGGTCGAAACAAAGGACTGAAACTCCTTGAATATGCTTTGACAATCTGGATTATTATCACCCTTAATTTTCTTTTACCCCGGTTTCTTCCAGGCGATCCATTTCTGTTGCTCTCATCAGATAGCCCGGATAATGAGGAAATCATCATGACTCAGGAGCAGCAGGATTATTATAAGAGCTATTATGGACTGGACAAGAGCCTGGGTGAGCAATACGTTACTTATCTCGGACAATTGCTTCACGGTGATCTGGGATTCAGTATCTATTACAAGGTGCCAGTCAGTGAGCTGATTACGGGAAGATTGGGATGGACCATTTTTATCGTTATTTCGGCAATGGTGATCAGCACAGCAATCGGGGTGTTACTGGGGAGTATTTCAGCCTGGTATCGTGATCATTGGCTGGATAAAGCGCTTTATTTTCAGTTGATTCTGATTTCGGAGATTCCCGTTTTTCTGATTGGGCTGATGATACTAATTGTGTTTTCAGCCTGGCTGCGGCTGTTCCCTTTGTCTGGTGCGATGAGCCATTTTAAAGAATACAGCAGCTGGTGGGAACAGCTGGCAGATATTCTTAGCCACGCGTTCCTGCCAATACTGGTATTAGCAATTTCACAGTTGGGTGGGATGTATCTGCTTGTCAGAAACAGTATGACTACGGTTTTATCAAAAGATTATCTGATAACAGCCCGGGCAAAGGGGCTAACCGAGAAACGAGTTCTATTTCATCATGCCCTCAGAAATGCGTTACTACCAGTGATTACCCGAATATTTTTAAGTTTAGGTGGTTTGGTTGGTGGCGCCATTCTGGTAGAAAACGTCTTTGCCTATCCGGGTTTGGGACGGTTAATGCGAGAATGCATCCGGGTTCAGGATTATCAGGTAGTACAGGGGATTTTTCTGGTCGTAACCCTGCTGGTTTTATTGGCGAATTTTATCGCCGATCAGGTCTATAAACAGTTAGATCCCCGGGTTAAGGATGCCGGAAAGCTGCGGGAGGGGTGATGATGCCAAAAATATTAGAAACGTTCAACAAAGGCTGGAAAGTCATTAAAGATTTTTCCATTCAGGGGAAAATTAGTTTGTTCATTCTGATTCTCGTGATTTTTATGGCGGTGTTTGCCACTTGTTTGTCGCCCTATCCCTATAATTTCACCTCGGGAGATGCATTGATGCCACCCAGGAA
>Ga0163223_100519_pt1 | contig 12128 bp, 10 predicted proteins | sample MSEWel2016_02_17_2_FD_113147 | JGI IMG/M metagenome (GOLD analysis project Ga0163223, IMG submission 113147) | Subsurface microbial communities from deep shales in West Virginia, USA - MSEEL Well Study Marcellus 5H_2016_02_17 ...
GTATTAATCTGGGTATTATTGTAAAGAGAGAGTAAAAATAGCTAAGGGTTTTGGAATGATTGTCGATTACATAACTAGTAAGATCACAACTCATTGTGAGCAGTGAATACGATTTTGAAAAGGAGATGCTATGATTGACTTACCCAAAACCACAAATGTGTATAAACAGATACCCAAAGAACTTTTTTACAAATATTTAAATAGTGATCCCATCTCTAAAAAGTATTTCATTGATGAAATCAGAAGCATCAACTGGATCAACACCCTTTCATCAGAAACGATGTCGATACAGAAGGGGAAACGGATTACTGAAATTGCAATTGTCGAGATATTTTTAAACCGCCAAGCCATCAACACCAAGATCATCGAGATCATAAGCAGAGAAATTGACCAATATACTATCTTTATCGTTAGATACGAAGAATGGGGACAATTATGGTGTTGTGATTATCAGTCTAACCCTCACGAAGATCGCTTTCACTGTCAGAATTACTATCAGACAAACTGGATGATCACTGATGATTTAACCTTGACGATTGAGGGTTGGAATCTTGATCTGATTTATGAGAACCTTTTTATGCAGATTGAACCCTTTCCAACCAGGGCTGAGAGCAGCGATCAACAAGCTGATGATGGTGTTGGAACAGCAAAACAACTCGGAAAAAGCGAACAGTTGGAAAAGCTGGAAGTGGCCATCAAAAAACTGGAAAGTCAAATAAGAAAAGAGCTGCAGTTCGGTAAACAGGTGAAGCTGGCGACAGAATTAAAAACTGCTAAGGACGAAGTGCGAAAAATAAAGCAGTCAATTCATATTGAAACCCACCAACCTAAACCCGCAACGGCACAAGAAGAACCGTCAGAAACAGTACGGTCTTTTTTCCCCAATGTATATATGAAGATGCAGAATCGAACCGGAAATCGCATTGATTATTCGTTGATATAGAATCGATAAAGATTGTAAAAAAACACTCATTATGAGTGTTTTTTTGGTGTACCCGAAAAGGAGTGGCGGTAAAGATTAGTTGTCGCATCAGCGCGTTTTGAAGGCGCCCTGCGGATTTGATAACGTTTTATTAAGTTGCAGATTGGAACCGGTAACTGATATAATAGAAAAAATGAAATGACATTGGATGAGAGACCATGTTAGTCAAAAAATTTCGATGTGCAATGTTTTTCTTAATTCTAATTGTCATAAAAATAGGAGTAGCGATGTTAAAACGAATTAAAAACATAAAAGGAATCGGAAAACGCGTCAGAGACATTAATGTTTTGCTGAACCGCGAAGGGTTTTATCTGCCCTTGAATGATAAGCAGATAGAGTTGTTCTTCAGAAGTTTAAAACAAGAAATGACGACTGCCGACTGGAATGATGAAGAGGGCAATAAAATAAGGTTGGTTTTTACACCTCAGATTATTAATGAGAACGGTTATGAAACAACCCTCAACGTCATCGCGGTAGAATATTACACCATTGAGCAAATTGTCGAACAGATCCGTAGACATCTTCACGCCCAAAAGAAATAATCATAAGAATTCAAAAGCACCATGAGATTGGTGTAAAATTAAAAGGAAGACGACAATGACAGACTATATTGAATTAATTGCCAGCTTTACCAAGGATGACTTTATCTTAGATTATGAATCGGTGGCAAAAAAAGGGTTCACTAAAGATAAAAGGCAGTTTGAGCAGGCATGGCAAGCCCAATTCAGAGCGAATAAAGATCGGACCCTTTTTTATTTTGGATTTGTTAGTGATCCGGATTTTCTTTCGCCGACGATGGCTTTTCTTTATCAAATCAGCGAGAAATTTATTCAAAAGATTGCCAAACAGCCGGATTTGGAGTTATCCAGGGAAGACGTCGAGCTCAGCTTGACTGCAGATGAAATCGAAGAAATCCGCAAAATAATTCCCTTTGGAAATGGCATGGCTCATGTTGACGATGGATGGATTAGAAACATTTGGGAGCGCCTCACCGATGTTTACGGTGAAGCAATTATGAGCTATCCGGGTACAGTAGCAGCGTTTTTAACCGAGCATCACGCGGGGATAAATGTGGCTGGGCGAATCTTTTTTCATCTGGTAGAGAATAGTGAAGAGAAGCGGTACCCCTTTGCTTTTTTAGCCACCTATTCCACCAAACCCGAGGACGGCAAAAAAGCGGTGCATACGCCCCTTAAAAATGCCCTGCGGGAATATCAAAATCAACCCGAAAAGCTGATTCAGCTGCTGTCTACCGTTAGCCGGGTGGCCGATGTCAGTCGGTTTATTTCGGATCTGATGGAAAGTGGGGCGTTGTTTTCACCTCTAAAACTAAGTGCCCGAGATGCCACGGTTTTTTTAACTGAAATCCCCCTTTACGAAGAAGCCGGGATCATGTGCCGGATTCCCAACTGGTGGCGCAAGAAAGCTAATCAGTTAAGGCTTAATCTGACCGTGGGGGAAAAAGAACCGGCAATGGTGGGGATGGATGCTATTTTGTCTTTTAAGCCAAACCTCATGTTTGGAGATTCCGCTATTTCCAAGGCCGAGATTCAGGGGCTCTTGGCAGAAACTCAGGGATTGGCCCTGATTAAAGGAAAATGGGTGGAAATTAATCATAAACAGTTGCAAGCTGTATTAGAGGCCTTATCAAAAGCTGAATCACTGGCTGACCAGCTAGAGCTAACTCTGGCCCAGGCCATGCGCTTGGAACTCGGTTCGGGAGAATTGCTGGGAATACCGACGACCGACTTGGAAGTCCATGTGTCAACCGGGGATTGGCTCCGCCGGGTGACGGCAACCATGGGCAATCCTCAGATTTTGCAAGGGCAAAAACCGGAACCCGGTTTCTGCGGAGCGCTACGACCCTACCAGCAAACCGGTTACGATTGGCTGAAATACATGGTCGACTTGAGGCTGGGGGCCTGCCTGGCTGATGATATGGGGCTGGGTAAAACCATCCAGATCATTGCTCTGTTAGAACACCTGCGCAGTCATCAGGGGGATCGGGTATTGTTAATCTTGCCGGCATCTCTGATTGGGAACTGGGAAAAGGAAATCAAAAAATTTGCCCCAGAAATGCCGGTCAGGGTCTTGCATGGGATGGCAGTTGCCAAAGATCCAAAAGCATTTCTGGCAACACCTGTTTTTTTAACCATCACCACTTATGGCATGGCAGCACGGGTAACAGCGCTGCGCGAAATCCACTGGGATCTGATTATTCTGGATGAGGCTCAGGCTATTAAAAATCCCGGTACCAAACGAACTAAAACCATCAAGGCGCTCAAGGCCAAAACCCGAATTGCCATGACAGGAACCCCGATTGAAAATCACCTATTGGATTTATGGTCGCTTTTTGATTTTCTCGATGGTGGACTGCTGGGAAGTGCTAAAGAATTCACCGGGTTTACAAAAGGCTTAAAAAAGGATCCTACCGGCTATACTAAACTGCGAAACCTGGTCAATCCTTTTATTCTGCGCCGCCTAAAAACCGACGCCGCGATCATCTCGGATCTGCCGGATAAGATTGAAATCAAAGAATATCCGGTGCTGTCGAAAAAGCAGATGGTGCTCTACCAGAATCTGGTTGCGGAGCTGTCAAAGAAACTGGCAGAATGCGACGGGATTGCCCGCAAAGGTCTGGTTTTATCCAGTATCATCAAACTCAAGCAGATCTGTAATCACCCGGATCAGTATCTGGGTCAGGATCTTTATAAGCGGGATCACAGTGGAAAGTTTGAAATGCTGGAAGGCATTTGTGAAACCATCTATGAAAAGCGGGAACGGGTGCTGGTGTTTACCCAGTTTAAAGAACTGACCGCGCCCTTGGCCCGGTTTCTGGAAGAAATCTTTCACCGTCCCGGGCTGGTGCTCCACGGCGGTACCCCGGTGGCCAAACGAACCGAACTGGTGGAAGCCTTTAATGGGGAAACCTATATCCCCTTTATGGTGCTGTCGCTAAAAGCTGGTGGGGTTGGTCTAAATTTGACGGGTGCCAATAATGTTATCCATTTTGACCGCTGGTGGAACCCGGCGGTGGAAAACCAGGCCTCCGATCGAGCTTTTAGAATTGGTCAGACTCGTGATGTGATGGTGCATAAATTTATTACCGTCGGTACCATTGAAGAGAAGATTGATATTATGATTGAAGAGAAGAATCAGCTGGCTGGCGATATTATCAAGGCTTCCGGTGAGGGCTGGATCACTGAGCTGAACAATGAACAACTGCTGAGATTATTAAGTTTAGGTGGAATCTAGGGACTGACCTCAATGGCGACAATTTCCGGGACGTTCATAAATCGAAAGGGTAGTTTGGTCATTCCGGTGCCTTTGGTAACAAACAGACTGGTTTGACCCTGGTTGCCAATAACAAAAAGACCCTTTACATATTTTTTTCCGTTGGCTGGCAAAATCATTTCGGTTAAATAGGGAAGCGTAATCTGCCCCCCATGGGTATGCCCAGCTAAAACCAGTTGAACGGCATCGATGGTCATCTCATCCACAATATCCGGCTCATGAGTTAAGAGAATATTATAGCTGTTTTCAAGGGCTTCATCAGTCAGGTCTATATCCGGGTTGCCCCGGTAGACATCATCCAGACCAAGAAGACGAACGTTGAGTTCAGGTATATCCAGCCAGTCATTAACCAGTACCTCAAAGCCAGCGGCGTTCATCAGATCTTCATAATTGTAGTTATCGATTAAGGCGTATTCATGATTTCCCATAACAGCGACCTTGCCATAGGTGGCATTGATCTTTGAAAGACCCAGGGAAATTTCTTCAGGATTGACAGAGAAATTTTTAGTAGAACCAATCAGATCGCCGGTAAAGATAACGAGATCGGGGTTTTCGGCGTTTATTTTTGCAACGATGCGATCAAGCTGATCATTGTCATTAAATTCGCCCAGGTGTGTATCGCCGAAAAAGACAAGTTTAAGGGGGGCCTCTAGTTTGCTGTTTTCAAGCTTTTCACGATTAACGATTAAGAGGCTTGGTTCAACATAACGGGAATAAATATAGCCACCCACAATAATTGTGGTTAGTGTGATGGTGGTGATCAGTAATAATTTTCCTAATTTCATGGGTACTCCTTTTGTATTCAGTGCATTATAACCTGTAATCTTTAAAGGCTCTTTAAAGAACAGAAGCGCTGTCCTCTTTTCTGGCATTGCTGACAAATTAAATCGACAGATCGCCGTAAAGATTGAGTAGAACAAAAAAAGAAAAAAATGGCTTGACAACGTAATACTTCGGATGTAGAATTAAATTAATTCGAAGAGCGAAGTACTTTGCAAATAGAAAAAAAGGATAAATTAAATGGACAATGGCTTTAACGGTAATCTTGAAGCAATGATTTTTGAATATATCGACAAAATAAAATACTTGTTATCCTCGGATATCTGGGGAAATGAAATTTTTAATTGTTCGAAAAATGAAGTGTTTGTGCTACTACTCTTATATCGACGAAATGATGTGAACATGACCCAGATTGCCGACTACCTCAATGTTCCTTTAAATACGGCCACCGGAATTGTCGCCCGGATGGAAAAACGGGACTTTTTAGTCCGCGAAAGAAGCTCAGAAGACAAGCGGGTAGTCACCATAAAACTTACCAAGGCTGGTAGAGCAACGATCCGGGATATTCTTAATGAGATGATCCGTTACGGACAACTGATAATGGACAGCTTTACCCGTGAGGAAGTTCAATTGGTTTTCAAAATGGTAGATAAGGTTATGGACACCCTTAGTCAAGACGCCAGTAAGACCGCAGAAAAACAAACTAAGCCAAAAATCAGAAAGATCATGATTGAATAAGACCGCTGCCCTCGGGCAGCATTTTTTAGAAGATATACTTCGGACAACGAACTATTCGACAAGTGAATTATAAAATGTAGAAGGAGAGCAAATGAAACGAATACTAATTTTTACCGGCAAAGGTGGGGTAGGCAAAACCAGTGTGGCTGCTGCTCATGCCCTCAAATCGTCACAGGAAGGCAAAAAAACCCTGATCGTCAGCACCGATATGGCCCACAATCTGGGGGATCTGTTTAATGTTCCAATCGGAAAAGAGGAAGTCGCGGTAGCCAATAATCTCTATGCTCTGGAAATCGATCCCAACTATGTGATGGAAAAAGATTTCAAAAATTTGATGAGGGCTTTTAGCAACATGATTGGCTCGATCAACCCAGAAGGTGGTGACATGGATGAATTCATAATGATGCCAGGGATGGATGAACTGTTCGCGCTTTTGAAAATCCAGGAACTATATGACAATAGCGATTATGAACGGATTATTGTCGACTGTGCCCCCACTGGAGAAACCCTGTCATTGCTTAAATTTCCCGAGCTGATGTGCTGGTATATGGATAAGTTTTTCCCCATCGGGAAGGTGGCAGTGCGAATTTTGTCCCCGGTTTCAAAATCATTATTCAAAATACAACTGCCCGATCGCCACGCCATGAGCGACATTGAAACGCTCTATGTTAAACTGATCGAACTTCAGGAGTTGTTAAAAAACAAAGAAGTATCCTCGGTACGCTTGGTGACCATTCCCGAGAAAATGGTGGTGGAAGAAACCAAGCGAAACTATATGTATATGAAACTTTATAACTATAATGTCGATGGCATTTTTATCAACCGAATCCTGCCCCGTGAAATCGGTAACCCCTTTTTCGAAGAATGGATCACCATCCAGAAAAAATACATCGCCGAAATTGAAACATGTTTTGACCAGATTCCTAAATATTATATCCCCTGGTATGACACTGATCTATTGGGACTGGATGCCATCAATCGGATCTGCGATGATGTCTTCGCAAAAAGAACCGATTTGTTTGAGATCAAGGCAGATATCGAAGGTGAAAAATACGAACAGACCGAAACGGGTTATGATCTGAAACTCTTTTTACCGAATATTACCAAGGATGAGGTGGCGGTCAATTTGTCCGGGTCGGACGTCATTGTTAAAATCGGCAATTACAAACGTAATATTCCGATGCCCAATACCCTCAGAGGGATGGAAGTCACCAGTGCAACCTTTGACCAGAGTACCCTGGTCATTGCATTTCAATCGTATTAAATAGCGTGCGATGAGCTTAGCTGTTTACGATAAACTTCAAAGCAAGTTGTGTTCGATTAAGATTAAAAACAATAAGGGAGGTCTACAAAATGAACCGTGAATTTATTAAAAATGTAATCCTGGCAAAGCAATACGAACGTGATGCTTTCTTGTCGCTGCTATCGCCGACTATCGCCCAACATGTTCAGGTGATTGAAAAAGAAGTCAAAGGAATGATCTTTGACCTCGCCAAAGAATGGGCTTTAGATGTAAGCAGTGCGGTAAACGACGCCGAGAAAGAAAAAACTGGCGAAACCGATGGTGAAAAAAAAGTCAAAAAAGTTACTATTGATTGAATGAATCGATAAATTAGTCGATTAAATAAAAGGGAGAAGACAATGCGAATTATTTTATATACAGGCAAAGGCGGTGTCGGCAAAACCAGTGTGGCCGCCGCAACGGCGGTAAAGCTGGCCAAAGATGGTAAAAAAGTGCTGATTATGAGTACCGATCAGGCTCATAGTCTATCCGATTCTTTTGGCGTAAAACTTAAGAACACCCCAGTTAAGATCAGTGATACGCTCTGGTGCCTGGAAATTGATGCCATCCTGGAAGGTGAACGAGCCTGGGGAAATATGAAAAACTATATGAAGGAATTGCTGACAGCCAGAGCGGAAGGGGGAATTGAAGCAGAGGAACTGCTGGTCTTTCCAGGGCTGGAAGAATTATTTTCGCTGTTTAAAATCACTGATATTTATGAAGAAAATCGGTACGATGTATTGATTGTTGACTGTGCACCCACTGGGGAAACCCTGTCGCTGCTTAAATTTCCGGAAATGTTTGGCAATATGATAAAAACCGTGCTGCCGATGAAAAAAAAGGCGGTTAAGGTGGCTGGTCCGATGATGGAAAAAGTCATGAAAATTCCGATGCCCGAGGACAATGTCTTTGATGATGTGGAGCAATTAAATGAAAAACTCTATCAGCTTCAGGCGATTATGACCAACAAAGAAACCCTCAGCATTCGTATCGTGACGACTCCGGAGCGGATTGTCATCAAAGAAGCTAAACGAAATTTTACCTATCTTCACTTGTATAACTATAATATTGATGCCATCATCGTCAACAAGGTTTATCCGCCAAAAGCATTAGACGGGTATTTTAGTAAATGGATTAATCTTCAGGAGGAGGGACTAAAGGAGATTCGCGAGAGTTTTTCCGAGGTGCCGGTTTTCACTCTGATGCTGCTCAATAAAGAACTCGCCTCCGAAACCATTCTGTTAGAAGCAGCCGAGCAGATTTTCGGCGATACTGATCCCGCGGCGGTTTTATTTAAGGATACAATCTTTGAAGTGAAGAAGGAAGAGGACGGCTACGCTTTTATTTTAAACGTTCCCTTTGCCGAAAAGTCAGATCTCGATATGGGCCAAAAAGGTAGCGAACTGATGATTCAGATTAAGAACGAAAAACGCTGCTTTACCTTACCGGATGTACTCCGCAACAAAACGGTTCAAAGTGCCCGATATGAAGAGGGAAAACTGCGGATAAAATTTGCGTAAAGGGAGGGTTTACAATAGATTAAATGCAACTTTTACTGATATGGACAGCGAAAAAGGGCAATCGTTGACAAATTGCTCCCAGTTTAAGTAACAATAAAGCGTATTTCACAAATTTTTCTTGTTTCTTTATTTGATGAAAGTGATATAATTTTAATATAACACTCGAAAAAAGAAAAAAATACAAATTTTACAAAAATAAATGAGTTGCGAGTTTTTGTAGCCGGGAATTGATGTCTTGCAGCAAACAGCGCAGGCATCTTATAGCGAGACAAGAAGAAAAGAGGAACTAAATGGACCATATGGAAAAATTAAGGGAATACGCCCGACTTGTTGTCCGAACTGGAGCGAATGTGCAGAAAGACCAATTGGCAGTGGTTAATTGTTCAGTGGAGAATTTTGAATTTGGCCGGATGATTGTTGCCGAGGCCTATAAAGCTGGGGCTAAAGATGTAATCGTCTTCTGGAATGATGTCAGAACCAGCCGACTCCGTTTTGATAATGTAGGTCTGGATGTTTTGGGAAATATCCCCAATTGGCTGGCAGAATCCCGTAATTATTATGCCAAGCAGAAAGCAGCTGTTATTTCTATTGTTGGCAACGATCCGGAGGCTTATAAAGGGGTCGAAAGCGAAAAACTCAAAACCAGCAGTAAGGCCTCAGCTAAAGCGTTTGAACCTTATTATAAAAAGATGATGAACAGCGAATTCCAGTGGTGTGTGGCAGCTGTCCCTGAGACCAAATGGGCAAAAAAAGTCTTTCCTGAGCTTTATGAACAGGAAGCCATTGCGAAACTTTGGGATGCCATCTTTGATGCTGTGCGCATCGGTAAAGGCGATGTCGTCAAAGCCTGGAATGACCATAAGCTATTTCTCGCCGAAAAATGCCGCGTTCTTAATGATGCCCATTTTGATGCGCTGCGTTATAAAAACAGCCTTGGCACGGATTTTACAGTCGGTCTTCAAAAAGAGCATATCTGGGAAGGTGGTGGTGAGCTTACGCCAGATCAGGTATATTTCTTTGCGAATATGCCCACTGAAGAAATTTTTACCGCACCGGATTGCCGCCAGGCTGAAGGCACCCTGGTTTCCTCCTTGCCGCTTTCTTATCAGGGAAATCTCATTGAGGATTTCAGCCTGACTTTTCATGATGGCGAGGTGACCAACTATCAGGCCCAAAAAGGTGAGGAATATTTAAAGAGCCTGATTGAAACCGATGAGGGATCAAGGCGATTGGGGGAAGTGGCGCTGGTACCCCATGATTCACCCATTTCTAACACCGGAATTCTTTTTTATGATACGCTGTTTGACGAAAATGCCGCCTGTCATTTTGCCCTGGGGGAATGTTATCCAACCAATATCCGGGGTGGAGGAAAAATGAACAAGGAAGAACTAATTGCTGTCGGCGGGAACCAATCGGATACCCATGTGGATTTTATGATTGGCACCAACGATTTGGAGATTATCGGCATCACCAAAGATGGTCAGGAAATTCCCATTTTCAAAAATGGTAATTGGGCGTAAAACGTCATCACAAATTTAAGAAACGGAGATGGATCATGGAAGAAATTAAAAATGAAATCAATTTGGGAAATATCCACCAGGAAGTCAAAACCATTGTTCAAACCTCGGAAGAGCTGAAACAAAATATCATGACCCTGGAAGAAAGTTCGGCTCAGTCGGTCGAGATCTTAAACGAAAACAAAGTCACCATCAACAGCATTTATAATTTACTCACCGCCATGGCAGAAAAAGAAGAACCTATCGAAGACGAGGAAAAGGATAATGTCAACAGTGAACTTTTTTCACTGCTGGAGACCATGGACTTCGATATTAAAAAGCTGAGCTGGTTTTCCGAAGAAAATGTCAAAGTCTTTAACACCATCGTCGCCCAGGCTGATGAAATTGCTAAACTGAGTGAGGAAAATGCCGCTAGCACCTATGAAATCAATTCAGAAATCAATAATTTTACCCAGGTTTCCAACAAGCTTCAGGGGAATATTGTCCGAATCGAAGAAAACTCCAGTCATTCAGTTGATATGCTTAATCAGAATCGATCCACCATCGAGAGTATCTCTGATCTGCTGCTGGATCTTATTGATGGGGTGAAGCAGGCCTCAGGTATTAATACCGAATTGGACGGCTCGTCCAAACAGATCAGCAAGTTTGTCGATTATATTAAGGATATTTCCCGACAGACCAATCTTCTGGCTCTAAATGCCAGCATTGAGGCTGCCCGGGCCGGAGCCGCCGGTAAAGGATTTTCAGTAGTGGCAGAAGAAATTAAACGGCTATCTGACAGCACCGCTACCTTTGCCACCGAAATCGAACAGATTGTCAATCAGGTCATTGTGGAAGTTGATCGTTCCAATAAATCCATTGAACGGTGTACCATCCGAACCAGAGATATTGAAAATGCTGCCCAGAAATCCGGCGCTGTCATCGAAGAAATTCAGAAAGTACTGATTGAGTTAAACCACTCCATGAATGAAATCAAAGAGATTTCCAGTCTCCAAGTGAACACCTCCCATGGCATTCAGTCCTCCATCGCCAAGGTGTCCGAAGCGGTGGATACCACTCACCGGGTAACCTCCAATACGATTAGCACCATTGTGACGCAAAAGTCAAAAAATATTGAGTTGTTGAATTACTGCACCAAGCTTTCAGAAATGGCCAGTAGTGTTCAGAAACTCACTGCCAAAAATAAAAATAAGAATGAAATTATTTTTGGGGTCAATCCCTTTACTTCGCCGGAAAACATTAAAACCATGTACGTGCCGATCTTAAATGCGGTCTTCAAAAAAATCGGCTATAACGTGCGTACCATGATTGTCAAGGATTATGATGCCCTGAGTGAAGGCATGAAGGAAGGCATCATTGACGTGGCCTGGTTCTCTCCCTTTGCCTATGTCAATGCCCATGAAAAAATCGGTATCGAGCCATTGGTAACCCCAAGAGTCTATGGAAAGGTGTCTTATAATGGCTGTATTATTACCCGCAAAGACAGCGGGGTTAGCAGTTTAAGGGGATTAACAGACCGAAGCTTTGCTTATGTGGATGAGGGTAGCGCTTCGGGATACCTCTATGCTCAGCATAGTATTAAATCTGAAGGCCTGAATCCCAAGACGATTTTCAGTAAGACGTCTTATCTGGGTAGTCATGACAGTGTAATTAAAGCGGTACTGTCTCGGGAATATGATGCTGGAGCCACTTATAACGAAGCCATGGAAGAGGCACAAAAAAGCGGCGTTAACCTGGATGAGCTCCGGATCATTGCGAAAACCCCGGACATCCCCAAGGATGCGATTGCCGTAAATCCGAAATTGCCAAAAGAATTTTCGGATCTTTTAAGACAGGCATTTGTGGAGTATGTGAAAGCACCAAATATCAAATCCCCCGTGGAAGGCTTTGTGGAAAGTGATGATGCCAAATACGATGTCATTCGGGAAGTTATGTAGGGTGTTAAAAAGCAGGTGAATCGGGTATAATCTTTTTGATAAGAAAAAGCAAATAACGAGAAAGAGGAGCGAAAATGA
>Ga0163223_100523_pt1 | contig 12106 bp, 8 predicted proteins | sample MSEWel2016_02_17_2_FD_113147 | JGI IMG/M metagenome (GOLD analysis project Ga0163223, IMG submission 113147) | Subsurface microbial communities from deep shales in West Virginia, USA - MSEEL Well Study Marcellus 5H_2016_02_17 ...
CTTATCAAATAGTGCTAGCGCATCCACCACGGCATAATAACGATCATTAAATTCCACAGCACCCCGAATAACCGTATTGGTACCTGGGACAGAAATGGCCTTACTGGCTTCTAAGGCTTCAACTACATAGGATTGCTCCAGACCATAGGCTTGTCCATTGATAATAAAGGTGGCCAGCTTTTTATACTCATTAGTCATTGAGAAGGCAAAATCAGATTGTTCAATTTCTTTATCATTAGACTTACTTACCGTGATTTCTGCATAGTCTGCCATTTTTTCAAAAACAAAGGCAAGGACATCATTATGATAGCCATCTGAATTTTTATATTCACGATAACAGGATGAACAGGCACAACCGATCGAATAATAGCTGTTTTCATAAACTAAGATTTCGGAACGGGTTTTGCCGTTCGGTACGGTAAACAGCTCGTCTGGTAAAGTTAAGGTTTCACCTACTTTATAGGTCTCATTAGTTGTTGAGAGGATCATTTTGTTACGATCGGTAAACACCGCAAAGGTGTTGTTATCAGAGTGAAGGGATTCTTCAAGGATAGTTTTAAATTGGTATTCACTGTCAAACACAATCCCGATCCCTCCGACTGTGCGGTTGTGATTGCTAAAATCAGTAATCGAGGCACCATAGATATAGGTGTAACGATGATCGTATAACTCGGTTTTATCAAAAGTGGAAACAAAGTATTTTTCTGGTTTTGCATTTGATAAAATTTCATTGATATAGGGGTCGGTGAGGGTCTTGCCAATATCTTCGCTGCGCTTGGGGTTGGACACGGCGATAATGGTGCCGGTTTGATCAAAGACAAATAAATTACTATAAACCGTGTAGAGTTCATTGATATAAATTAAAATATCAGTTAATTGTTTTTTATCCGATGCGGTTATATCATCTTTGGCGAGAATCCGTCGAATGCTTGAATCAAGTGCCCACCAACGACAATCGTTGGCTCGCTCATAGAGATTTCGATCCATGATATCAACAGAAAGCGAGGCCAAAAAGCTGGTGTCTACAAGGCTGGTTGATACGACAGTTGAAAATAAATTAGAAACTGAGCTCTGAAACAGGCTACTGGTGTTGGTACCGATCCGTCCGATTGCGCGAAGAATTGGTTTTAGACGGGAGTACTCAGCATCAATGCTGTCATCTCGGGCAATGATCTGACCGTTATATACGATCCGTTTTAGTGAGCCATTGATGGTTTGGGTTTTATTGATGATTTCATTGAGTTCAGTGGAGAACGAATCGGCCTGATGCATCAGGCCGGTTGTGACAGAGGAGTCAATGCTTTTGAGATTGCGATTATCCCGAAAAGCTAGGCTAAGAGGGATCATAACATGACCCTTCCAACCAAGACCATAATATTTTTGGTACCCTTGGGTGGCAATGGTCTTAGAAATATAATCCGCACCGCGATAATAGACAACACCATTGACCCCGGACTCAACCGGTTCAACAATGATCCCGATTGGCACGTGATTTTCATCACTGCTAGCAATAACCATATTGTCATCGTCGATGATGGTCATAACGGAACCATCGTAATCATTGGTCAGTTTTTCAAAGATCTGAGTCATTTCATTTTCAAAGCGAAAACACAAGCAGATCAGGCCAATGGCTTGGGTTGTACCTTCCCGACAGATTCGACTGGAAAAGATATGGGAGTTCTTATTGCCGTATTGCAGTTTTGAGTTTTTAAAGTATTCCACAAAACTCTGTTCGCCATCCATTGTCTTGACCAGATTGGGGCCTTTAATCTGTTTGCCGAGAATATTGTTTTGTTCATCAAGATTTGCCAGCACCCGATAATTATTATCCATAACGATGATGTCTTCATAAACGGAATACTTGGCTACATACTCCCGCATCCGCGATAAAATCATATTGCGGTCGTTTTCATTACGGTCGTTATTTTCGACGAAGCGGCGGATGTCGTCATCGGTTGCCAGGAAACCAATGTCGGCAGTTCGTTCAAAAAGGTTGCGGATCAGAATATCGATGGCTACCTGGGTTTTTGAAATGATTTTTTGTTCCATTTTTTTTAACTTCTCAGAAACAAGGGTATCAATCAGTTCTTCTTGTAAATCGATAAAACCGCTTTGGATTTTAGTCATATTGGGGAGAACACTTTTTGATTGGATGGGACAATTGATCTCTGAAAGTAGTTTAATATTATCCCACTGGTCATTCAGATCAGAAATGCTCTTGTTGCATTCCTGGACGTCGGGCATGTAATTTAAAAAATCTTTTTGCTTATATATAATCATCATAAATCTCCTCGTTAAAATAATATGACACCTTCTGAAATGATCAGTCCGAGTTAAGCATCATTCGTTTAATCTTAGTATCGGCTAAATGTATCATTTTTTTGGTTCTTTTGCAAGTCAATTATGGTAAGAATAGCGGAACTCAATACGATTTCGGCAAATAACTGATTGCGCTCAAATCGATGGGGAAAAGCGTGTTCTAGCTAAACATCAGCATCTCTAGGAAATCCAGATCATCCTGATTGGGGAGGTTTTTACTGGAAAGACGGGCGTCAAAAACCATGATGTATTTGTTCTCCGGGTCAAATTTTGGCCAGACGATCTGTCCCTTATATTCTTCTTTGAAATTGGGATTACCAAATTTAATAAAATTGACCCAGGATTGTTGCATGATCCACGATAAATTACTGACCTTAGTTGTTCGCCGTTGTCCGATTCCGTTACCAAAGACAAAGGGCAATTCCATGCCATGGGCCGTATTAAGTCCGACAATTTTGAGGATGGCCGGATCAAAATCAAAATTATAAAAATAGACATCTTCTCCCAACTGTGCGTATACTTTAGCCATCATCACCATTCCAATTAGGAAAGCCGAATAGGTATAGATTTCCAGGGCTCGATCGAGCGGTGAGTGGTCATCGTCGACAAAAAAATGGTCCAGCGCTTTTGGTGCACGTTCAGGACCAAAGGTATGATAGCAGAGCATCTGATAAATACCCAGATTGGTGTGGCCCTTTATAAATAAGGAAGATTCATCAGTATTGTACCCGACCAGCATTTTAACCGTATTGACATCACCGCTTTTGAGCGCCTTAACAGGATCTTTGGGGAGAACTACGCCATCATATACCGGCCAGAAACCGAAAGCTTTGGGAACACTCGACTGGTCTGCTTTGACCATCGAGAGGGCGGCAAAAACGTCACCGGGAAGGGCTCTTAGCTGATCCAGACCATTTAAAGAATCCTCGACGCCGTATAAGTCACATAAGAGTTTTCCGTTATCCATCGTTTTTTCCAAATCACCCCGGTTAAGAGCAGAAAAAGCTGAAATTGAGAAGATCGATCCGCTTTCAACAATGGCCTGGTGAAAAAGACCTTTGGCCAGCGGGGAAAGCATCAGGGCCGTGACACTATATGCACCGGCTGACTGACCGCCGATGGTGACTTGATGGGGGTCCCCGCCAAAGGTTTCAATGTTCTCCTGAATCCATTGCAGGGCCAGGATCTGATCCAGTAATCCGTAATTGCCAGTGGTCCCGGCTTCCTCAAGCAACCCCCGGGTAGCGAGGAATCCCAAAGCACCGAGCCGGTAGTTAATGGTGACCACCACCACCCCTTCCTGAGCCATTCGTCCGCCGTCATAAACAATTTCAGAGCCGGAGCCCGAGGAAAAAGCACCACCGTGGATAAACACATAAACCGGATAGCGATCCTCTGGCGTTAGCGCTGGCGTCCAGACGTTTAAAAACAGACAGTCTTCGCTTTTGCCGTCCATTTGATAGGTGCCGGGGGAATCAAGGGTTATCCCCCCCATTTGAAGCGAGGAATTACCGTATTTTGAACAGTCAAGGACCTCTTCCCAGGGTGGCATCGGTTCGGGCGCTTTAAACCGCCGGTTGTCGATCGGCGGCATCGCGTAGGGAATTCCTTTATAGTAGGACAGTCCCCGGCGGAATTGTCCTTGAACAGGCCCGCAGTGGGGCCTGAGGATTGGTCGTTTTGGTAAGGCTGTTTTATCAGTGGTGAAAAATGACATGGTGTTCTCCTTTTTAGTGAAACTTAAGTTGTAGCGAAACAGTTCGCAATGATTGTGAACGGGTACGCGCGATTTAAAATTGAATGGGGCCTTGAATGTAATCCCGATGATAGCAATAGTTTATTTCGTAAAATTGATTATGAAAGTCCGTCGCTCGACAATCGTAGTATAACATTTTTCTTTGGGTGGGGGTCAATGAAAACCGACTCTTTTTTAAACTTGTTAAAATAGGCAGTTGTCCGCGAGCTTTAATCGCTCTCAGGATAGTTTTGCCTTTTTCATTAAACCCCAGTACCCGTAGATAAGGAACAAAGGATTCAGTTAGGAAAAGTTTTAAGAGCTCTTTATCAAGTTCCAGGAGCCGATTGCATAAGATCCGGCGAACCCGGGTTTTAGGGATACGCTTAGAAATAATACCATTGACGCATTCGTCCAGGGTTGTGGCAACTTTTAGAGTATCTCGAATTTTATGCTCCAGGCCTTCACTGACGTAGGGGGTGTTTTTTAGATGTTTTACATCATGAGAAAGAATCAGCAGCCGTAATGCATTAAGAAATAAGTCGTCGCCGTTGGGGTTAAAATTTCTTTTAAATGGCAGAATCAGATCTTCACTTAAATAAGGAAGTTTGTGATCAAGCATTTTTAGAATAGCAGACGCTGACTCCGGGTTGGCAAGCGCATCAAATAATATCTTTCGTATCCCACTGGCACTGAGAAAGCTTGACGGCAATAGACTATGATAATCGGCACCTTGTCGTTTAACCGTCATTGAACGGATATTGCTTTGAGTTTTATGAAGGGCTTTGAGATATTCCAGGGCCAGAATGTTGTTGGGAGTTTTTAAGAGATCGCCAGCTTCGTGACCTAAATAGGAACGGATGGCCAATTCTCTGGCTCGAGGAAAAGAAACACCGGATGATAAAGCCTCTTTAAGGAAGCTTTTAAATTCAGCGGGTTCGTGAACGAGTATTTCAGCCAGACTGGTTAGCGGCTGGATATGCCCAAATTCGGAACCAAAAGAAAGAACATCAACAACCCCAGTGGCGTTAAAAATTTTAATTCCCCCATAAGCAAAGGCTTCGGCACTTTGGCAGGCGTAACCAAAGGGAAGTTCGCAGACCAGATCAACACCAGAAGACAAGGCCAGTCGGGCGCGTTCCCATTTGTTAAGTAGTGCAAAATCGCCACGCTGGGTCAGGTTGCCGCTCATTAAAACCATCACACCATCACACTGACTCTCTTTTTTTGATGCTTCAATTTGCCAGGCATGTCCCATGTGAAATGGATTATATTCAGCGATAATACCAAGAATTTTCATATTAGCCTCTCTCTTGTTAAAAAAATAGCAATTTTTTCACTTATTATCAAAATATGACAAAAAAATAATGGTATTCTTAGCATATTACTGTTATTATATAGAACGTATGAAGTGTAATCAATCTAAAAACTAAAGGAGAGTAATTATTAATGAATGTACTTGTTATTAACTGCGGTAGTTCTTCACTAAAATATCAATTGCTTGATATGACCACTGAAGAGGTTTTAGCTAAAGGTTTAGTTGAAAGAATCGGTATTGAAGGATCTGTTTTGGTTCACGAAGCGCCAGGTCAAGACAAGGTGAAATTGGTACAACCGATGAAGACCCATAAAGAAGCTTTGAATCTTGTCATGGCAGCTTTAGTTGATCCTGCTCATGGAGTAGTGAAGTCTTTGGAAGAAATTTCTGCTGTCGGTCATCGAGCTGTGCATGGTGCTGAAACTTTCTCTGATTCAGTCGTTATTGATGATGCGGTTATTAAAAGTTTGGAAGAGTGCTCAGAATTAGCACCGCTTCACAATCCTGCTAACTTGATTGGAATTAATGCTTGTCGGGAGTTACTGCCAAATGTACCAATGGTAGCAGTATTTGATACCGCTTTCCATCAAACCTTGCCGGGCGAAGCTTTCATGTATCCACTCCCTTATGAATTATATGAAAAATTCAAGATCAGAAAGTATGGCTTCCATGGAACATCCCATAAATTTGTGAGCCAGGCTGCGGCTGAATTAATGGGTAAAAAACTTGAAGACCTGAAACTGATTTCTTGCCATTTAGGTAATGGTGCCAGTCTTTGTGCCATTAAAAACGGAAAATCGGTTGACACTTCAATGGGATTGACTCCACTGGCCGGATTGGAAATGGGAACGCGTTGCGGTGACATTGATCCTGCTATCATTCCTTTCCTGGTTAATAAAGGCTATACAGTAGATGAAGTTGATAATATCATGAACAAAAAGTCTGGTGTGCTTGGCGTTTCTGGAATCAGTTCAGATTTCCGCGATGTTGAAGGTGCCGCAAACAGTGGTAATAAACGGGCTCAGTTAGCACTGGATATTTTTCACTATCGGGTTCGTACTACCATCGGCGCTTATGTTGCGGCCATGGATGGGGTAGACGGCATTATCTTCACCGCTGGTTTAGGTGAAAACTCAACAACTTCGCGAGCTGCAATTTGTGGTGGTTTAAAATACTTGGGAATTACGCTTGATCCTGTTACCAACAGCAAGCGCGGCGAAGCGACTGTTATCTCTGATAAAGACTCTAAAACAACCGTTATGGTTATACCAACCAATGAAGAATTAATGATTGCCAGAGACACCTTAGCGTTAGCTAAATAATGTAAAGTATTTCACTTGACAAAACGGGCAATCGTCTATATAATGATGATTGCCCGTTTGGAGTGATAAAATGAATTTTGAAATCAATAAGCTATTGCAGGAAAAAATAATCCCTTTTGAATTTGTTGTAAAAAATACGGATTTAAATGATATAGAGGGAGAACTGGATGAAAATGGCGCTTTCGTGCGTGGAACCATCGAAAAAGTATCGAAAGGTAATTTTCTGGTGAATTTCACCCTTGAGATGACCATGATCTTTCCCTGTGCGCGTTGCCTAGAACCAACCCCCATTGATTGTCTTTATGACTATACGGATACGGTAACGGTTGAAGAGGATGAAGCAATACTTGATTTATTGCCCATCGTTGAAGAATGCATTTATATTAATGAACCTTTCCGTGTACTGTGCAGTGAAGAATGTGCGGGTTTGTGTCCAAAATGCGGCAACAATTTAAATCACGAGCAATGCGAATGCGACAAATTTGGTGATTATGATCCGCGATTTGAAGCGTTGAAAAAATTATTGTAAGTGAAATGACTTTACTATTTAGGAGGTGTGAGTGATGGCTGTACCAAAGAGAAAAACTTCTAAGTCCAGAAGAGACAAAAGAAGAACACATTACAAATTAAATATTCCAGGAATGAGTACTTGTCCAAAATGTGGTGAAATTAAATTGCCTCATCGAGTTTGCAAGTCTTGTGGCACATACAAAGACGTTAGCGTTATCAGCTTTAACGAATAAACAGAGTCTAGACTCTGTTTTTTCTCTATCTGGGATTATTTTAGGCCCGGATATTTTTATTGATTGTATTTACTGAATCGGTTTTTTCTGGGATAATAGACAGATACAAAGGAGGGCGTTAGTTTGAATATTTTTTTAGACGCCATGGGTGGCGATGACGCGCCCTATCAAATCGTAAAGGGTGCCATTGATGCGGTTAAGGAATATGACGTCAAGCTGACCCTGGTGGGTCGCCGGCCGGCTATTTTAGAAGAGCTTTCAAAATACGATTACCCTGATGACAAAATTGAAATTCTGCATGCCGAAACCGTCATAGAAAATACCGAAGATCCCGCCATGGCGATTCGGCGAAAACCGGATTCGTCTTTAGTTGTGGCACTTGATGAAATGAAGAACCGAGAAAATGCAGTGCTGATTTCAGCTGGAAGTACCGGGGCACTTTTATCCGGGGGATTATTAAAACTGGGCCGGATTAAGGGAATCAAACGTCCTGCTCTGGCAGCAACGCTGCCCAAAAGTGACGGCGTATTTGTTCTTATTGATACCGGTGCCAATGCCGATTGTAAACCGGAGTATTTGGAACAGTTTGCCCAATTAGGAAAAATTTATTCAGAAAATGTTTTAGGTAAAACAGATCCGGGGATCGGACTCATTAATATCGGTGCTGAAGCAAAAAAAGGAAACAGTCTTGTAAAAGCGGCCTATGAGCTTTTGGAAGCTGGGGATTTTAATTTTTTGGGCAATGTTGAAGCACGCGATATTCCCGAAACGAAGGCTGATGTGTTAGTCTGCGATGGATTTACGGGCAACATCGTATTGAAATTAACCGAAGGTATTTCTGCTTATCTGCTTAAAAAAATGAAGACGTCAATCATGAGTAACACCAAGGGTAAAATTGGAGGAATGCTGATTAAAGATAATTTGAAAAGCTTCAAAAAACAATTTGACTATGCCGAGTATGGCGGTGCTCCCTTTTTAGGTGTAAAAGGTGGTATTATCAAAGCTCACGGTAGCAGTGATGCTTTTGCGATTAAAAATGCTGTGCGACAGAGTATTAAGTTTATTGAGAATGATGTGTTGAAAAAAATTACTGATAATGCAAAAAACAGGGAGGCTTAAGTCATGGATGAACGATTTTTAAAAGTTACGGCAATTATTTCAGAGCAATTGGATGTTGATATTGAAAAAATTACCCTTGAAACCTCACTCATTGACGATCTGGAAGCAGATTCACTGGATGTGGTTGAGCTGATTATGGCGTTTGAAGATGAATTTGGAACTAAAATTGACGAAAGTGCATTAGAAAATATCCAAACTGTAGGAGATATCATCAACGCAATTTCCTAAGAAGATTAAAGGGTGTCGCTGAGAAACAATGGCACCCACCTTCTCCTTATTCAGGAGACTGTGCGTTATCTTTTCTGGTTTGCTTCTTTTCATGGGGAATAGCGAGAAACGCTCAGGCGAACTCTCGTAATCGATAAGGGGGGATATTAAGTGACAATCGAAGAAAAAATCGATTACCGTTTCAAGAAAAAAGAGTTATTAAAAGTTGCCTTAACGCATAGTTCACATTCAGGAAATTCGACCAACAACGAACGACTTGAATTCTTGGGGGATGCAGTATTGGAACTGATTATCAGTGAGTATTTATTTTTGTCTCACAAATTATCTGAGGGTAAAATGACGAAAATCCGTTCCAATATTGTATGTGCCGAGTCTCTTTCCAAGGCTGCCTATGAACTCCAGTTGGGAGATCATATTTTCTTGGGAAAGGGTGAAATTGTAACTGGGGGAAGGCAACGGAAATCGAACCTTGCCAATGCCTTTGAGGCCCTGATTGGGGCTGTATTTTTAGACAGTAATTTTGAAATAACCCGGAAAGTTGTTCTGAAAGTGTTGGAAAGTAATATCGCTCTGGCTTTGTCCGGTGCGCTGGTAAAAGACTATAAAACGGAACTTCAGGAGTATATTCAAAAGAACAATGACAATGTTATTGAATATGTCCTGGACCGTTCTGAAGGACCGGAACACAACAAAACCTTTTATATTAAATTGATTTTTAATGGCGATTGTGTGAGTCATGGCATCGGGAAAAGCAAAAAAGAAGGGGAGCAGGACGCCGCTAAAAACTATTTGCTTAAGACGAGAAGACTAAATTGAGGTGAGGGCTTGTATTTAAAAAAATTTCGAATGTCGGGGGTTAAATCATTTGCAGACCCTGTAAGCCTTGAGTTTTCAGAAGGTATTTCTGCAATTGTGGGCCCTAACGGCAGCGGAAAGAGTAATATCACTGATGCCATCAAATGGGTTTTGGGTGAACAAAGCATTAAATCCCTTCGGGGTAAAAAAATGGAAGATGTCATCTTCTCAGGAACAGAAAAAAAACAAGCCTCCGGTTATGCCGAGGTTGTTTTGATTTTAGACAACAAAGAGGGTTCGTTGGAAAACTATCCCCAGGAAATAGCGATCTCACGCAAACTATTTCGGTCCGGCGAAAGTGACTATGCCATTAATAAAAAAAGCTGTAAACTAAAAGAGATCCACAGTATTTTTATGGATACCGGTTTGGGGAAAAACGGTTATTCATTAATCAGCCAGGGGAGTATCGAAAATATTTTATCGAGTAGTCCCACTGAGCTGCGGAATATTTTTGAAGAGGCTGTAGGTATTGTTTCCTATAAAACTAAAAAAAACGAAGCCGAAAAAAAATTGGAGCAAACTCAGGGACACTTGGATCGGCTGCGAGATATTATGGCAGAAATAGAAAAACAGGTGGGCCCCTTAAAGAACCAATCCCGGAAGGCTAAAAGCTTTTTAACCCTCCATGAGGAGTTAAAGACTGTCGATCTGGTGATTTTCTATCGAAAAATGAGCGGCGCGGTCACGGAACTGGAAGAATTAAAAAAAAATCTTGAAGAACAACTAAAAAGTTGTGAACAAATCGAAGCAATTATCAGAAAAAAGGATGAATTGTATCAAAAACTGACCATTGAGAATCGTGAATTGGACCTTTTAGCGGACTCGGAAAAGAAAAATCTATCGGTGCTCAGAGCCGATTTCGATCGGGTTCAGCGGGAAGATATCCGTTGTAAAAGCCAGTTGGAAGCGAATCAAATAACCCAGGAACGCTTAAAAAACGAAGGTGAAAGCTTGACCTCCCGAATTGCGGCAACACTTAAGCGGATTGATGGACTGGAACTGGAGAAAAATGTCTTGCTAGAGAACCTCGTGACAAAAGAGGCAGTCAGAGGTGAACTGGAAAATACCCTTAATCTTTTACTCTGTGCAGAACAGCAGGAAAAAGATCGGATCAAAGCAACTCAAGAGGCCGTTCTAAATCAGCAATCGCTTTGCGAAAAACTCGAAATAAAGCGTTTAGAAATTAAAACGGCCATTCAGGAAGCAAAGACGGAGTCATCTTTTATCAAAAAGTACCTGGATGAAACAGGAGCCAGTCAGGATTTGGTCGCTGGGGATCTAAAGCAGCAAAAACAAGAGATGAGTAGTCTGTTGGCAGAAAAAGAGCAACGGAAAGACCAGTACCAGAAGTTGCAAATCCAGTATCAACAGAGTTTGGACGAACAAAAGCAACTCCAGAATCAGGTTCACCTGATTTCTAATAATTTGAAAGTTAATGCTTCCAAGGTAGAGTATTTAAAAAATATTCAAAAAAATTATCAGGATTACTTCCCAACCATTCGTAAACTGATGACATCAGAAAAGCTGCTCGGCCCGGTGATCCATGAGGTTTTTGGGCCGGTTGGCGAACTCATCTCGACTGAGGCCAGATATCTTCAGGCCATTGATATTGCTTTAGGTGCTAAAAGTCAGAATATTGTCGTTGCCAGCGTTAAGGTTGCCAGTGATTGTATTAATTTGCTCAAGAAAGAGCGTCTTGGTCGGGCAACATTTTTGCCCCTGGATAATTTAAAATACAGTTTAGTTGATGAAAAAACCCGGGCAGTGCTTAAAAATACTTCCGGAGTCGAGGGGATTGCCAGTGACTTGGTTAAAACCGATGCGGCTTATGAAGCGGTCATTAAAAGTCTTTTGGGACGAATCATCGTCGCCAGAGATTTTGCTTCGGGAAAAGATATTCAGAAGAAAACGGCTTCTAAGTTTACCGTTGTAACCCTGGGAGGTGAAATCTTTTACCCTGGCGGAGCCATTGTCGGGGGACAAAGCAAGGACAACCGGCAGTCGCCGCTTTCTAAGAAAATTGAAATCCAGAATTTGCAAAAAGAAATGGATCAGCAAAAAAAAGCCCTGGATGCGATCAAAAACCAGGATGTGACGGCGCAAAAATCTCTGACCCAGGCAGTCGATCAATTAAAGGAACTGGAAACGGGGTATAACCGCTGCAAACAAGCGCTGTGGGAGAAGAACAAGACAATTGAGGACTTGAGCCGAAAACAGCGTGAAAGTACGCAGGCGATTTCGTCTCAGGAGCAAAAGCTTCAGGCACTCAGTCAGAAGCTGGAACAGTTAAATATTGAGCTGACTAAAATCGAAGCATCATATAATCAGGCCAAGGAAGCCACAAAAGGTCAGGAAACTGATGATCAGGCTCATATGATCAGACAGCAACTGGACGATTTGCGGTTAAAAATATCAGAAAGCCAAATGGTTATCACTCAGATCAAAGGAGAAATCGCTGGGTTTGATC
>Ga0163223_100531_pt1 | contig 11934 bp, 8 predicted proteins | sample MSEWel2016_02_17_2_FD_113147 | JGI IMG/M metagenome (GOLD analysis project Ga0163223, IMG submission 113147) | Subsurface microbial communities from deep shales in West Virginia, USA - MSEEL Well Study Marcellus 5H_2016_02_17 ...
GCTCACGTTCGTCTGGCCTGAAGTACAGAACGTATTCCCGCGTGATCCGAAGAAACTGCTGATCGTGGGCGCCGGGGATCCTATGTGGCGGGGCGGTCTCTCGGGTCCGAACTCTCTGTTCATGCATTCTGACCGGCCGCTGGTCAGCGAAAACGGCACCAGCTCACTGGTGCATGAACTGGTCCATGTGTTCAGCCGTATTACCGATGCCGACCGCAGTGACTGGATCAGCGAAGGGCTGGCCGAGTACTACGCCATCGAGTTGATGCGCAGGGCCGGCGGCATGAGCGAAGATCGATACCAGCGGGTGCGTGAGCACCTGACTAAATGGAGTCGCAAAGTCACTAGTCTGCGGACCGAACATTCCAGCGGTCCCGTCACGGCCAGGGCGGTGCTGTTGTTACAGGAGCTCGACCGCGAGATCCGACAGCGCACCAAGAACCGGCACTCGCTAGACGATGTCGCGCGCGGCCTGATGCGCCTCGACAAGACCACCACCGAAGACTTCATCGATATCACCGAAACCATGCTGGGCGGCGCCTCGGCCGTGTTGGACACCCGTCTGTTGCGTTGAGATACGTGAGGTTGGGGCGCGCCTGGGCAGATGATCCAATCCAAGGAGTTGCCATGAGCCTGATCGATTTACGCAGCGATACGGTCACACAACCTACGACCGGTATGCGCGAGGCCATGCTGAGTGCGCCTACCGGCGATGACGTTTACGGCGAAGATCCTACCGTTCGACTGCTGGAGCGAACTCTGGCGACGCAGCTGGGCATGCAAGCGGGTTTGTTCGTACCCAGCGGTACCATGAGCAATCTGCTGGCGCTGATGTCGCACTGCGAGCGCGGTGATGAATATGTCACCGGCCAGTTGGCGCACACCTATAAATACGAGGCGGGTGGCGCCGCGGTGCTCGGCTCCATCCAGCCCCAGCCGATCGAAATGGAAGTTGACGGCTCGCTGGATCTGGAGCGAGTCGCGGCGGTGATCAAGCCGGACGATTTCCATTTCGCCCGGACTCGCCTGCTGGCGCTGGAAAACACCATGCAAGGCAAGGTGCTGCCGCTCGAATACCTGGACAAGGCTAGAGCATTCACCCACGAGCGAGGACTGGCGCTGCACCTCGACGGTGCCCGGCTGTTCAACGCTGTGGTGAAGTTGGGGTGCACGGCGCACGACATCAGCCGTTACTTCGATTCGGTATCGGTGTGTCTGTCGAAAGGGTTGGGTGCGCCGGTCGGCTCGGTGCTTTGCGGTGACGAGGCGTTCATTGCCAAGGCGCGGCGGCTGAGAAAAATGGTCGGCGGTGGCATGCGCCAGGCCGGTGTGTTGGCTGCGGCCGGACTCTATGCACTGGAGCATCATGTGCAACGCTTGGAGCAGGACCACCGGCACGCGCTCGCTATCGCCGAAGGGCTGCAAGCGTTGGGTTACGCGGTCGAGCCGGTACAGACGAACATGGTTTATGTACATATGGGCGATCGCGCGGCGGCGCTGAAGGCGTTTTGTGCGGAGCGCGGCGTCATCCTCACCGCTGCGCCAAGGCTGCGGATGGTGACGCATCTGGATGTGCGGCCCGAGCATGTCGAGCCGATCGTCGAGAGCTTCGCCGCTTTCGTCAGAGCATAGGCTCGAATTGCTGTCGAATAGCTTGATTCAATCTCACTTATCCACTATGCGCGCGGCGTTGGCCCGATATAATGCGGCCCTTTGCCGGCTATCCGTTTGGATAGTTGCGAACCGGCCCCCGGTGCCGCCTCGCCGTGTCGTTTTGCAGCCGTTCGGCCGCTGTCTTCTGGAAGAAATCTATGAAAAGCGCAGAAATCCGTGAAGCCTTCCTCCGCTTCTTCGAAGAGAAGGGTCACACTCGCGTGGCCTCCAGTTCGCTGATCCCGGCGAATGATCCGACCCTGTTGTTCACCAACGCGGGCATGAACCAGTTCAAGGACTGCTTCCTCGGTCTGGAGAAGCGCGCCTACACCCGCGCCACAACCAGCCAGAAGTGCGTCCGTGCCGGCGGCAAGCACAACGACCTGGAAAACGTCGGCTATACCGCGCGGCACCACACCTTCTTCGAGATGCTGGGCAACTTCAGTTTCGGCGACTATTTCAAGCGCGATGCCATCAGCTACGCCTGGGAATTCCTGACCTCTGAAAAGTGGCTGAATCTGCCCAAGGAAAAACTGTGGGTCACCGTCTACGCCACTGACGACGAGGCCTACAACATCTGGACCAAGGAAGTAGGCGTACCGGCAGAGCGCATGGTGCGCATCGGCGACAACAAGGGCGCGCCCTACGCCTCGGACAATTTCTGGGCTATGGGTGACACTGGCCCCTGCGGACCTTGCACCGAAATTTTCTTCGACCACGGCGAGCATATCTGGGGTGGCCCGCCCGGTTCGCCAGAAGAAGATGGTGATCGCTACATCGAGATCTGGAACAACGTCTTCATGCAGTTCAACCGCACCGCCGATGGCGTCATGCATCCGCTGCCGGCGCCGAGCGTGGATACCGGCATGGGGCTGGAGCGCATCAGCGCGGTGTTGCAGCACGTCAATTCCAACTACGAGATCGACCTGTTCCAGAGCCTGTTGAATGCGGCTGCTGAAGCTATCGGTTGCCGCAACGAAGGGCAGGCTTCGCTGAAGGTCGTCGCCGACCATATCCGTTCTTGCGGTTTTCTGATCGCCGATGGCGTGACGCCTTCCAATGAAGGTCGCGGCTACGTGCTGCGCCGCATCGTTCGCCGCGCCTGCCGTCATGGCAACAAGCTCGGTGCGAAGGGCAGTTTCTTCTACCGCATCGTCGCGGCGCTGGTCGCCGAGATGGGCGAGGCCTTTCCCGAGCTGAAACAGCAGCAGGCGCACGTCGAGCGCGTGCTGAAAACCGAGGAAGAGCAGTTCGCCAAGACCCTGGAGCAGGGCCTGAAGATTCTCGAACAGGATCTGGCCGAACTGAAGGGCAGCGTCATCCCCGGCGAGGTGATCTTCAAGCTTTACGACACCTACGGCTTCCCCGTCGATCTCACTGGCGACATCGCTCGCGAACGCGAACTGACACTGGACGAGGAAGGCTTCGAGCGCGAGATGGAAGCTCAGCGTGAGCGCGCGCGGTCGGCCAGCGCCTTTGGCATGGACTACAACAGCTTGGTCAAGGTCGAGGGCGAAACGCGTTTTACCGGTTATCTCGGTACCTCTGGCAGCGGCAAGGTGTTGGCGTTGTTCAAGGAAGGCATGGCAGTACAGAGCCTGTCGGCAGGCGAGGAGGGCGTGGTCGTCCTCGATGAGACGCCGTTCTATGCCGAGTCAGGTGGGCAAGTCGGTGACTGCGGTTATCTGTCCGCTGACGGGCTGCGCTTCGATGTGCGCGATACCAGCAAGGCTGGTGGTGCATTTCTCCACCACGGCATTCTCGATAGCGGCAACCTGCAGGTGGGCGGGACTGTCGATGCCACTGTCGACGCATCGGTTCGTCAGGCCACGGCGCTGAACCATTCGGCAACGCACCTGCTGCACGCGGCGCTGCGGCAGATTCTGGGCGAACACGTCAGTCAGAAAGGCTCGCTGGTCGATAGTCAGCGTCTACGCTTCGACTTCAGCCATTTCGAGGCGATCAAGCCTGAGCAGCTCAAGGCGCTGGAAGACAAGGTGAACGCTGAGATTCGCGGCAACTCCGCAGTCGAAATCGAGGAAACCGACATCGAGACGGCGAAGAGCAAAGGGGCGATGGCCCTGTTCGGCGAGAAGTACGGCGATCAGGTGCGAGTATTGACCATGGGCGGAGGCTTCTCAGTCGAGCTCTGTGGCGGCACCCACGTCAAGCGCACCGGCGACATAGGATTGTTCAAAATCACCAGCGAAGGCGGTGTGGCAGCCGGCGTGCGCCGCATCGAGGCGGTCACTGGCGAGCAGGCGCTGGCTTATCTGAACGGCGCGGAAGACCAGCTGAAAGAAGCCGCCGCGCTGGTCAAAGGCAGTCGTGAAAATCTGCTGGATAAGCTGGGTGCGATGCTGGAGCGCAATCGTCAACTGGAAAAGGAGCTTGAACAGCTCAAAGCCAAGGCGGCTAGCGCTACCGGCAATGATCTTGCCGGCTCCGCTGTCGATGTGAAGGGCGTGAAGACCTTGGCAGCCCGTGTCGATGGCCTGGATGGCAAGGCGTTGCTGGCATTGGTCGATCAGTTGAAGAACAAGCTCGGCAGCGGCGTGATTCTGCTCGGCGGCGTGCAGGACGAAAAGGTTGTGCTGGTGGCTGGCGTGACCCCGGATCTCACCGGCCGTTTGAAGGCAGGCGATCTGATGAAGCAGGCGGCGGCGGCTGTCGGTGGCAAGGGTGGCGGACGCCCGGACATGGCGCAAGGTGGCGGCAGCGATGCGGAGCGACTCGACGAGGCGTTGGCAGTCGCGCACGCATTCGTAGAGCAAGGTTTGTAACCGGAGCGATGATAGTGCTGCTCTGTCCTTGGTCGAGGCACTGAGGCGTAACGGACAGCGCATTGCAAGCGGGCAGGCCGCTGCCCGCTTGCAATAAGCGATGCTTTGAGCAGGCAGGTTATTTAATGAGCGCCCGTGACGGGCTTAGGCGGCGATGAAATGGCTTTGATCGTACAGAAGTTTGGAGGTACCTCGGTGGGCTCCGTCGAGCGCATCGAACAGGTGGCGGCGAAGGTCAAGAAATTCCGCGACAACGGCGACGACATCGTCGTGGTGGTCTCGGCCATGAGCGGTGAAACCAATCGCCTGATCGATTTGGCCAAACAAATCACTGAGCAGCCTGTGGCTCGCGAGCTAGATGTCATGGTTTCGACCGGTGAGCAGGTCACCATCGCCCTGCTGGCGATGGCGTTGATCAAGATTGGCGTACCGGCTGTGTCCTATACCGGCAGCCAGGTTCGTATCCTTACCGATAGTGCGCATACCAAGGCGCGTATTCTCCAGATCGACTCGCAAAACATTCAAAAGGAACTCAAGGCCGGCCGCGTGGTGGTCGTTGCAGGCTTCCAAGGCGTGGATGAAAGCGGAAACATCACCACGCTCGGCCGTGGTGGTTCGGATACGACTGGGGTCGCGCTCGCGGCTGCGTTGAAGGCGGACGAGTGCCAGATCTACACCGACGTCGACGGTGTCTACACGACCGATCCGCGCGTGGTTGCCAAGGCTCAGCGCCTGAACAAGATCACCTTTGAAGAAATGCTCGAGATGGCGAGTCTCGGCTCCAAAGTGCTGCAGATTCGCGCCGTGGAATTTGCCGGAAAATACAGCGTGCCGTTGCGCGTGCTGCACAGCTTTCAGGAGGGTCCGGGAACCCTCATTACACTTGATGAAGAGGAATCCATGGAACAGCCCATCATCTCCGGCATCGCGTTCAATCGTGACGAAGCCAAGCTGACCATTCGTGGTGTGCCGGATACGCCCGGGATAGCCTTCAAGATTCTCGGCCCGATCAGCTCGGCGAACGTCGAGGTCGATATGATCGTGCAGAACGTCGCGCACGATAACACCACGGACTTTACCTTCACTGTCCACCGGAACGACTACCATAACGCGCAGCAGGTACTCGAGGGCATTGCGCGGGACATGGGCGCACGGGAAGTCATCGGCGATGTCGATATCGCCAAGGTGTCGATAGTCGGCGTCGGTATGCGCTCGCATGCGGGCGTCGCCAGCCGGATGTTCGAGGCGCTGGCGAAGGAAAACATCAACATCCAGATGATTTCCACTTCGGAAATCAAGGTTTCGGTTGTGATTGAGGAGAAGTATCTGGAGCTGGCGGTGCGGGCGCTACATACCGCATTCGAGTTGGACGCTCCGACCGCAAAAGGTGATTGATTCGACGGAATTGCGTTAATTCGCACCTTCTGTCGATTTGAATGAGCCGAAAGGAACTTTAGAGACGTTTTTGCTGGTCAATAGCTGGTGAAAGGCTCTAGGGTCGATGTCTCACGGAACATTATCCGTTTTTATCTTTGCAGACTGTTTACTGAATTGAATCCGTTTTTAAGGAGAAAGGAATGCTGATTCTGACTCGCCGGGTCGGAGAGACCCTGATGGTGGGTGACGATGTGACTGTCACTGTGCTGGGTGTTAAGGGAAATCAAGTGCGCATTGGAGTGAATGCACCCAAAGAGGTAGCGGTGCATCGCGAGGAGATTTACCAACGGATCCAGAAAGAGAAAGATCAAGAACCAAGCCATTAATATTTATGTGATTTTTGGCTTTGCAAGCGGGGTAAAGATGGGTATCATGCGCCCCGTGTTGCGGAGAGGTGGCCGAGTGGCCGAAGGCGCTCCCCTGCTAAGGGAGTACATCTCAAAAGGGTGTCGGGGGTTCGAATCCCCCCCTCTCCGCCATTTTGCATAGTTAGATAGTGAGTCGATTTAGCTGTTTGGTTTGATGAAAATCATTGAATTAAAGAGCTTGACCAACAAATTCACGAATCTATAATGCGCACCCTTAGTGCACTCATAGCTCAGCTGGATAGAGTACTCGGCTACGAACCGAGCGGTCGGAGGTTCGAATCCTCCTGAGTGCGCCATATTAAACGAGTTACAAAAATGTGATTCGTTGTTGTAACCAGCGGTGATCTGGTTTATCAAGCGCTTATGCACTCATAGCTCAGCTGGATAGAGTACTCGGCTACGAACCGAGCGGTCGGAGGTTCGAATCCTCCTGAGTGCACCAATCAAAAGGGCCTGCAGCGATGCAGGCCCTTTTTTATTGTTCAGGGTTTAACCTCGAACACAGCCGCGCTCGTCGAAGCTGACGGTCCGCGTCCGTCCCTTGTCGCTACTGTAGCGATACTGCATTTGCCCGTTGCGATTGGTTACGGTGTCAGGCGTGCCGAAGGTGCTTTCGATGTCGGCGCGGGTCATGCCTGGAAGGATCTGCTGGCTTATGAGTGCATTGCGTCTCGCGCTGCCTGTTACGCGGTTTCCGCAACCATCGTCCTGTTTGCCTACAACGGTGAGCTGCCTGGTTTCTTCCCTGACGGCCTTGTGTGCTTTCCTTGGCTTGGCTAGGGGAACAGCCTTGCCGGAGCTTGGCGTGGGATTTAGCGCTTCTTGAATTTGAGCGGTCTGATTCGTAGGGCAACCCTGGCGGGTAAAGGTGAGGTTGCCTGCTTCGTCGACGCAGCGATAGATGCGTGCTCCTAGCGCCGGGGTCGTGATGAGAAACAGGGCGCAGCAGCTTGCGGTGAGAAGTTTGTTCATTGTTCGTCCTCCTTGACGATCGGTTGGGCAGCCTAACCAATAATTTGTTGTGTCGCAGTCGTGTCTTCTCGCAACGTGAATGCGTCGACACTGAAAGCCGGCGCAACCAGTTGTATTACCTGCACTTATGGGGCTGACGCGGCGGTTGCGGTGGTATCATTGCGCGGTCCGCTCCTCATGGGGCTTCTGGATCCTTCTCATGGATTTGCCCAGTAGTCGTATAAAACTTTTTCTTGCCAATCACGTTCCGAATGATTGATCCCCTGGTGCGCTCCGACCGCTGGGGGTGGAGTGCGCCATGATTGAAGTAGAAGCAAAAAAGCCGCAAGAAAGTCTCCAGGATCGTTTGGCGCAGGTCATCGACTTGCTTCATCGACACAAGATCGTTGAAGACCTGGCGCACCGCCAGGAAGGGCAACACCAAGACATCGTCGAGAATCTGGTGCACCGCCAGAACCTCGTCGAGCTGCAGCGCAAACTGGAGGCGCTGCACCCGGCAGACATCGCTTACATTCTCGAAGCATTGCCGCTCGATGAGCGCCTGACGGTTTGGCAGTTGGTCAAGTCAGACCGAGATGGCGACATTCTTCTTGAGGTCTCTGACGCCGTACGCGAGACGCTGATCGCCGACATGGACGATCACGAACTGCTGGCAGCTGCCAAGGAAATGGATGCCGACGAGCTGGCAGACCTGGCCGCGGAGCTGCCCCGTGATGTCGTCCATGAGCTGATGGAAACCCTCGATGCGCAGCAACGGGAGCGTGTCCGCTCGGCGCTGTCTTACGAGGAGGATCAGGTTGGCGCGCTGATGGACTTCGAGATGGTCACGATTCGTGAGGATGTGAGTCTCGAAGTGGTTCTTCGCTATCTGCGGCGCCTGAAGGAGTTGCCAGGGCATACCGACAAACTATTCGTAGTCGATTACGACGGGGTACTCAAAGGGGTCCTGCCCATCAAGCGCTTGCTGGTCAACGATCCGGAGCGGGACGTCTCCGAGGTGATGGCCAGCGATCCGGTGACTTTCCATCCGGACGAGGATGCCTACGAGGCTGCTCAGGCATTCGAGCGTTATGACTTGGTTTCCACGCCTGTGGTGGACAAGGGCGGCAAGCTGATCGGGCGTCTGACCATCGATGAAATGGTCGACCTGATTCGCGAGGAGAGCGAAAGCGAAGTTCTGAACATGGCGGGTCTGCGCGAAGAAGAAGATATTTTCGCGTCGGTCTGGAAGTCGCTGCGCAACCGTTGGGCTTGGTTGGCGGTAAATTTGATCACGGCCTTTATCGCTTCACGCGTGATCGGTCTGTTCGACGGCTCGATCGAAAAGCTGGTCGCATTGGCTGCGTTGATGCCCATTGTCGCCGGCATCGGTGGTAACTCCGGCAATCAAACCATCACCATGATCGTTCGGGCGATGGCGCTGGATCAGATGGGCACGGGCAATAGTGCTCGCTTGCTGCGTAAGGAAGCAGGTGTCGGCATGCTGAATGGTCTGATATGGGGTGGAGTCATAGGCATGGTGGTCTATTGGCTCTATGGCAGCTGGTCGCTGGGGGTGGTGATGACCGCAGCGATGACCCTCAATCTCCTGTTGGCAGCCTTGATGGGGGTGCTGATTCCAGTGACGCTAGCCCGTATGGGGCGGGATCCTGCGCTCGGCGCCAGCGTGATGATCACCGCCGTGACCGATAGCGGTGGGTTTTTTATCTTTCTCGGCCTGGCGACTGTTTTCCTGCTCTGATTCCTCCTATCTACAGCGGCTTGGCGTTTGCTTTGCTGTCGTTTTTCGGGCTACTGTTCGGAGGTTTCGCCTTGGCGAAGTCTCTCGACACGATGCGAATAACAGGCGGCTCGAGCCGCTGATTGGACAGGAAATACTGATGACTCCTAGCGAACTCCTGCTTGAAGGCGTCGAACTTATGCTATTCGGCCTAGGTTCTGTCTTCATCTTCCTTGTCTTATTGATTGCGTGCATCCGACTGATGGCGTTTGTCATCGCTCGCTTCGATGGCATGCCACCAGCACAGGCAGTTTCCGTCAAGCCTGCCACTTCGGGCGCAGCAGCTGAGCCGGACGCGGACGTTCTTGCTGCCATCCAGGCCGCTATTCATCAGCACCGCGCCCGTCGCGGTTGATCAGAACAGGGAGTTCCCTTCATGAATTCTGTAAAACGACCGCTCGGCATAACCGATGTGGTGCTACGTGATGCCCATCAATCCATTCTCGCCACTCGTGTACGTATCGAGGACATGCTGCCGATTGCCGCCAAGCTCGATCAGGTCGGGTTCTGGTCGGTCGAATCCTGGGGCGGTGCGACCTTCGATGCCTGCATTCGCTATCTCGGTGAAGACCCTTGGGAACGCATCCGTGAACTGAAAAGCGCGATGCCCAAGACCCGTCAGCAAATGCTGCTGCGCGGTCAGAACCTGCTGGGCTATCGGCATTACGCCGATGACGTGGTGGAGAAATTCGTCGAGCGGGCTGCGGTCAATGGCGTCGACGTATTCCGCGTATTCGACGCGATGAACGATCCACGCAATCTGGAAACCGCGCTGCGGGCCGTCAAACAGCAGGGCAAACATGCCCAGGGCACCATTTCCTATACCACCAGCCCGGTGCATACCCTGGAGATGTGGGTTGATCTGGCCAAGCAGATTGAAGACATGGGCGCCGATTCGGTAGCGATCAAGGATATGGCCGGCATCCTCGCGCCTTATACCGCCTATGAGCTGGTCTCGCGTCTGAAAGCAAGCCTGTCCATTCCAATCCATATGCAGTGCCACGCCACGGCGGGCCTTTCTACTGCAGCGATTATCAAAGCCGTCGAGGCGGGTATCGATAACGTTGATACAGCCATTTCTTCGCTGTCGATGACCTACGGCCATTCGCCGACCGAGTCGGTGGTGGCGATTTTCCAGGGCACCGACTGGGACACGGGCCTTGATCTGGGGCTGCTGGAGGAAGTCGCTGCGTATTTTCGTGAGGTACGTAAGAAGTACGCGAAATTCGAAGGCACGCTCAAGGGCGTCGATTCGCGCATCCTCGTGGCGCAGGTGCCGGGCGGCATGCTGACCAACATGGAGGGCCAGCTGAAGGAGCAAGGTGCCCTCGACAAGTTCGATCAAGTACTGGCCGAGATCCCTCGGGTTCGTGAGGACCTCGGTTTCATTCCGTTGGTGACGCCGACTTCGCAGATCGTCGGTACGCAAGCGGTGATCAACGTACTCACCGGCGAGCGCTACAAGTCCATCACCAAGGAAACTGCCGGGATCCTCAAGGGCGAATACGGCTCCGCGCCAGCCCCATTCAATACCGAACTGCAACAGCGTGTTCTCGACGGTGAGGGCGTCATTACCTGCCGTCCCGCCGATCTGCTGCAACCGGAAATGGATAAGTTGACGGCCGAGCTGAAAGCGCTGGCGCAAAAGAAAGGCATCAGGCTGGCCAAGGACGAAATCGATGATGTCCTGACCTACGCACTGTTTCCACAAATAGGCCTCAAGTTTCTCGAGAACCGCGGCAACGCCGCCGCCTTCGAGCCGGTGCCGACCGGTAACGACAAAGCACCGCGTGAGCCGGACGTACCCGAGGTCTACACCGTCGAGGTCAACGGCAAGTCGTTCGTGGTGCAAGTCAACGAAGGTGGCGACATAGAAGGTCTAAAGCCGATCGGTGAGGCGGCGGGTGCAGCGCCTGGAGCTGCTGCCGCTCCGGCCGCTGGCGCGGGTGAACCGCAGCAGGCTCCGCTGGCGGGCAATATCTTTAAAGTGCTCGTACAGCCCGGTCAGTCAGTTCAGGAGGGTGATCTGGTCATCATTCTCGAAGCCATGAAGATGGAAACTGAAATCCGTGCATTCAAGGCCGGCACCGTTTCAGCTGTGAACGTCAAGGTCGGCGATGCGGTGTCGGTGGGCGACAGCCTGCTGACCATCGCTTAAGGAGCGCTGCATGGATAAGTTGCTCAAGCTGTGGCAGAGCACCGGCTTGTATCATCTGGAGCCCGGTCAGTTGCTGATGATCGTGGTGTGCTTGGCATTGATCTATCTGGCGATTCGCAAGGGCTTCGAGCCCTTGCTGCTGATCCCGATCGGGTTCGGTGGTCTGCTTGCCAACATTCCGGTCGCCAACATGGCCGAGGGTGCGGGCATTCTTCATCTGTTCTACGAAGTCGGCTTGCCGACCAGCGTGTTCCCGCTGCTGATCTTCATGGGTGTGGGAGCGATGACGGATTTCGGGCCGATGTTGGCCAATCCCAAGACCTTGTTGCTCGGTGCGGCGGCGCAGTTCGGTATCTTCGCCACCTTGCTCGGCGCACTGGCGCTGGCAGCGGCGGGGATTCCGGGTATGGAGTTCACCCTGCGCGAAGCGGCTTCGATCGCGATCATCGGTGGTGCCGATGGCCCGACCTCGATCTTCGTGACGGCGAAGCTCGCGCCGCATCTGCTGGGTCCGATTGCTGTGGCAGCCTACTCGTACATGGCGCTGGTCCCGTTGATTCAGCCACCCATCATGCGAGCACTGACGACCAAGGAAGAGCGCGCCATCGTCATGAAGCAGCTGCGTCATGTCGGTCAGGCGGAAAAAATAGTCTTCCCGCTCATGTTGGCCTTGATGGTCGGTTTGCTATTGCCCGATGCGGCGCCGCTGGTAGGCATGTTCGCCTTCGGCAATCTGTTGCGTGAGTGTGGGGTGGTCGATCGCCTGGCTGATACCTCGCGTAA
>Ga0163223_100532_pt1 | contig 11922 bp, 11 predicted proteins | sample MSEWel2016_02_17_2_FD_113147 | JGI IMG/M metagenome (GOLD analysis project Ga0163223, IMG submission 113147) | Subsurface microbial communities from deep shales in West Virginia, USA - MSEEL Well Study Marcellus 5H_2016_02_17 ...
CAATCCTTTCTTAGATTATTTTGTGGTGATTTAATTTTAACCTAAGGATCTGTTTATGCTCAAGCTTTTTATACAAAAAAATGCTGAGATGCATTTCTGCACCCCAACATTTATTATAGAACCTGTGAAGGTGATGGACCTGGATGGGGATGTACCCATGGTCATGGTCAAGGCCGATGTAAAAGACATGGTCAAAATAAGTAGTTATAAATTACTTAGCAAGAAAATATACAAAGGAAAAAAATATTTATAAAAGTCTACTATCGTAGGCCCAATGGAGTAAAGCTTGGCGCTGTTTTTTGCGACAAGATAGATCATGGGGCCTACAATTTTTTTTTATGGCACCGGCGTGGCGATAAATAGCTTTCCAACGCTTGATTTGGCGTAAATCTTCTTCTTCAAGTCTGCGACCCATATAATAACGGCAATACCATTGAAACCAACCTCGAGGGTCAGTAGGATGAATCCAGCCTTTGGCTTGCCAGTGGCTTAAAGGTAAAGAGGCGTCTACGTGAAAATAGTTAAGGGAAGGGTCCTTCCCTTGAGGCGATAGTTTGGCATGTATAAACCAATCGGCAGGAAATTCATCCATACAATCGGTAAGGTATTTTCCACCAAAAACGCCTAATTCAAGCATATCTTTAGGTGTAAGTTCAGGTTTAAAGTCTGGATGAAAGTTTTGTCCAATAGGTTCGGTTAAATAATAAAATCCAGTTTGCATAGAATCGTGAATTTGTATTTTTTTTCTCAAAAGAACCTCCTTAGTAAGAGTGTATAGGGTATAATAAAAGTATACCATAAGTGAAATAGAATGTGGAAAGGAGTATTGTGATGAAGGAAGAGTATGTAAAGCCGAACATTGTTATAAGTAAATGTTTAGAACATGGAAATTGTCGATTTGATGGGAGCCAAATAAGTAGCTCCTTTGTAAAAAGAATTGAGCCTTATGTGCACTTTTATCCTGTTTGTCCTGAAATGGAAATGGGATTAGGTGTGCCTAGAGAGTCTGTTCGAGTTGTTGGGGATGCGAAAAATCGACGACTTGTAACTTTAAGAACTGGAATCGATGTAACAAATCAAATGAATCAGTTTATAGAATCTTATTTAGAAAATATACAAGGACAAAAGATTCATGGTTTTATAATGAAAAGTCGTTCACCTTCTTGTGGGGTAAAAGACGTTAAGTTATATAAAACCTTTGGCAAAACACCGTGTATAGGAAAAACGGAAGGTTTTTTTGGCGGGAAACTTGCCAAAGAGTATGAACATATACCAATAGAAGATGAAGGGCGATTAACTAATTATAGTTTACGGGATCATTTTTTAACTAATGCCCTTACATTGGCCCGCTTTGATGAAATTATTCAAAAAAATACAATGAAACAACTGATTAAGTTTCATAGCGATAATAAATATTTGCTTATGGCGTATCATCAAAAAAATCAAAAACTTTTAGGTAAAATCGTTGCTAACCAGGAAGGAAAGGCTACAGAAAAAGTTATTCAGGAGTATGGAATGTTACTAAAGATTAGTCTTTTATCATCTCTTCGAAGAGGCGGGAATATAAATATGTTATTGCACCTTTTTGGTTATTTTAAAAAGGAATTAGATGCTAATGAAAAGGCTTATTTTTTAGAGCTATTGGATGAATACAATGGCAAAAGAATTCCATTTAGAGTTCCTTTATCTATTATTTATTCATGGGTTGTTCGATTTCAAGAACCTTATTTACTAGGTCAGACGATTTTTAAACCTTATCCAGCGGCTATAATCGAAGTTACGGATTCAGGAAAAGGTGTGGATTAATAGGCAGTAAGAAATAGTAGCACTTTATGTTGACAATTTTAAAGGGTTTGGTATAATAAAAGTGCTTATAAAAACGTTTTCACAAGTTGGGAGAGTATTATGCCGAATAAGAAAAGAAAGAAAATAGGATTGGTTCATTTTCGTATTGGTGAAACAGATGGTGTGTCTTTAGAAATGGAAAAATGGAAAAAAGTTCTTGAAACTATGGGACATAAAGTAATATATATTGCCGGTTCTGGTGGCACAATAACCGACTACTTTCAATTAAAAACCCTTCACTATAAACATCCAGAAAATCAATGGTTAGTCGATGTATTATACAAACGAAGTATACCTGATATTGACGAAGTAGAAGTGAAAAAACGGCTTAATGCTTATAAAGAAGCTATTAAACAGGAATTGTTTCAAATGCTTATAAAAACAGAATTGGATGTTTTGATCGTTAACAATATATTATCACTTGGATGGAATTTAGCAGCAGGATTGGCCTTTAGGGAAGTGGCTGAAAAAACAGGAGTTAAGCTTATTGGTCATCATCATGATTTTTATTGGGAACGCCCGTTGTACTTAAAACCTAAGTATAGTTGGGTAGAAGATATGTTAAGGGAAGGATTTCCGCCAAAAAGTAAGATGATGAAACATGTGGTTATTAATAAAATTGCCCAAGAAGAATTAAAAAAACGAGGGTTCGAGTCTATGGTAGTTCCAAACGTTTTTGATTTTGAGCATAAAACCGATCATAACCAAGGAAGAGTTGCACCACAACTATTTAGAAAAAAATTAGGGATTAAAGATGATGAAATTGTGTTTTTACAGGCCACAAGAGTTGTGCCGAGAAAAGGTATTGAACTTATTGTGCAAGTAATTGCATCGTTCAATCAACAGATTGCTACTATGACAGGTGAAAAATTATTTGATGGTCGAAAAATTAACGCCAGTACAAAGGCGATTTTAGTGTTGGCAGGAAAAAATGAAGACCCAGTTTATTATAACCAAATATTGGCATATGGGAAAACAAAAAACGTGATTATAAAAGACTTATCCAATGTTTTTGCCTATGAAGGAAAGTCTTATAGAAACAGTGAAGAAATCTATTCTTTTTGGGATGCGTATTTACTAGCAGATATAGTGTCGTATCCAAGTTTATTAGAAGGATTTGGAAATCAATTTCTTGAAGCTGTTTATGAACAAAAGCCGGTAGTTATGTATGAATATCCTGTGTATGTCACCGATTTAAGCAGCTATAATTTTTCGGTAATTAGTCTTGGTCATAACTATGAAATCCATGATGGCTTAGCACAGGTAGGTGAAGAAATCGTTAAAGAAAGTGTAGCTTATATTCGTCAACTTCTTTTAGACGAAAAAACATATAAACAACAAGTGGATGGAAATTTTCAAATAGGATTAAATAATTTTTCTTATAGATCGTTAAATAGAAAATTAGGTCAGCTTGTAGAAGGAGTAAAATATGATTGAAAAATTGGTAAAATTATATGGGGAAGAGGCAACGGATGTTCATAAGGCTGTTATAGATTTAATGCAACGGTTTTCTAAGCCTAAAAGTAAAAAAAGAGTAGGTATAACAGAAAAAGACAGTATATTAATTACCTATGGTGATTCTTTACAAGAAAAAGGCCAAAAACCTCTTAAAACGTTAAAAAAATTTTTAGAAGAAGATGTTAAAGATGCCATTCAAGGCGTTCATATTTTACCTTTTTATCCTTATTCATCCGACGATGGGTTTAGTGTTATTAGCTATAAGGAAGTAGATCCGCGCTTAGGGAATTGGGAAGATATAAAGGCGATTTCACTAAATCATGATTTAATGATGGATGGGGTGATTAATCATATTTCAAAGGAAAGTGATTGTTTTTCTAGATATTTAAAAGGGGATCAAGCCTTTGAAAACTTTTTTATCGAATGTGATCCAAAGGCGGACTATTCAAAAGTGGTGCGTCCTCGTGCTTTGCCTTTATTAACTGCCTTTCAGGTAAAAGGCGAAACAAAATATATATGGACGACCTTTAGTGACGATCAAATAGATTTAAATTATCAAAATCCACAAGTGTTTTTATATATTATAGAGGTACTTATAGGATATGTTGAAAAAGGAGCTCGTTTTATAAGGCTAGATGCTATAGGATTTGCATGGAAGGAACTGGGAACTTTTTGTATTCATCATGAAAAAACACATGTTCTCGTTCAATTAATTCGAGAAATACTTGTTCATATTAATCCAGAAGTAGTTATCGTTACAGAAACAAATGTTCCGCATCATGAAAATATAAGTTATTTTGGAGATGGACATAATGAGGCCCATATGGTTTATCAATTTCCTTTGCCACCATTAACGTTACATACTTTAATTGCAGGTGACAGTCGAAAAATAACAGCATGGGCAAAAAGCTTAGAACGTTTAAGTGATGAAACAACATTTTTTAATTTTTTAGCGTCTCATGATGGCATTGGAGTCCGGCCAGTAGAGCAACTTTTATCGACAAAAGAAATAGAGACTCTTGTAAAAAAAGTGGAGTTAAACGGAGGCAGAATTAGTTACAAAGATAATGGAGACGGTACGTTAAGTCCTTATGAACTAAATATAAATTATATGGATGCTTTAGGCGTTTATGAAGTGGATGAAGAAACTTTAATAAAAAAATTTATGGCAGCTATGGGTATTTTGTACACATTTATAGGTGTTCCAGGTATTTATATACACAGTTTATTAGGTTCAGGTAATGATGAAAAAGGCGTTGATCAGTCAGGAATAAATCGTAGAATTAACCGGGAAAAATTGGATTATAGTCAGTGTAAAAAAGAAATTCAACGTGATGGTCGGCGTAAACAAGTGTTTGAAAAAAACTTGGAATTACTACGCATTCGTAAAAAAGAAAAAAGCTTTCATCCTCACGGATTTCAAGAAGTAATGGAAGAGGATTCTCGATTGTTAATTATTAGAAGGTGGGATCCTAAAAAGACAGAATCGATTCTAGCTTTAATTAACGTATCCAACGAGAAGGTCGCATATAAGGCAAAAGGCTTTGATTTAATTCATAAAACAACGATTTCAGACATTATTTCTTTAGATCCTTATGACATGGCATGGATTAAAGAATAGTCTAAAAACGTTTTTTCGTATATCAAGAAGGCTTGTAAAAAGAATGATAAAATGTACAAAAGATTAAAGGAAATTTACCTTTTGTACATTTTTTTGTGCAATAAGTAAAAAAAAGTCTTGAAAAAACGTTTTCACAGTGATACAATAAGGCTACAATTGTTTTTAGGAAATAAAAGGAGGAAGGACAAATGAAACATATTATTAAATGGTTAGTATTAGTTATGGGGATTTTTACATTTGTAGGATGTAGTGGGGAGGAAGAACAAAAAGAACTTGTTATATTAAGTGACTTTGGCCGAGAAGTTGTAGAAAAAGAGCTTTATCAAAATGAAATTTTTGCAGCCTTTGAAGAAGAACATAATGTAACGATTAAATTCGAAACATTGGCTCAAGCTCAAGATACGTTTAATAAAATCGACGCGGAACAAAAAACAGAAAATTATACGGTAGATTTACTAATTTCTCATTTTGGAACAATGGTGGACTATTTAAACGAAGATTACATTGAAGATGGATCAGAATTAGAAAGTAGTATGGATGATCGAACTTTTTTAACAACTTTCGATGGGTCAACGACAAAAGATGGTAAAAGATACTTTTTCCCAATTAATTCAGACGTATATTTATCTTATGCCAACAAAGAAGCGTTTTCAACTTTACCTGAAGGCTTAACGAAAGAAGATATTCTTTCTGGCCAATACACTTGGGAAGATTTTGCAGCATGGGGTGAAGCTATTGGTGGTACGAAAGTACATATGAAAGCAGAACCTGTAAAAATGTTAATATATCAAATTGGCGGAATGGCATTATCTAATGGTGGACAATTTCCAGTAATGAATGATGAAGGTAATTTAAAAGCTTGGCAAGATGTGCTTTCAATGAAAGAAAACATCCATCCTGAAAGTTCAACGACTTCAGACAGTGCAACAATGATGGCAGAAGATACGGTTTACATTTCTTTTGAATTAATGGCACCTTTAGCAACAGCTTATAATGCATCACCTGCAAAATACGAAGTTTTCCCTGGACCTATGGGTACATCAGGTAAAGCAGGATCAATTATTGGTGGACACGGAATCGGTATTGTTAAAAATGCGCCTAATCGTGAACTTGCTGAAGAGTTTATTCGTTGGATGACAGCACCAGAACAAATTGTTCATGCGGCTCTTGGAACGATCCCTACAATTGAAGAAGCGGCAATGGTGTTAAGTAATGATCCTGAAGATTTAGTTATTAAAAAAGGTTTAGAAACCGTTATGAACGCTAATGTAGAAGGGTTACAAATGATTTCAGCGTATACATCATGGGCAGACGTTAAAGGATGTTATGATACAATATATGCAGGAATTATGGACGGTTCTATAACGATGGATAATCTACAAGAAAAATTAGACGAACAACAAATGGTTCTTGAAGGACTATTGATTCAATAAACCAACGTTTTCAGGTTATGAGGTGATGAAATGGCAGATACACAAATGGCGGATAAAAGTAAAAAAAATAGGTTGAAATCTCCCTATTTATTGTTATTACCGGCATTACTGTTTTATTTAATTTTTTGGTTTTTTCCGGTTTTAACATCAATTACAGAAAGTTTCACATCGAATACCGGCGAAATAGGGTTAACAAATTTTCAATTAATGAGAGAGGATACTTTATTTTTGGCAGCACTAAGGAATACCTTAGTGTTTGCCGGAGTTTCCTTAATTTTACAGTTTATACTTGCTCTTATAGTGGCGGTGCTTATAAATCGTAAGTTTAAAGGTAATAAACTTTTTTTATTCATTATGCTAATTCCAATGGCTTTGCCACAGTCAGCAGTGGGAATTTTATGGAATACTGGATTAGTTGAATCAGGATGGATTAATTCTTTTTTAACAACAACGGGTATTCAAGAAGTTATTCAAGGGCTAAACCTTGCAAGTGGGGCTATGATATGGAAAAATGTTAGCGGACTAGAAGCTGTATTTATGTTAATTCTTATTGATACATGGACGGTTATGCCTTCTGTTATGATTATTATTTTAGCAGGTTTACAAAATTTCAATAAAGAGTATCAAGAGGCAGCACAAGTATTTGGAGCAACAAAATTTCAAGCTTTTCGTGACATTGTTATTCCTATTATTAAGCCGTCAATTGTTACGGCGTTGCTACTTCGATTGATTTCAGGATTACAAGTATGGTTAATTGGGGTAATGATTTTTGGATTTAATAGTGTGCCATTTTTAGTAGAACGAATTGTCTATTATACGGATAAAGTGCGAACAGGGGTAAACAGTTACAAATTAGCAAATGCCTATTCGATTTTCACATTAGTTATTGTTTTTTCGGTAGCGCTTATTTTTGTAAGAATGACAAAAAATAAAAAAAGAGGAGGGGTATAAAAATGAAAAATACTATACGTCGAACCCTGTTATATCTTGTAATTGTTTTTATATCTATGATGGTACTTATACCTCTTTCCTATTTAGTATCGATTTCTTTTTCAAGTGCCGCTGAGATTAACGATTATCCGAAACAAATGTTTCCATCTTTTTCCCATGAACTTGCTGTAACCTGGGATGAAGAAAATAGCTATTATATATTAGAAAGAAAAAACAATGCAGGAAAGTATGAAGAATTATATATGAGTTCGAAGTTTGATCGAATACAAGCGTATTTGGAAACCCAATTAAACGTTTATGTGGAAGAAGAAGATCTTGAAAAAGATTTTGTTCAGGCGAAAGAATTAGGACAAAAAATAGAACTTACCTATCGGAAAAGTTTTTTTAATAATTTCATTAAATTTTTTACTGTATTTGGAGGAGCAGAGAAAGCGCTCGTAAACAGTATTAAAGCAGCGGTCATTACTATTTTTATATCTATGAGTATTGGTGGACTTGTAGGCTACGCGTTAGCTCGAACTTCTATTATAGGTAAAGAGGCTATTAGTATTGGAAGCCTTATTGTCCGAATGTTTCCAATGGTATCAATTTCTGTGCCAATGGCCATATTGCTTGTTAAATATGGATTGTATGATAGTATGTTAGGATTAGCCATTGTCTATTCTATACCGAATATTGGATTAACGGCAGCCATTACACGAGGTATTTTTATGGGTGTGAATAAAGAATTTGAAGAAGCAAGTATGGTTTTTGGAGCAACGAAACTGCAAACGTTTAGAAAAATTACGTTTCCACTTGTTCTTCCAGCTTTTGCAGCTTCAAGTATGTATGCGTTTATTACAGCCTGGAACGATACAGCGGTTTCTTTATTACTAACAAATAAAAATGAAACGTTAGCCTTATTAATTTATAAATCGATTGGTGGCTCATCATCCATTCATTACGCTGCATCAGGTGCCATTGTGTTAATTATTCCAGCACTGGCATTTACATTTTTACTAAAAAATTATATTACCCAACTGTGGGGATAGAAAGGTAGGTATCCATGTCGTATTTAACGTTAGAAAATGTAAAAAAAGTATATAATAAAAATGTGACAGCGGTAGAGTCATTTAATCTTGAAATTGAAGATGGTGAATTTATTGCATTCCTTGGCCCAAGTGGTTGTGGTAAAACAACAACCCTTCGTATGATTGCTGGTTTAGAATCAGTAACAGAAGGGGATATTAAACTAGAAGGAAAGTCGATTGTAAACTTAGAACCTAGGGAACGTGGCGTTTCTATGATTTTTCAAAGTTATGCTGTATGGCCACATATGAGTGTTTATGATAATGTTGCCTATGCCCTTAAACTAAAGAAATTAAACAAAAAAGAGATCGATAAAATCGTTCAGGAAGTGGCAAAAACGGCAGACATTACCCAATATCTTGATCGTTATCCTAGTCAATTATCTGGAGGACAACGTCAAAGAGTAGCGGTTGCAAGAGCTATTGCTGTTAAACCAAAACTGTTTTTAATGGATGAGCCTTTGTCAAATCTGGATGCAAAACTAAGAGTGGCAATGCGAACTGATTTAAAACGAATACATCAAGAAGTAGCATCAACATCGATTTTTGTTACCCATGATCAGGCGGAAGCACTTAGCTTAGCTGATCGCATCGTTGTTATGAATCATGGCGTTATAGAGCAAATCGGTTCGCCACGAGAAATTTATCACGATAGTGAAACTATGTTTATAGCAAAGTTTATTGGTTCGCCACCATCTAATTTTTTCCATGTTGAAGTTAAAGAAAAAGATAAAGATATATGGCTTGTTCACTCAGAGTTTGAACTAAAATTTAATGGAACAGAAAAGGAAACGTTGTTAAACCAATATGTAGGCAAAAAAATAGTTCTATCCGTTCGACCAGAAAATATAAAAATTGCTGATGAAGGAATAATAGAAACAAAAGCTTTAATTATTGAACCACAAGGATCTCATAATATTATAAATACAAATATTGCTGGTGAAGAAGTGAAAATTGTTTCCGATCAATTCCATTTAAAAGAAGGGGATTTGATTCATATTCAATTTAATGAAAATGTACTTCTTTTTGATATGGATACAGAGAAGCGGATTAGATAGAAAATCTTTTTACAAAAGAGGATACTATATGCTATATTTATAAAAAGAATACGAAGGCAACGAGGTGAAAGCATTGAAGGATAAACTAAGAAAGAATCAGAGTATATCGATTCATGATGTTGCAAAAGAAGCAGGTGTTTCCGTGTCGACGGTGTCTCGAGTTATACGCAACTATAGTAATGTAACTCCAGAGATAAAGGAAAAAGTAACAGCAGCTATTAAAAAATTGAATTATACCCCTAACGCAGCAGCCTCCCGTTTAGGTTCAGGTTCATTAGAAAATATTGGTGTTGTATTTACTCGATCAGCAGATAAAGCATTTCAAAATCCATTTTTCTCTGAGGTATTAATGGGTATTGGACATGTTTTAGAAGAATATGGGTATAATATGCAATTGATGATGTACAATGATGTGGAAGTTGAAAAAGATAAAGTGCTTTCTGCTCTTGCAAGCGGTATGATACGTGGCGTTATTACTTTATCAACACGTCAATACGATATGCTAATTCAAGAATTATCAAATACATTATATCCTTTTACTATATTAGGAAGGGTAGAAGGAATCAGTTGTAATCGTCCCATTTATTCTGTAGATACAGATAACCGACAAGGAAGTTTTGAAATAGTCAGTCACCTTGCAAAAGCTGGATATGACAAAATTGCAATTTTAAATGAACAGAAAGATTATGTTGTAAATATGGATCGTTACGATGGATATCGAAGAGCGCTAGTGGCCAATGGCTTAAATTTTGATCCAGAGCTTGAAATAAATGCAGGGTATTCCCTTCAAGACTCAAGAGAAGCGGTAATGGAGCTATTAAAGAAAAGACCGGATGTTAAGGCGATTTTTGCCAAAGATGATTTAAAAGCCATTGCCTCTATTCAAGGGATTAAAGAACTAGGACTAAAAGTTCCGGAAGATATTGCCGTCGTTGGATATAACGATTATGATATTGCACGTATTTCCGATCCTGCGTTAACAACGATGCATGTACCGGTATACGATTTAGGCGTTGAAGTTGCAAAAATGCTAATGAAATTAATTGTCGAGGAACCTATTGAAGAGGAAAGTCTAATACTTGATACCCAATTAATTATTCGTGATTCCTGTGGAGTTAAATAACGGTTAAAGTGTTAGTATAAGTCAAGGTGCTTATGAGGAATTAAAAATGAAAAAACCTATACATGTTATTGTGGCGCCAGATTCTTTTAAAGGATCTATGTCGTCTATAGAAATTATCGAAACGATAAAAAACACAGTAGAAACGAAATTTTCAAATATATACGTAGAAGGAGTGCCTATTGCTGATGGTGGAGAAGGGACGATTGAAGCGTTAATATACAAAAATGCAGGAACGAAAATATATAAAACAATTCGCGATCCTTTAGGAAGACAGGTAAAAGCCTATTATGGAGTTATAGGCACTAAGGCGATTATTGAAATGGCTCAATGCAGTGGATTGACTATGTTAAGTCAAGATGAAAGAAATCCACTAATAACGTCTAGCCACGGTGTAGGTGATATGATTAAACATGCACTGGACGATGGATTTAGAGAAATGGTTATTGGACTAGGTGGCAGTGGAACTAACGATGGTGGAACTGGAGCCATGGAGGCTTTAGGTGTGAAATTTTATAATAAGGAAGGTATTGAACTTTCTTCTATCAATGGGAGTTTACTAAAAGATATTCATCGCATTGATCTTTCTGCAATGGATCAAAGACTTGAAACTTGTAATGTTCAAGTTATGTGTGATGTGACCAATCCGTTAACAGGTACCCAAGGGGCAACCTATGTTTATGGTCCACAAAAAGGCGGAGATGCACTTTGCTTAAATACGTTAGAAGAAGGTATGAAAAATTATGAATATAGGTTAGAAGAAACTTTTGGAAAAAAGATTGGATCTATTCCAGGTTCTGGTGCAGCTGGAGGAATGGGAGCAGCTTTAGTTGCTTTTTTGCAAGGAGAGTTAGTTCGTGGAATCGATGCGGTTTTACAATTGGTAAACTTTGATGAAAAAATAAGCCAAGCCGACTTAATTATTACTGGAGAAGGAAGGGTAGATGGTCAATCGGCCCACGGAAAAGTGATTCATGGCATTACTCTTGCAGGGAAGAAACAACAGGTTCCGGTAATTGTTATAACTGGTGGAGTCGCAGATGGAGTTGATAAAATCTACGATTTAGGTGTTAAGGCTATTCTAACGTTACCTAATAAACCGATGACTTTAGAATCGGCTATGGTCAATACAAAAGATTTGCTTCAACAGGTAACCTATAATTTGTTTCAGTTACTTCAGCTGGGGCAGTCGATACATTAAAAACACTTTGTTTAAATCCCAGTGGTTTGGATAAGTGTTTTTATTGGCTCTTTGTCAAATGTTGGGGTAAGACCCATAAATTACAATTAGCAATCAGTTCCCGAGTGAGTAATCACTCGGGACTTTTTATGCCATCATATGAAGTATTCTATTTTTGAATCTATTAAA
>Ga0163223_100534_pt1 | contig 11896 bp, 7 predicted proteins | sample MSEWel2016_02_17_2_FD_113147 | JGI IMG/M metagenome (GOLD analysis project Ga0163223, IMG submission 113147) | Subsurface microbial communities from deep shales in West Virginia, USA - MSEEL Well Study Marcellus 5H_2016_02_17 ...
CTGGCTACCTTAAGTGGTTTAACAAAGGTGTTAATCATGTTGTTGAGGCTAATAATCATATCCTTGAAAGCACCAGTGTACTCGGTGGTATTACCCCGGTAATTAAGTTGTCCATCCTGGGCAGCCGTGCCTATTTTTTTGATTCCCGCGTTGACCTTATTCATTTCTGCTACCATGTCGATCAGGGCGTAGGCCAGCACATCATGATCGGATTGGGGGATGATTTCTACGGAGAAGTCACCTCTTGATAAACATTGGGCAGCCTTGGCCTGGTCTTTGCGGTTGGCAATGATGGTGGCGAAAGAATTCATCAGTGCGCCAATTTCGTCTGCGCTGGTAGCAGCGATTTCGAGATCTACATCGCCCAGAGCCATCTGATTGGCGAGAGAGGTTAAATCAACAATCGGTTTAGTAATTTTTTTAGCCAGATACCAGGCCGCCGTGGCACCGAGAATTAACACTAACAGAGAAATTAACATTGTGATATTGCGTAAATGAACCATCGGTGCCAGCACATCACTTTCATATTGAGCAATGATCAGGTTCCAGTTGGTGCCCGAGATCGGCGCCGTGGCGCCGATTTTAGTATCACCATTTAAAACGTATGTGAGCATTCCGGTTTGTCCGGCACCAAGTTCTTTAAAAGCCAGCCCGAAATTTTTCCAAACACCCTCATTGTCAATTTCATTAAAGACATTGGTCTGGTTTAAAATAACCTCATCATTGGGATGGGCCATGAAGCCGCCCTCATTGTTGACGACAAAGCCGTATTGACGGTCACCATCACCCATGGCGTTGGTGGTTACTTTTAAGAAGGTCGGGGAACGGCGGCCAACCAATAGCCCAATGACCTGTCCGTTGTTTTTGATGGGGGCAACCTCAAAGACACAGGGGGCTTTGGTCACCTTACTGATGGCGACATCTGAGATGGCATTTTCTCCCGTGAATCCATTTTCATACCAGAATTCGCCCCAGGAGTCAAATTCGCCGCCACTGATGAGGTATTTGGCATGACCGTCCATATTCATTACGGCCAGGTCCTCATACCCTAATGTCTCGATATCACTATCGATGGCTGCCACCTGGGTGGCATAATCCATTGAAGCAATACCATTGCGTTTACTGACTTCTGTGAGGGTTTCCAGATTTCCGGCGATGATAGCAGCCACGTGTGCGGCACCTTCATTGGTATATTTTTGGGCATCGCTATTGGCCTGTTCCAGAAGGGCTTTTGAGCCCATATTATATGAAACCACGCCAAGGGCGATGACCGCGATGGCCAGAATTGCCAGGGTGAATCCCAACAGTTTGGTGGACAGGTGTTTTTTAATGATTTGCCTGTCTTTACCTACGGCAATAGTCGCGTTTAAAATCGGTTGAGTGTCAATGGGGGACTGTTTTTTTTCTTTCATGATGAACCTCTTTCTGTTTTTTTAAACCATTTCTTTGAGATTTTCAACACTATGTTCAATCAATTTTGATTGTCACACAACATAGGTTGAATCCTTTTATTGTGCTTGCTATTGGTTTTGCGTAGGTATAAAAATACTAAGCAATGTGTCAGCAACATTACCTATTATATCGATTCACCTAACAATTTACCAGTGATAGTGTTAAGAAAATCACAAAAATAAATAAAAATGAATCACTAACTTTCAAAAAGTCAAATAAACTAATGTGAATCTTGAGTGATAATATTATCGATCGGTAACATCACAAAATATTACACTTGTAAGAAAACAATAAAAAGATTATGATCATTTAAGATTAAATGAGTATTCAAAGACATAATTGAATATAAGTCTTTAAGAGAAAATAATAATAACAAGCAATATAAAATAATAGGGGAGGTATTATGTCAGTATTTAGTCAGAAAATAGCAGAATATATTAGTGTAAGCGGTGAAACTATTCAGTCATTGGCGAAAATGGGAAACATCAATCGTACCACCTTGCAGCGGATTAAATCTGGGGAACGTTTGCCTACGCGGGCTTTTTTTAAGAAATTGACCCGGGTCCTGCGGCTTTCATCGGTTGAAGAAGCGGAACTGGAATCACTGCTGGAAATCGCTAAGGTGGGGGAAGGGACCTATGCCAATCGTCAAAAAATTATTGAACTCATCGAAACTATTTCTGAGTTGACCGAATATAAGATTCCCTTTTCGAAGGAGCTCAGTCCTAAAAGGTTTGCTGCAAATTCAGAGAATCTAGTTAAATCGATGCAGATCGTTTCCGGAGAAAAACAAGTACTGAGCCTGATTGAACAAAGTATTGATCGGGAACTGTCTGAGGAAACTGAGCCAATGATAAAACTGGTTATCCCCTATGGCTTTCAGGCGGTATACGATTATTTATTTCAGCAGATGTTGGGGAATAATAAGCAATTACGGCTTCAGGATGTACTGAGCCTGCATCGTGAATCCGACGATATCGAGGCTGATCCGATTTTAGGAGCGTTGAAGCATTTGATTGCATTGACACTGCTGGATAATGTCAATTATCAATCGCATTGTTATGTTCATCAATTAAAGAAAGAGAACAATGGTCAGGAGATTAGTGCTCTGTTCCCGCACTTTATTTTAACTTCAAGAGCGGTTATCACCATTTCCCGGAATTTAACCCAGGCCGTGCGATACCAGGACCCTGGCTTTCATAAGCTCTATTTAAACTGTTTTGAGCAAATGCTTGAGGATACGCAGCCTTTTATTCTGGAGAGTAATGATCTCTTTCAGGTCTTTGATTTGGATCGGAGTTTTAAGGTAGAGGTAGTTGTTGAGCCACTGCCTTGTTTTGCTTATTACGCTGATAGACAAATGCTTAAGATTAAACTCAATAAAGAATTTCCATATTATGAAGATTTACTTGAGGCGGTAGATCGTTATTATAATTATTTCAGGCAAGTAAGCCGGGGAATGCTCAATATTTTTTCACTGAAAAATTTACGGCGGTTTATGGAAGATGGAAGTCTTGTTTTTCCTGAGGAGATCTATCATCCCTTAACACCGATTGAACGACTCACTACATTAAAACAGGTTCGCGATGATCTCTTTAACAATCGACGGCTTCTTTTTGCCATCGATGACGATAAACTGTTTCTAAATTCAGCACCGGAATTTATCTATGAAAGCGCCAGCTGTCTGCGTTTGATTTTGCATTATAAAATTGATGGCCGGGTTGTCTATAAGACGATTGAGCTTCGGCAACCTTGCATCGTTGCAGCATTTAAAGATTTTTTTACCAATTTACCAGACAGTGATTACGTTCTTCCTACTGAAAAAACCCTTGCTGAAATGGATAAACTGATTCGGAACTACGAATTGAAGGCGCTCTGTGATTAAACACGGCATTTCTAATTTAATAGAAAGACTTGTGGTGCCACCGCGAATGGGTTTATAATATAACTATCAATAAGTACAAAGTGAGGTAGGTATGGGTGGCATTGTTTTTCTTGTTCTGGTGGTCATCGTCGGTGTCGGCTTCTGGCTCTATCTAACATCCCAAAACAATAGCCAGGCGAATGGCCAGCAGCCTCAGATAAGAATCCCCTGTAAAGATGGTTACATTATCGGTTATTATCAGGGGAATCGCTTTACCGGCCAGCGTTTTATCAACAATCGGCTGGCCTCCGTTGGTTTTTTTGTAAATACCATCCAGGTGGGATCAGGCAAGGAATATTACGAAAACGGTATTCTGAAATATGAAGGCAATTTTGTCAACGGTCTGGCCTCCGGTCAGGGTAAACTGTATGAAGAAAACGGCAAACTCAAGTATATCGGAAATTTTGCCAATGGTTATGCCTCCGGTCAGGGGCGCATTTTTGACGCCAATGGTAAACTCAAATGCGAAGGCAACTTTGCCCGGCTCTCTAGCAATCAAGTTAATAGTAAAGATCCCTCGGTGCCTAACGGACATTGCAAAGAGTATTACGATAATGGACAGCTCAAATATGAGGGGGAGTTTGTCAATGGGGTCTGGCATGGGGAAGGGCGTTCTTATGATCGTAATGGCCGATTGATTTTTAAAGGCAAATTTGCTTACGGAAAGCCTGGAAAATAAACCCGGTAATCAAGGCTCTATCAGTGCTCGATTTTAATCGATGGATTCAGTTATTTCAATTAGTACGATTCGATTTGCTTGTTAATCCGCACCGCTTGTGTTATGATAAACTAAATACTACTCACTAAAATATGCCTATTTTAGCTGTGAAGCGGAACCTCCGCTTTAAAAGGGGGAGAATATGTTTATTGCCAGACAACCGATTTTTAATGCTCAACTTGAAGTATTCGGATATGAGCTTTTATTTCGGCTTAACAGCCAATCCACTCAATTTGGTGGGGTATCTTCTCAAGGTGCAACCGCCATGGTCATCACCGGTTTATTTGAATCAGGCCTTGAAAATCTCATTGAAGACAAAATCGCTTTTATCAATTTTGATGAGATCTTTATTCATTCAGAGGCGGTCGAACTGATCAAGCCGAATCGGATGATTGTAGAAATGCTGGAAAATATCGAAGTCAGTGTAAATCTGATTGAGCGTTTGGTAGACATTAAAAACATGGGTTATAGCATCGCCCTTGATGATTTTGCCCAAACTTATCAAAGCTACCCCCTGACCCCTTTGGCGGATATTATTAAGTACGATATTATGGTAACACCTCTGGATACCATTGCCAATGATGTTCCAGCTGGCCTGGCCCAGGGAAAAACATTATTAGCCGAAAAAGTGGAAACCCAGGATGAATTCATTAAAGCCAAAGAGATGGGTTTTTCCTTGTTTCAAGGCTATTTCTTCAGTAAACCCCGGATAGCTGGGCGCTCCTTCCAGGCTACCCCATCACAGATTCAATATCTTCAACTGATGACCGAAATCAATGCCGATGAACCCTCTTTTGATCGGTTGGCGGATCTTATTGAACAGGATGTAACCCTGACCTATCGATTGCTCAGGTTAGCCAGTTTCCGGGCTGGTAGTGAATCAATTTGTAGCATTAAATTTGCCTTGAGTTATATCGGTCTAAGAGAATTCGAACGTTGGATCAGTATCTTAATGATCCATGAAGTAAGTAAGGATAAACCTACTGAACTCATCAAACTATCGCTGATTCGCACACGTTTTGCTGAGTCTCTGGCTAAAAGAGCTGGGATGATTGAGCAGGAGCATGATGCGGCTTTGATGGGGCTGTTCAGTGTATTGGACGCCATTTTGGATCAGCCCATGGATATGGTTCTGGCAGAGATCACACTCCCAGAGTCCATTTTTGATGCACTGGTAAAGAAACGGGGGATCCTTTTTCCAATTCATCAATTAATACTGGCCTATGAAAAAGGTGATTGGTCTCTGGTTGAAACCATAGCTCGGGCTCTAAAAATCGAAGATTACTTTATTTACCACGACTACCGGGAGTCGATCAAATGGGCAAATAACGTCATTGGTAATATCGCTTAGCATCGGCTGAAAATAGGTAATATCAAATTTGGATAGTTCATCAGTTAAACTGAGGAGACTATCTTTTTTTATGTAATCAGAAGCCCTGATCGAGCAAGAAAAAAATATGTTGGCACACGAAATGCCTCATCTTGTTTTTAGTGGAGACTTAGCTATAATAAAGAAGTAAGAACTTTAGTAAAGTTTTAAAATCAATCCGAACGGGAGCTGAGCATGACGCAATTTAGCAAAAAAATAACGGAACTGATTGAAGCGAGTGGAGAAACAATTCAATTCCTGGCAGAAATGGGAAAAATAAACCGTACCACTCTCCAACAGATTAAAACCGGGGAGCGGCTACCCACTAAAAAAGTTTTTGACAATCTTTCAAAGGTATTACGCCTTTCAAGTGCTGAGGTTGAAGAACTACAAGCCTTGCTGGAAATTATTCAGGTGGGGGAACGGACTTATTATAACCGTCAAAACATAGTCGAACTAATCGCAATTATTTATGAGTTAACCACCTACCAGATTTCCTTTTCAAAAGAAATAAAAATTAGGTGTGAAGCTGCCACTGATGAAAGGGAAAAAATTCAAATTATATCAGGAACCGGACCGGTTCTGGCATTGATTGAAAGCAGTGTCGATCAGGAACTGTTTTGCAGGGAATGTCCGCATTTAAAACTGGCCATTCCCAGCCATTTTGAAGCGGTTTACCAGCATATATTTCAGCAGATGATGGGAAGCCAGAAACATTTGACCTTGCAGGATGTGCAGAGTTTTCCGGAAACCGGTGAAGAAACTGCTGCAGATCCAGGACTTGGTGCCCTTAAAACGTTGATCGGGCTGACCCTGTTAGACAATGTCACGTATCGTTCGAATTACTATCATCATTCTGTCGGGGATACCCAGGAAATCAATGTTCTCTTTCCTTATTTTATCCTGACCTCAGTAGATGTGATTACCGTTTCACGGGATTTCAGTCGGGCTATTCGATATCGTGATCCGGAGCTTTTCAAACTTTATCAGACCGGCTTTGTGACAATCCTTCAGCAAACTGAGCCTTTTATTGAAGAAAGCCGGGACTTATTTGCTATTTACTCACTGGACAGCTCTTATCGGATTCGTCAGGTGGTAGAGCCCTTGCCCTGTTTTGCTTATTATGCCACCCATGAGTTGGTAGCAGATAAGGTTCGAAAGGATTTTCCTTTTTATGAACAGCTAGTGACAGCCACGAATCGTTTTTATGACTATTTTAAACAGGAAAACCGAGCTATGATCAACATATTCTCGCTAAAAAATCTGGCAGCATTTATGGAGAATGGCAACATGTACTTTCCCGAGGAGGTTTGTGAACCTTTTACTCCGGCAGAACGATTAATGTTGATAAAACGGGTCCGCGATGATATTCACGTAGATGCTCGGAAAACATATGCATTTAATGAAGATAAGATTGCTTTTAATTCGGCGGTTGAGTTTGTCAATCAAGCTACTTTAGTGCATCTTATCCTTCACTATGAAAAAGCTGGTCAGCAGGTGTTTAAAACCATTAAATTGAAGGAAGAGAATATTGTTGCGGCTTTTGATGATTTTTTCAGAAGTCTGCCTGACAGCCTCTATGTATTGCCTAAAGAAACGACGGTGGCCGCCATGGATCAGCTGATTCACAAATATGAAGATCGACTCTAAATTGGCGCCAAAAGCACACGCATTAAGCATGTGCTTTTTGGTGTTTATAGCTAGGCAATAGCCCGCATAATGATAAAGGCCGTATATCCAACATAACCCAGCATCATCACGACGCCTTCAAAACGGCTGATTTTCTTTGAGGTGTACATCATCGGCACCACAATCAGCATCGCCGCCAGCAAGATCCAGAGATCGGTGTAGTAGGCAACATCAATATCGATGGGATAAATTACCCCGGAAATGCCCATGACAAAAAGCACATTAAAAATGCCGGAACCGACAATATTACCCACGGCAATATCATTTTCACCTTTTTTGGCAGCCACTACCGAGGTGATCAGTTCCGGTAGTGAGGTGCCAATAGCCACAACGGTTAAACCAATTAGGGTTTCTGATAAACCCAGAATAGCGGCAATTTCGCTAGCGGCTCCCACCACCAGTTCCGCTCCAAAAACAATGGCAACCAGCCCCCCAATGGTGAATATTACACTTTTAGGAACTGGAAGTACAATAATTTCTTCTTCGGATTCTTCCTTGCCCAAAACAGAAATTTCTACCATCGAATAAAGATAAATTGCAAAAAATAACAGTAATATCCATCCTTCAGAATGGGAAATCACACTGATCGGGGCGCCATTGATCAAGCCATCCATTACCATCAGCATTAATGCGATGGTGGTTAGGATTGCAAAGGGCATCTCTTTGAAGATTGTTTTTGACTTGATGCTAATGGGGTTGATAAAAGCTGAGATTCCCAGAATAAAAAGGATGTTAACAATATTGGAACCCACAACGTTCCCGAAGACGATTCCATTGGTCTGATTAAGAGAACCAGAAACACTAACAGCGAGTTCCGGTGAACTCGTACCAAAGGCCACCAAAGTCAAACCGATAACCATACTGGGGATATTAAACCGCTTAGCAATGGAGGATGAACCTTCCACAAAATAATCGGCGCCTTTAACTAATAGTATCAGTCCGATAAGTAAAAATAATATACTCACAATAAATCCTCCTTTTGTAGTACAAGATGCAGAATCAGGATAAGAGTTGTTTTAACCATAAAATGTAAAATAGCATTTGCTCCCTTATAACAATACCAGCAGATTTACTACTGGTCAATTTTATTTTGCAGAAAGTTGTAAAAAAATTACCCGAAACCGTTTAAAATGCAAAATACGGGCTATACAATGTAACAGAGTGTCATGGTTCTGTAAAATTGATTGAAACAGAAAATAATGGCGCGAACCTCAAACGTTCAGTTTGCACCAAAACAGAAAAAGGAGTGTAGTGATGCAGATACAACCCTATATTAGTTTTAATGGAAATTGTCAGGAGGCTGTGGAATTCTATGCGGATGTTTTTGGCACTGATAATCCGGAAATCATCGTATTTGGTGAAATGCTTAACAAACAGGAAGCGGCAGATCTGGATCAATCTGAAAAAGTGGTGATCCGGGCTGATTTGGAGACGGATGAAACCCGTGTATTACTTTCGGATATCCCCCCCAAACCTCAAGATGTTCAAGGCGATAAGATGACCCTGGTTATCTTTAGTGATGATCTGGATGAGATCAAAATTCTTTACTATAAATTAAAAGTTGGGGGTACGGTGGAGATGGAACTCCAGGAAACCTTCTGGAGCAAGGTATACGGATCCCTGGTCGATAAATTTGGAGTGGGTTGGCAATTAAATTATGATGACGGAAGAATGAGTCAGGTGGTATAATAGTAGCAATCTTAGACTAACACGTTTACCATTTGCTGAAGATAGGAATTTTCTGTCATACAAATAACACAGGGTAGAGTCTATCCTGTGTTATTTGTATGACTGCCCCTGGCTATTTCCGAAATTTGCGGGTTTTTATCCAAAGCTTTAAAAAGTCAGCGGCATGGTTCTTAAAGACTGCAGTCATAAGATACATAACACAAGGGGGAACCATGGAAATAAAAAAGATATTACCACTGCGTCTGTCGAGCCTTAATCAAGCGAATGCCTTTGTTTCGGAAATGCTTCAAAAATACAAATGTCCTAAAACTGACAATATGAAAGCCCAGCTCTTTGTAGAAGAAGCCATTGTTTATTGGGCGGAGAAGGCTCAGGACAATGCCCGTTTTGAATTGTCAATTCAGAAACGGTTCAGAACCATCACCCTGGCACTAAACTACTGGGGAGATCCGGAAAACCCGCTGACCTTACCAGAAACATCAGTAGATGAGGAAGCTGAATACAACCGTATCGGACAAAATATTTTAATCGGCCTGTCAGCAGTGACCTACTCGTATGAAAAAGGCTGCAATAACGTCTCCTATACACTTAAGCAAAAACCGCTAAACCCGGCGTTAACCACCGCGATTGCCCTGGTAAGTGCTATTTTTACGGGGCTTATTCTTCAAGCGGTAACACCGGATCTGGGCAAACAGATCGGTAGCGACATTCTGACTCCAATCAGCAGTACCTTTTTTGGTTTTCTTAACGCCATTGTCATTCCGGTGCTGTTCTTCTCAGCTATCGGTAGCATTTTTAATATGGATAATCTGGCCCAAATGAAACGCATTTTCCGGCTATTGCTAACCTGGTCGATGGCAGTTATTCTACTGGCTTCAGCAGTTTCTCTGGTTATGGCTCAGATATTTTTGCTGGGCGGGACAGGGTCCACTGCTCAGGGTGGTCAGAATGAGCTGTGGAATCAGATTGGGACGATGGTCTTTGGAATTATTCCCGCCAATATCATTTCGCCCTTTCTCGACGGTAATACCCTGCAGATTATCTTTCTGGCCATTATTAGCGGTATTGTCATGCTGACCTTAAAAGGACGGTTTCCCTCCATCACCCGGATTATTACTGAAGCCAATCTGATTTTCTCAACCATTTTGGATGCAGTCTGCGCACTGATGCCCGGAGTGGTCTTTATCAGCATCCTGAACATGATGATCTCTGGAGAAGGCGCTGCTTTGCTGGGGGCTTTTCGGCTGATTGCTCTGATTCTCGGTACCTACCTGTTTATCGATTTGGCCATGCTATTGAGCCTGGCTTTTTATGAAAAAACCAGTCCTCTGGCTTATTTGAAATCGACTGCGCCATTTTTGCTGATTGCCTTATCGACCGCAAGTTCTAGTGCCACATTTGTAAGCCATACCTCTACAGCGCTGAATAAACAAAAAATCCGGGATTACGTGGTGCATTTTTCCATTCCGGTGGGAGTCCTGTTTAATAAGCAGGATGCCATTCCAATGCTGTTGCTTACTTCTTTATTTGTAGGGAATATTTATGGCATCGCTTTTTCATTACCAGGTATGATTCCGGTGGTGATTTTGTGCATGATTCTTTCAGTAGCAGTTCCGCCATCTCCGGGTATGGGCGCCTTTCTCTTTACGATTGTGTTCAATCTACTGGGGATTCCACTGGAAGGATTGGCCCTGGCCGTGACCATTGCCATCTTTATGGACTACCCGGCCACTACTGGTAACGTCATGACCACCAATATCGGGATGGTTCACACCGAACATCGGCTGCGAGCCAGTGAGACAAAAAAACCATGAGTATCCGATAAAGGTTCATACTCGCCAGTTATTTAGTCAATTAATCACTATGGCCGAGGATGTCAAAGGTGTCCTCGGCAATAATCTGTTCTTCGTTGGCACTGACTACCAGGATCTGAACAGCAGAATCTGTCGTACTAATCACCCCTTCACCCGATAGATCCCGATTTTTTTGTGGGTCCAACGCGATCCCCATAAATTCAAGCCCAGTGCAGACGGCTTCCCGGATATACCAGGCATTTTCCCCGACGCCACCAGAAAAGAGCAGCAGATCGAGACCGCCCATTTCAGCCGCATACGCCCCAATATATTTTCGGAAGCGGTGACAGACAGTGGCAATGGTATCGATGGCCCGCTGGTTTCCATTTAAAGAGGCCTCATATATTTCGCGCATATCATTTCCCATCCCGGATAAGCCCAGCCAGCCGCTCTTTTTGTTAATTAGGGTGTCCGCATCGCTCAGAGTCAGATTTTCTTTTTTCATCAAATAAAGCAATGCGGCAGCATCCATATCGCCTGCTCGAGTGGACTGGATCAGGCCTTCCTGAGGTGTGAAGCCGGTACTCACATCGATTGATTTTCCATAATAAACTGCATTGGCAGTAGTGCCACTGCCTAGCATCATGTTGACAATTCGATAGGCTTCATAACCATTTGGCAGAAATTTTTGCGCCTGGGCAACCATGCTCCGAAAAGCGATCCCATGAAACCCATAGCGCCGAATTTTATGTTTTTCAGTGAGCTCCAGAGGTAGGGCGTACAAATAGGCATGGCGGGGCAGGGTCATGTGAAAACCATTATCAAAAGCTGCGATTTGGGGAATGTCGGGCAGCAGTTTGGCACAGGCATCAATACCAGCCAGGTGATGGGGGTTGTGTAGCGGCGCCAGTTCTTTAATGCTTTCGATATAATCAATGATGGCTGGCGTAATGAGAAGGGAATCGTTGCATTGTTCACCGCCCTGAACTATCCGATGACCGATGGCAGCGAGATCAGTGAGAACAAATCCTAACGACTTTTCCCTGGTTGTTAAGGTGCTTAGAATTAGATTGATACCGCTTTTGTGATCGTAAATAGGTAATGTTTCCAGGATTTGGACATGATCTTTGATTTGTAACTTGAATGCTGCATCAGAGTAGCCGATCTTGCTGATGGACCCTTTAACCAGAACCTGATATTCTGGCATTCGACAAATCTGAAATTTCACCGAAGAACTTCCACAATTCAATACAAGAATAATC
>Ga0163223_100542_pt1 | contig 11747 bp, 9 predicted proteins | sample MSEWel2016_02_17_2_FD_113147 | JGI IMG/M metagenome (GOLD analysis project Ga0163223, IMG submission 113147) | Subsurface microbial communities from deep shales in West Virginia, USA - MSEEL Well Study Marcellus 5H_2016_02_17 ...
CTGCCGGAAGAATGCCGGTCAACTATCAATAAAGAATAACCGCTATAAAAAAGCAGTCCTTTTGTGAGAACATTATCTCATCAATTGGACTGCTTTTCAATGTGCGCTGTATTTGACGCTTACGATCGTTCCGCTTTTGGGATTGCGCTAATGAAAATATTTGGCTATCGGTCCAAAGAACTTAGAAAGCTCTATATAAACGGTAATTTCTATGTCATTGCAGTAGGTGCCGTTATCAGTATTCCCCTGGCTAAATGGGTGATGGATCAAGTCTACCCGATCCTGGTTTCTAATGTGGCGGTAGGCTTTAATTTAAACTTTCCATGGTGGCTCTATGCCGGGGTATACGGTATGATTCTATTTTTATATTTAGTCATTAACACATTACTGTTGCAACGGCTTAAAAAAATAAGTCATGCTGAGGTATTAAAGAATCGCGAATAAGGGAAATGTTCTTAATAAAAACAGTTCGATGGTTGACAATCCCCATTGGAACGGGTTATACTCACATAAACACAAGAAAATATCAATGTGAAATATTTAAACGAAATAGAATGCACCTAACATAATTAAATAGTTGCGAATGGATGATGGCTACGGGAGAGACTGCTTAAAGTGCAGCACCGAAGGATTAAATTGATAGAATAGCTCATATCAATGATGATCTCAGGTAAAAAGGACCGTAACCGGACATAACTCTGGAAAGCGTAGCACCGAAGGGGCAACTTCCATAATGGAACGAAACTCTCAGGTTAATAACAGAGCAGAAGGCGTAAGCCTTCTGTTTTTTTGTTTATAAAATTTCAGAACGGGTATTGAATTTACAGAAACTAAACAAAGTGGAGGAGAAAAAAGATGAAAATTATTGAAGGTTTAAAGTATTCAAAAGATCATGAGTGGGTAAAAGTTGAGGGCAATCTGGCCACCGTTGGCATTACTGATTATGCCCAGCATTCCCTTGGTGATATCGTCTTTGTTGAATTACCAGAAATTGGTGATGTAATTGGCAAGGAAGAAGCCTTTGGGGTAGTGGAATCGGTAAAAGCTGCCTCAGATATCTATTTACCAGTATCGGGCACCGTTGTTAAAATAAACGAAGCCCTGGTTGATGAACCGGAACTGCTCAATACTGATGCCTTTGAAAACTGGATGGTGTGTGTGGAAATGGATGATCCGGCACAACTGGATGAACTGATGGACGCCGCAAAATACGATACTATTTGTCAGGATTAAAACGCAGAAAACAGGAGATTAAGAAATGGGAAATTTAAAACACACCCTCTTTTACAACAATCATGTCAAAGCCGGAGCAACCCTGGTCGATTTTGGGGGCTGGGAAATGCCCATCCAATATCCGGCTGGCATTGTTGATGAACATATTCATACCCGCATTAAATCTGGAATCTTTGATGTCTCCCATATGGGAAGATTCATCGTCTCCGGGAAGGAAGCGATCGCCTTTTTGCAACATGTGTTAACGAACAATGTATTAGCCCTGGACCTGCTTCAGGCCCAATACACGATGATTCAGAACAGTAATGGCGGGGCATTGGACGACGCCTATCTGTACCGTTTTTATGAAGACGAGTATCTGCTGGTGGTTAATGCTGCCAATGCCAAAAAAGACTGGCAGCACTTAAATAAAGAAATTGTCGCCTTTGATGCCCGGATTATTGATCAGTCCGCTGAAATTGCGATGATCTCGCTGCAGGGACCGGACTCAAAAACAGTGCTTAAAAAGCTCCTCGGCAGCGAGAATCTCACCGAACCCCTTAAGAATGCTTTGGCGATTTTAGACTATCAAGGTGAGGGCTTACTAATTGCCCGAACCGGCTACACCGGCGAACCCCTTGGCTTTGAGCTTTTTGCTAAGGCCGCACAGGGCCCGGCAATCTGGGAAAAGCTGCTTGACCTGGGTGCCATGGCGATTGGTCTGGGTGCCCGCGATACATTACGATTAGAAGCGGGTCTGCCTTTATATGGTCATGAACTGGGGCTTGATAGCGACGGGAACGAAATTCCCATTTTTTCCTGCCCGCTGGCTAAATTTGCAGTCAGTTTTGCCGCGGTCAAAGGCGACTATATTGGCCGGGAAGCCCTAGCGAATCAATATATTGGCTTTAAAAAAATTATGGAGCGGGATCTGGCTGATCTGTCCCATCTGGCTCGGATTGTCAGGCCAATTGCCATTACCGGTCGCGGCATTGCCCGGGCCGGTTGTAAGGTGTATAAAGATGGCAAAGAAGTCGGCACTGTCACCAGCGCTACGATGGTGCCTTATTTAAAGGCGGTAGGATATGGGCTGGACAGTAAAATCACCGACGAGAAAGCGATGCGGGCCATTGGTTTGGCCCTGATTGACGGTGATGTGGAACTAAATGATGCGGTAGCGGTGGAAATTCGCGGTAAGATGGTACCGGCGGTGATTGCCCCCTACCATATGAAAAGTGATGCACCGCCTTTTGCCAGACCGATCCTTTATGGGGTCGAAGTAGAGCGCAAATTTGATAGTCCCCGGGATTATGAAACTAAGGCTCTTAATCTGCTGGAAAAAAGCTATGACAATACCATCTTGAGACAACATCAAACCATTAATTTGATTCCTTCCGAGCAGACCCATTCTGCGGCGGTGCGGTTATTATCGATAATGGACCCTTCCTTCCGTTATGCAGAGCACAAAAAGACAAAATCATTTTATGATTATGATGTCTTCTATTATCAGGGTACCGCCTTTATTGATGAGATTGAATACTTGTTGATGGAAGAAATGAAAAAATATCTGCGTTGCGCCGAGGTAGAAACCCGGGTGATTAGCGGCCAGATGGCCAATGTCGCGGTCTTTAGTGCGCTGATGGATTATAAAAATCGGGTCAACCGGAAGGTCGATGCCAAACGATTAGGTTATGTGATGAATAACCACATTATCCGCGGCGGTCATTTAAGTGCTCAGCCGATGGGCGCGCTCCACGATTACATAGCCGTCGATCCGGTTACGGAAAAAACGGCAGTGGTGAATTTTCCGGTGGAAAAAGACAACCCCTTTAAGATTGATGTAGCGGAAACTAAAAAGGTCATTGAACAATATAAGCCAGAGCTGATTATCTTTGGTAAGAGCATGGTGCTTCACAAAGAACCCGTTCGGGAAATTCGGGAATTTATTGATGCGCAAAAGCTCAGTTCGATCATTATGTACGATATGGCCCATGTCCTTGGTCTGGTCGGGGATCATTTCCAGGACCCCTTTGCCGAAGGGGCGGAACTGGTCACCGGCTCGACCCATAAAACCTTCTTTGGCACCCAACGGGGCGTTATTGCTGGGAATTATGACAAAGACGATTATAAGTATGGTCTCTGGGAAACCATCGAAACCCGTGCCTTCCCCGGCAGCGTCAGCAATCACCATTTAGGAACGATGCTGGGTCTGCTCATGGCAAGCTACGAAATGAACTGCTTTAAGGATCTTTATCAGAAAAATGTCATTGACAATGCCAAGTATTTTGCCAAATGTCTGGCAGATTGCGGCCTGGAGGTGGCAGGAGACCCGGCCATTTCCTATACGGAGACCCATCAGGTGGTGGTGCGAGTGGGTTATGGCAGCGGTCCCGAAGTGGCCAATCGCCTGGAAAATAATAATATCATCATTAATTATCAGGCCACCCCGGAAGAAGAAGGCTTTACCGCTTCTGGTGCGATTCGCATCGGGGTTGCAGAAATGACCCGGTTTGGTTTTGGCAAAGAAGCCTTTGCCGAAACCGCAGCTTTGATGGCGGATGTGATTTTAAGAAATAAAGATGTTAAAGAAGATGTCAAGCGGCTTAGAGGCCAGTTTACGAGTCTTAAATATTGCTTCGATGATGAAGAAATTGCAGCACAGCTGGAAAAATTAAAAAATACGTTTTAAATAAAAAATAAGTTTAAAAGGGGGAAAAAGCGTGTCATCCTATTTATCCCATACCAAAGAAGAACAACAAGCGATGCTAAAAGCGATGGGAATCGCTTCGATAAACGAACTTTTTGCCGACATTCCAAAACAAGTGCGCTTAAACCGCGAGCTTCTATTACCACCGGCTCTATCAGAGATGGAACTGACTAGTTATATGCAAAAGCTGTCACAGCAAAATGCCAATCTGGATGCTTATAGCTGTTTTCTGGGAGCCGGGGCCTATGATCATTTCATCCCCAGCGTGGTCGGCAATCTGACTGCCCGACAGGAGTTTTACACGGCCTATACCCCGTATCAGCCAGAAATCAGCCAGGGTACCCTGCAGGCAATCTTCGAGTTTCAATCGATGATCTGTGAGCTTACCGGGATGGATATTGCCAATGCCTCAATGTATGACGGTGCGACCGCCCTGGCTGAGGCGGTCGCGATGGCCTGTAGTCATACCAGAAGAAATGAGGTGCTCATTGCCAGCACCGTTCATCCGGAGAGTCGGGAAGTCATAAAAACCTATGCCCGATACAAAGGCATTGAGGTCAAAGAAATTGACTACGATAATGGTAGCATCGATTTCGGTTGTCTGGAAGCAGCGTTGTCGGATCAAACCGCGGCGGTTATTGTCCAGAATCCCAATTTCTTCGGTATCATCGAAGATCTGGGCCAGGCTGCCGAACTGGCGCACCACCATAAGGCCCTGCTGATTGCCAGTGTCGATCCGATTTCGCTGGCAATCTTAAAATCCCCAGGCGAACTGGCGGCCGATATTGTGGTTGGGGATGGCCAATGTCTGGGTAATCCGATTAGCTTTGGCGGTCCCGGCCTTGGTTTTATGGCCACCTCTAAGGCATTAATGCGGAAGCTGCCGGGTCGCGTCGTTGGTCAGACCACTGATCTTGATGGCAAACGGGCCTTTGTGCTGACCCTCCAGACCAGAGAACAGCATATCCGTCGGGACAAGGCTACCTCTAATATTTGCTCCAACCAGGCCTTAAATGCTCTGGCTGCGACTATTTATATGACGGTTCTTGGTAAGGAGGGTTTAAAAGAGGTAGCCAATCTATGCTTTAATAAAGCTCACTATCTCTATGATCAACTGATCCAATCGGGGAAATTTACGCCTGTTTTTTCAGCTCCCTTTTTTAAGGAATTTGCTGTAATCGGCAGTTGCGAAACCAAAGCCCTGAATACGGCGTTGCTCTTGGACCAAATTATCGGTGGCTATGAGTTGGAGAAATCGTATCCGCAGCTAAAAAACGGCTGGTTGCTGGCGGTGACCGAAAAACGGACCCGAACCGAGATCGATAGTTTAGTAGAAAAGGCGGTGAATTATTGTGATTAAGAGCGAAGCACTGATTTTTGAAAAGTCAGTTTCAGGTCGAAAAACGGACCTGTTACCAGCCTGTGATGTTCCTGAATTAGATCTTGGCAGCACCATCCCCGCCGGCTTTTTAAGGGCTCAGTCGCCGGAACTCCCGGAGGTCAGCGAAGTCGATACGGTTCGCCATTTTACGGCCTTATCGAAGATGAATCACGGGGTCGATTCCGGCTTTTATCCGCTGGGTTCCTGTACCATGAAGTATAATCCCAAGGTGAACGAGGAGGTGTCCAAATTTAGTGGCTTTGCCCGGATGCACCCGTACCAACCTGAAAAAACCGCCCAGGGTTGCCTGGCGGTTTTATACGAAACTGACATCATGCTGGCAGAAATCACTGGAATGGAGCGGGTATCCCTGCAACCGGCGGCTGGCGCTCATGGGGAGATGGCGGGACTGATGATTATCAAAGCTTATCATCAGAACCGCGGCGATACCAAGCGACAAAAAATCGTTGTGCCGGATTCATCCCATGGCACCAATCCGGCTTCGGCGTCGGTGGTTGGTTTTGATGTGGTTGAAGTGAAATCCAATGCATTTGGCGGCGTTGATATCCCGTCACTAAAGGCGGTGATGAGTGATGAAATTGCCGGACTGATGCTTACCAATCCCAGTACCCTGGGCTTATTTGAAGAAAATATTACCGAAATAGCTCAGATTGTCCACCAGGCGGGCGGCCTGCTTTATTACGACGGTGCCAATATGAATGCCATCATGGGTAAGACCCGGCCTGGCGATATGGGCTTTGATGTGGTCCATCTTAATCTGCACAAAACCTTCAGCACTCCCCATGGCGGTGGCGGCCCCGGTTCAGGTCCGGTGGGCGTCAAAAAAGAGTTAGTTCCCTTTTTGCCTGGTCCGGTGGTGGAACGGGTCGAGGATCGCTATTATCTGGATGATAACCGGCCCTTATCGATTGGCCGGGTTAAATCTTTCTATGGCAATTTTGGGGTGGTCGTTAAAGCCTTTGCTTACATCCGCTCCTTGGGGGCTGCGGGCCTTCGGGAGGCGTCAGAGACAGCGGTACTTAATGCCAATTATATCCGTGCCAGACTGCAGGATGATTACGAATTACCGTTTGGCAAAATCTGTATGCATGAGGTGGTTTTCTCGGCTCAAAAGCAGAGCAAGTTTGGGGTTTCGGCACTGGATATTGCCAAACGGCTGATTGATTTTGGTTATCATCCGCCAACGATATATTTTCCCTTAATCGTCAAAGAAGCGCTGATGATTGAACCGACTGAGACTGAAAGTAAGGAAACCCTGGATGAATTCATCGTGGCGATGCAACAAATTGCCAGCGAAGCACAGACGAATCCGGAGCTTCTAAAGGAAGCACCCCATGACAGCATGGTAAAACGGCTCGATGAGGTTGCGGCAGTACGAAAACCGATGCTTCGGTATAACAAAGTCTAGATAATCCGATGCAAATCGGGTATTAATAACGCAAGGATACACCAGAATCAAATAGTGGTGCCTGAAAAAGTGGTTGCCCCAAAGTGGAGGTTGGCATGAATGTATTTGATATTATCGGACCGATTATGGTGGGCCCGTCCAGCTCTCATACTGCCGGAGCGGTGCGAATCGGCAAAATAGCCCGAGTGGTCGCAGGCGGACAGCCGGTTGCGGTGTCCATTGAACTCTATGGCTCCTTTGCCCAAACCTATAAGGGACATGGAACGGATAAAGCGATTATTGCCGGCCTGCTGGGCATGGCACCAGACGATGAGCGGATTAAAGACAGTCTGGCGCTGGCCAGGCAGGCGGGAATGAGTTTTAAATTTAGAAAGTCCGGTAATCAAGCGGTTCACCCCAATACGGCCTTGATTTCATCGGTCGATCAATTGGGAAAAAAAACAATTGTCCAGGGATCTTCAGTAGGTGGTGGCAGAATTGTAGTCAACCGGATTAACGAGATCAATGTCAAATTTAAGGGTGACTATTATACCCTGCTGATTCCCCACACCGATACGCCCGGGGTGATTGCGGCCGTAACCAAATTGCTGGCGGATCATGGGATTAACATTGCTGAGCTGAATATGTATCGTTCCCATCGCGGCGGTGAGGCGATGATGGTGATTGAAACCGATCAGGCGGTTAAAGGTGGATTGGTTTGCTCAATCGAAGCGGTGAAGACGGTAAAAAAGGCAGTATTAATTGAACCGATCTATTAGGAGTGAAGATGATTAGTTATGATTCGATACAAGAACTGGCAGATAAGGCCACAAAAAAAGGGAAGCGAATTTCGGAGCTGGTCCTTGAGGATCAGGCCTTGCATATGGAACAGTCAAACGATGAACTCTTTGAGCTGATGCGTAAAAGCCTTCATGTGATGGCGGCCGCAGCAGAAAAGGGACTCACTTCACAGAGTTTGTCGGCAAGCGGTTTAAGTGGCGGTGATGCCAATAAAATGAAACAGGTGGTTGATGCCGGCAGAGCCCTTAGCGGGAAGGTGCTGAGTGAAACCCTGGCAAAGGCGTTGGCGATTGCTGAAGTGAATGCCTGCATGGGTAGAATTGTCGCGGCGCCGACGGCCGGTTCCTGCGGGATTATTCCGGCCCTCTTGCTGACCTTAAAAGAAGAACACCATTTAGCTGAGGATCAGGTGGTGATGAGTCTTTTTACCGCCGCCGGACTCGGCATGGTGATTGCCCAAAAGGCCAGCGTTTCCGGTGCGGAGGGAGGCTGTCAGGCAGAATGCGGCAGTGCCGCGGCAATGGCCGCAGCCGCGGCGGTTGAATTAATGGGTGGTACCCCACAAATGTGTGCCCATGCCTGTGCGATGGCCTTAAAAAGTGTGCTGGGATTAGTTTGTGATCCGGTTGCCGGGCTGGTGGAGGTGCCTTGTATCAAGCGTAATGCCAGCGGAGCAGCCAATGCCCTGGTTGCGGCAGAGATGGCTCTAGCCGGGATAAAGAGTACTATCCCGGTCGATGAGGTGATTGGTGCGATGAAAGCCGTTGGCGATGCGATGCCCAAAACATTAAAAGAAACGGCAGAAGGGGGTCTGGCCGACACGCCCACCGCGAAGAAAATTGCCCGGGAAATTCGGCGCTGACCCAGGATCGGATAATTCGAGTCAATCACATTCAATTAAGGATTGGTGGGATCGTCTTGTCGGAAAAGATTTAGGAATATCTGGAAATAAATCGCACTAATTTTCACCTTTTTTTAACATATGCTTAAGTAAATGCATGTTTACAGAGAGCGTTAAGTTTAATGCGTTAGAATCTGTGATGTGAGAAAAGTTTCGACATCTTTTTTCACTTCACTATCACTGGCAGCTGTTCATTGAACGGCTGCTTTTTCTTTTTTTGATCCATCACTTTCCTCCTGGGAAAACGCAATCCCCCGGTGTTCTACCGAAGTCGAAAAGACAATCAGTGTTTTGGTTCGGCCAAATTGTTGCAGCTCCCCAATGAAGCTGTCCAGTTCACTGGTGCTGGGGAAAAGAACTTCCAGCAGCATCGAATAATCCCCAGTGACACAATTGCATTCAATCACATTGATGCAGGTCTTAATGTAGGGATAAAATTCTTTTTTGCGAACGGGTTCAACCTCAAGATTAACAAAGGCCTTGATATGATAACCCATCTTGATGGGATTCACCACTGCCTGATAGCCGCAAATATAATCGTTTTTCTCCAATTGCTCAATCCGTGAAGAAACTGCCGGTGATGAGAGGTAAACCTGGGCAGCTAAATCTTTGATTGAAATCCGTCCGTTTTTTTGTAACAGATTTAAGATCTGCAGATCGATGGAATCCAGTAACTTGTTTTTCATGGTTTTAATCTCCTGAACGCGTTGAAAATAATTGAAAATATATTGTTGATGTAAAAAACGTACATTCTTTACACTAGTGTAGCATAATTAAATTAAGTAGAAAAGCGAAAAAACTTTTTAAATTAGGGATATACACTTAAAATAATTAGGTATCATCGTTTTACATTGAGTGATTGACAATGTAAATGGTTTAAGTTTATGATTGTTTTCAGTTGATGTTCACAACAAATCATAAACAGGAGACAAGTATATGAGAGAATTTTATGATCCATATTTAAACGTGGTCAATGTAATGACAGAAGCAATGAAAATTGGCGGGATGAATCAATATATGTTTGAGATCATTAAAAATCCTCAGCGGGAGACAAAGGTCTATTTACCAGTCGAAATGGATGATGGAGCGGTAAAAGTGTTTGAAGGCTATCGGGTTCAACATTCCAATATCCGGGGACCCTTTAAAGGTGGAATCCGCTTTCATCAGGACTGTAATTTAAATGAAGTAAAGGCTTTGGCGACCTGGATGTCGCTAAAATGTGCAGTGGTCAATATCCCCTATGGTGGGGCTAAAGGCGGGGTGCGGGTAGATCCCGATACCTTGTCGCTGCGGGAACTCCGTAAACTGACCAGACGCTATGCCTTTGCCATCGAACCACTAATTGGTGCTGATACCGATATTCCGGCACCGGACGTCAATACCAACGCCCAAACAATGGCCTGGATTCTGGATACCTACAGCATGCTAAAGGGCAAGCCCTGTCCCGGCGTGGTTACCGGAAAACCACTGGAGCTGGGTGGTTCAAAAGGACGAAATTCGGCTACTGGTCGAGGGGTGGCTATCAGTACCAAGCTGATTCTGGAACGGGATGGCAAGACGCTTGCGGATATTTCAGTGGCAATTTCGGGGATGGGCAATGTTGGCGGCAATGCAGCCCGGATTCTTTTTCATCGCGGTAGTAAAATTGTGGCTTTAAGCGATGTCTCCGGGGGCATCTACTGCGAAGAAGGTCTGGATGCGGATGAAGTCTCAACGTTTCTGGAGATTAAATGTAATCAGTTAAAGGATTATCAGAAAGCGGGGGTCAGCCATATTTCCCATGAGGAGGTACTAACCTGTAAATGCGATGTGCTAATCCCGGCGGCCCTGGAGAATCAGATTAAAGCTGAAAATGCTCCAAAACTGCAATGCTCGTATATTGTTGAGGGCGCTAACGGACCGACTAGTGTGGAAGCCGATGCGTTGCTAAAAGAACGGGGTATCGTGTTGGTACCGGATATCTTTGCCAATAGCGGTGGGGTCATTGTCTCTTATTTTGAGTGGGTACAAAATATTCAAATTCTAACCTGGAATCGGGAGCAGGTTAATAAAACCTTGGAAAAGATCATGTCGGCCGCCTTTATTGAGATCCAGGAAGAAAGTCAGCAGTCCCAATGTTCATTACGGATGGCTGCTTATATCATTGCCTTAAAACGATTGATTTATGCCGAAGAAATAAAAGGCATTTTCCCTTGATCAATCGTGTTATTTGATAAAGTTTGAAGAGGTCACTCTTTTTCAACTTTATTTCAAGGTTCATGAATTAAATTATTTAGGTAGTAATATCCACCTCAACCAAAGAAAAAACAGCGGACTTTATATCAGTCGGCTGTTTTTTTGTGCTAATTTTGAAAAGTGATAATAAATACAGTGATTCCACAACGATAAATGCTATAATAAAAAATATGATAGTGCAGGTGAAACAGTCAAAAATAGAGGAGGTTTCCATGGATGAATATTTCGACATTGTGATGCAAGATCCTCGCGTTTTGCAACTGGTTCTGGTGGTAGCAGGCGTGATCCTAATTTTGACGGCGAAAAACTTGATTCGGTCTCGCCTGAGCAGACACATCAACGATCAAAATAATTCCTATCGAACCAGAAAGGCCATTAACCTTGTGGGCTATTTTCTCATTCTACTGTTGATCTCAATTATTTATCGCGAGAGCCTGGGATCGTTAACAATTTTTTTGGGGATTGCCGGAGCTGGGATTGCTTTTGCACTACAGGAAGTTATTACAAGCATCGCTGGATGGATGGCGATCTTGTCCAGCGATATTTATAAATCTGGGGACCGGGTATTGATGGGCGGAATCAAAGGCGACGTGATTGATGTCGGTGTACTGCGAACCACCATTATGGAAATAGGCGAATGGGTAGAAGGGGATTTATACAATGGCAGAATTGTTAGAATCTCCAACAGCTTTGTATTCAAGGAACCCGTATACAACTATTCCGCAGATTTTCCTTTTTTATGGGATGAGATTAAGGTTCCGATTCAATATGGAAGTAATTACACTCTGGCAAGAGAAATTCTCTATGATGTAGCTCAGGAAGTGGTAAGCGACTATTCTGATGAAGCGGAGAAGCATTGGGAGATCATGGTACAAAAATTTCTGATTGAAAACGCCTCAACCCATCCGATGGTAAATATTATTGCCAATGATAACTGGGTAGAGTTTAGCCTTCGTTATGTGGTGAACTATAAAATGCGTGTGGGTGTAAAGGATCAGCTATTCACAAAAATCCTTGAGAGGGTAGAAAGCAGTTCAGGTCAGGTTAAGTTTGCCTCAGCAACTTTTGCGTTAACAAAAATGCCTCCCATTGAAGTAAAATC
>Ga0163223_100544_pt1 | contig 11738 bp, 17 predicted proteins | sample MSEWel2016_02_17_2_FD_113147 | JGI IMG/M metagenome (GOLD analysis project Ga0163223, IMG submission 113147) | Subsurface microbial communities from deep shales in West Virginia, USA - MSEEL Well Study Marcellus 5H_2016_02_17 ...
CACAAAATCAGCAAATCAGCTGAGGAGAAAATTCTCGCTGGAGGAGGAAAGGTAGAGGTGATCTAATATGGTCTCTACCTTGAAGGATGCTTGGAAAATTCCAGATCTACGACGAAAGATAATAATTACGTTAGCACTGCTGTTTGTATATCGTTTGGGATCCTTCATACCGGTTCCATTCATTGATACTGCGCAGTTAAGTCAACTCGTCAATGATAGTGGGATTTTTGGTCTGTTTGATATTATATCCGGTGGTAACTTTGGTAATTTCACTATTTTTGCCATGAGTATCACCCCGTATATTAATGCATCAATTATCATGAACCTTTTGGCATTTGCAATTCCAGCTTTGGAAGCGCTACAAAAAGAAGGGGAAGAAGGACGCAAGAAGCTGGCTCAGTACACCCGTTACCTGACCATTGTGCTGGCACTGATCCAGGCTTTGGGCATGAGCTTATCCTTCGGCGATTTGTTAATTGATAGAACGCCATTTACCGTATTTACGGTTGTTTTATGTATTACTGCAGGGACAGCGTTTTTGATGTACCTGGGTGAACAAATTACTGAAAGTGGTATCGGTAACGGTATTTCTTTGATTATTTTCATCAGTATTGTTTCCCGAATCCCATCTGCGATTGGCCAAATGTATCAATATGTTACAATTGGCACGTTAAATCCGATCACTTTGATCGTGTTTCTTGTCTTTATTGTGGTGGTTGTCTTTGGTGTGGTGGCTGTTCAGGAAGGACAACGAAAAATCCCGGTTCAGTATGCAAAACGGGTTGTTGGCAGAAAAATGTATGGTGGACAAACTACTCACATTCCCATGCGCGTGAATATGGCAGGCGTTATTCCGGTTATCTTTGCCAGTTCGTTAACCTTATTTCCGGCAACAATTGCCAGCTTTTTCCCAACATCGGCCTTTGCAAATTTTATTTCAACCTATTTAGCCTGGGGATCCTGGCTTACTAATATTATTTATATCACATTAATTATTGCGTTTACCTATTTCTATACAGCTGTAACATTTAATCCGTTTGATATCGCAGAAAATATCAAAAAACAAGGCGGTTATATTCCCGGGATCAGACCGGGGAAACCAACTGTAGAGTACTTGTCGAGAATTATGAACCGATTAACATTATTTGGTGGCGTCTTTTTAGCGATCATTGCTGTTATTCCTATTTTTGTAGGTAATTTTATGGGTGTCAATCTTCAATTCGGCGGAACAAGTTTGCTGATTGTCGTTGGGGTAGCCCTTGAAACGGTTAAACAGATTGAAGCAGAAATGATGATGAGACACCATCAGGGATTTTTAAAATCTTAAAATGAACTGGAGTTAAGTGAAAAATGAGAATTGTATTATTAGGACCTCCGGGAGCCGGCAAAGGGACACAGGCGAAGCGGATTTGCGAAACCTATAAAATCCCACATATTTCAACAGGTGATCTCTTTCGAGAAAACATGAGTAAAGATACACCTCTTGGTCAAAAGGCAAAAGAGTATATGGCTCAAGGCCTATTGGTGCCCGATGATTTAGTCATTGATATGGTTGAAGACCGTTTGACCCATGATGATGTACTGGCTGCTGGTTATGGCTATTTACTGGACGGATTTCCCCGGACGGTTGATCAAGCTCAGGCTTTATGCCGAATCAATGCCAAGCGTGATTGTGAGTTGGATTTTGCTATCAATCTTGAGGTACCATTTGACATTTTGATTGAACGTGTTTCAGGGCGACGAATCTGTCCGACCTGTCATGCAACCTATCATATCAAGTACAGCAAGCCAAAGGTTGAGGGTGTCTGTGATTTAGATGGCACACCACTCTATCAGCGGGATGACGATAAAGTTGAGACCGTAAAAAAGCGAATTCAAGTTTATCAGGATCAGACCGAACCATTAATTGAATTCTATCAAGACAAACAAAAGATCATCAATATTAATGGATTGCAACATATGGACGATGTTTTTGAAAACATCGAAGAAATCCTAAGTGGAGTTAAGAAAAGATGATAACCATAAAATCCCGAAAGGAAATTGATCTGATGCGTCATGCCGGAAAGATTGTGGCAGGCGCCCATGCTTTGGCTGGAAAAATGATTAAGCCTGGGGTAACAACACAAGAACTGGATCATGCAGTTGAACAGTACATTCGCGCTGCGGATGCAATTCCTACATTTAAAGGCTATGGCGGATTCCCAAACTCAATCTGTGCTTCAATTAATGAAGTGGTAGTGCATGGGATTCCTGAGAAGCGGCGATTGCAGGAAGGCGACATTATCAGTATTGATATTGGCGCGACATACAAGGGTTACGTTGGTGATGCTGCCGTTACTCACGGAGTTGGCAACATTTCCGATGAAGCAGCACGATTGATTGCAGTCACGCGGGAGTCATTCTATCGCGGCATTGCATATGCCAGGGATGGTTTCCGATTGTCAGACATCTCAAATGCCGTTCAGACTTACGTCGAAGACAATGGATTTTCCGTTGTCCGGGACTATGTCGGTCATGGTGTGGGAAAGCAAATGCATGAGGATCCACCGATTCCCAATTATGGCCCAAAAGGACACGGTCCCCGGCTGCGGCAAGGGATGACCCTGGCCATTGAACCAATGGTCAATGTCGGTACCTATGACGTTGTTACATTAAAAGACGGATGGACGGTGGTAACCACAGATGGTAAGCTCTCGTCACATTACGAGCACACCATTCTCATTACCGGAACCGGCGATCCAGAACTGCTGACAGTCATTTAGTTGGTGGCTGGATGAATGAATTTAAAGTTGGACAAGTGGTTCGTTCTATAGCTGGCCGTGATAAGGGTCAGTTTATGGTGGTTATTGAAGTGGTGAACGACCATTTCACCACTGTATCGAATGGAGCGCTTCGTAAAGTGAGTAATCCAAAGAAAAAAAAGGTCAAACACTTGGCGAAGACTAATCACATAGCCACAGATATTCGTGATAAAATATTAAATGGAAAAATGATAACTAACGCTGAGTTAAGAAAAATACTCGAGTCCTATCACATGCCTGATGGTATTGGGGATGAGAATCGTGAGGAGGTTTGATCAATGGCCAAAAAAGATGTTATCGAGGTAGAAGGCTCAGTTATTGAGTCATTACCAAACACTATTTTCTTAGTTGAATTGGAAAATGGACATCAGATAACTGCACATATTTCGGGAAAACTTCGCATGAATTACATAAGAATTTTACCGGGAGATAAGGTAGTTGTTGAATTATCCCCATATGATTTGACCCGCGGGCGTATCGTATGGCGTGGGAAAGGGAAATCATAAAGGAGGCATACAAATGAAAGTTAGACCATCAGTAAAACCGATTTGTGAAAAATGCAAAATTATTAAGAGAAATGGTCGTGTTATGGTTATTTGCGAGAATCCAAAACACAAGCAGAAACAAGGTTAAAACCGTCGAGTCCAGAAAAATAGAACATGACCGCGGCAATTTTAGTCATGTTCATGATATAAAAACACCCTGGGTTTTAATTTCGTTACGTCACTAACTTAATTGATTCACCAGCATTTAGAAAACAATTTAGGAGGTACACACCCTATGGCAAGAATTGCCGGAGTCGATTTGCCCCGAGATAAGCGGGTCGAAATTGGATTAACTTACATTTATGGTATTGGACATTCAACAGCCTTAGAGATCTTAAAAGCTTTAAATATCAATCCTGATACCAGAGTGAAAGATCTGACTGAAACAGAAGTGAATGATCTAAGAATTACAATTGATAAATACACTGTTGAAGGTGATCTTCGTCGAGAAGTCAACTTAAACATTAAACGACTAATAGAAATTGGATCTTATAGAGGACTACGTCATCGTCGCGGACTTCCTGTGCGCGGACAAAAGACTAAAACGAATGCTAGAACTCGAAAAGGTCCTAAACGTCTCGTCAGTAAGAAGAAATAAGGAGGGCTAAAGAATGGCAGTTAAAAAAGCACGAAGAAAAGTAAGAAAAGTCAAAAAGAATATCGAACGTGGCCAGGCCCATATTCAATCTTCTTTCAATAATACCATTGTTACCATTACAGATATGTCAGGAAATGCCCTTTCATGGGCAAGTTCTGGTGGACTAGGCTTTAAAGGGTCACGAAAAAGCACCCCTTTTGCTTCTCAAATGGCAGCAGAAGAAGCGGCAAAAGCAGCCATGGAGCATGGACTTAAAAGCGTAGAAGTTTTAGTCAAAGGCCCTGGTTCCGGACGTGAGGCAGCAATTCGAGCCTTACAGGCGGCTGGATTGGAAATTACCCTGATCCGCGATGTTACGCCTATTCCACATAACGGTTGTCGACCACCTAAGCGACGACGAGTATAACAGGAGGGCGAAAATTATGTCAAGAAATATAGAAGCATCATGCCGACAATGTCGACGTGAAGGTGCAAAATTGTACTTAAAAGGTGAACGTTGTTATTCAACAAATAAATGTGCGTTTGAACGACGTCCAACACCTCCAGGCCAACACGGAAAAAGACGAACAAAAGTATCGGAATACGGCCTGCAATTACGTGAAAAGCAAAAAGCAAAACGTATTTATGGTGTGCTTGAAAAACAGTTCCGGGGATACTTCGAAATTGCTGAAAAGCAAAAAGGGATTACCGGTCATAACCTGCTGATTCACTTAGAATCACGTTTGGATAATGTTGTTTATCGATTAGGTCTGGCAACTTCCCGTAAAGAAGCCCGCCAACTGGTCGATCATGAACATTTCCTGATTAACGGCAAGAAACTAAACATTCCTTCTTATATCATGAAAGATGGCGATGTGATTGAAGTTCGGCCTAAAAGTAAGAAATCTCAGAAATTTAAAGACATTTTAGAAGTGACAGAAAATAGAACTGTAGCAGCTTGGTTATCTAAAGATGTTGAAACACTATCAGGAAAAGTCATTGGCAGACCGGCAGTAGAAGACTTAGATGTCGAAATTGCTGAACATCTTATTGTTGAATTGTATTCTAAATAGGCTACATGTTCGGGAACCAATTAACCCTCATGTTAATGTATGGATTATAAATAAGTAGGAGGGTCTGATAAATGATCGAATTCGAGAAACCAGTCATCGAAATTGTTGATAAAAAAGACGACGATACCTACGGGCGGTTCGTCATTGAACCTTTAGAACGGGGATATGGAACCACCCTTGGTAACAGTCTGAGACGGATAATGCTGTCTTCTTTGCCGGGCGTGGCAGTCACATCGGTAAAAATTGAAGGCGTATTGCATGAATTCTCAACCATTCCCGGGGTAAAAGAAGATGTTATTGAAATTCTTCTAAACCTGAAAGGTCTGGCCGCAGAAATATATACCGATGAGCCAAAGGTTATTTACATTGAAGCTTCAGAGGAAGGTGAAATCACTGCTGGTGATATCATCGCCGACTCTGATGTCGACATCCTGAATCCGGAAATGCACATTGCGACCTTATCTAAGGGTTCAACCTTAAATATGGAAATGCGCATCGAAAAGGGTCGCGGTTATGTGGCGGCAGATAAAAATAAGTATCCGGGCATGCCGATTGGAACCATTCCAATGGATTCAATCTTTTCGCCAATTATTAAAGTAAATTTTCTAGTTGAAAATACCCGAGTCGGTCAAATTACCGATTTTGATAAATTAACGATTGATATTTGGACAGATGGAACGACAACCCCAGAAGAAGCACTCTCTTTGGCAGCTAAGGTTTTAAGTGAACATTTAAACTTGTTCATTAATTTAACTGAGCATGCGACTACTGTAGAAATTATGGTAGAAAAAGAGGAAAGTGAAAAAGAACGCATTCGCGAAATGTCGATTGAAGAACTGGAACTTTCAGTAAGATCCAGTAACTGCTTACGACGGGCGAACATCGATACAGTTGAAAAATTAACACAACGAAGCGAAGAGGACATGATTAAAGTTCGTAACCTCGGTCGCAAATCTCTTAATGAAATCAAGCACAAGCTGGCAGAGATTGGTTTGTCCTTGAGTCAAGAAGAAGAAAAGGCAAAGGAGTAACACTATGGCGGGATATCGAAAACTAGGCCGTCCCTCTGATCAAAGAAGAGCATTATTGCGGAATCTTACGACTGCCCTTTTAGAACACGGTAAAATTGAAACAACCGTAACCAGAGCGAAGGAAGTTAAAAGAATTGCAGATAAAATGGTCACTTTAGGTAAAAGAGGCGACTTACATGCCAGAAGACAGGCAATTTCTTATATCACTCAAGAAGCAGTGGTTAAACAATTGTTTGACGAAATTGCACCTAAATATACTGAACGTAACGGTGGCTACACACGAATTTATCGGGTGGGACCACGACGTGGCGACGGCGCAGAAATGGCTATAATTGAATTAGTATAATTTAAGATGCAAAAAGGGGATTAAGATGTTGTTTACGCTTAATCCCTTTCTTATATTGCAAATCTTATGATTTAACACCAAAGAAGGTAAAAATAAGTGACAATGCAAAGTAATAATAAAATGATTGAAGTGCGTGATGTCCACTTCACATATCCTCATCACGATGAAAATGAGGCAGTCCTTGCTTTGAATGGTGTCAGTCTGCACATTGAAAAAGGTGAATTTGTCGGAATTATTGGACACAATGGTTCGGGAAAATCCACTCTTTCCAAGCTGCTAAATGCGATCATTTTTCCTACCCAGGGGGATGTGATTGTCAGTGGTCTTAACACCAGGGATCAAACACATCTGTGGACAATTCGTCAAACCGCAGGCATGGTTTTTCAAAACCCGGATAATCAGTTAGTCGCCACCATCGTGGAAGAAGACGTGGCCTTCGGCCCTGAAAATCTCGGCGTTCCGCCCCAAGAAATCAGAGAGCGGGTCGATCGGGCCCTGGCGACGGTTGAAATGCAAGCTTATGCACATCAAAAACCCCATCAATTATCCGGGGGACAAAAACAGCGGATTGCCATTGCCGGGATTCTGGCAATGGAACCGGAGTGTATCATTTTCGATGAACCGACCGCGATGCTCGATCCATCGGGACGACGGGAAGTGATGGAAACCATCAAACGGCTTAACCGTGATAAAGACATGACCGTGATTCACATCACCCATTTTATGGAAGAAATCGTGGCTGCAGATCGCATTATCGTTCTGGATAAAGGTCAGGTTGTGATGGAAGGTGAACCCCGAACAATTTTCAGACAGGTCAAACGGCTCAAGGAGATTGGTCTGGATGTGCCTCAAATGACGGAATTAGCTTATGAGCTGCGGCGTGAAGGACTAGAAATCACCGATGATGTGTTAAGTATTGAGGAAATGGTGAACGCCTTATGTCAGTAGAAATAAAAAATCTTTCGCATACCTATTCAGAAGGTTCGCCGTTTGAATTCAAAGCGCTCAAAGAGATAAATATCACCATTGAAGACGGCAGTTTTATTGGCATCATCGGTCATACCGGTTCGGGTAAATCAACCCTGATTCAGCATCTGAATGGATTATTAACCCCCACCTCCGGCACGGTTCTGGTCGATGGGAAAGATATCTTTGACACAAATAAATCCGAATTGATCGAGCTTAGGCATCGTATTGGCCTAGTTTTTCAATACCCGGAACATCAGCTGTTTGAAGAAACCGTCCAAAAAGATGTGGCCTTTGGACCCAAAAACCAGGGACTCAGTCAGGAAGAAATAGATACGCGGGTCAGACAATCAATTAAAATGGTTGGTCTTGATTTTGAAACCATTAAAGATAAATCCCCCTTTGAATTGTCGGGCGGACAGATGCGGCGGGTGGCGATTGCCGGTGTTCTGGCGATGGAGCCGGCGGTGCTGATCCTCGATGAACCGACCGCGGGCCTTGATCCCCGGGGCCGCGAAGAAATACTGGCGCAGATCAAATTATTGCATACTCAGAAGCAAATAACAGTTATTCTGGTGTCCCACAGTATGGAAGATATCGGAAAAATGGTCGATAAGATTCTCGTCATCAATGAAGGTGAAGTGGTCTTTTTCGATACGCCGAGTCACGTGTTTACACAAATCTCAACCCTGGAAAGCATTGGATTGGCGGTACCGGAGGTAACCTATCTGATGCGGCGGCTGAAAGAAAAGTATCCGGAAATTAGAGAAGACATCTTTACGGTGGAAGCTGCCAAAAAAGAAATTCTCAAAGTCATAAGAGGATAATTAAATGTTAAAAGATGTTACGATTGGTCAGTATTATCCGACCGGGTCAGTAATACACAAACTGGACCCGCGAACGAAGATACTGTTTACCACAGCTTTTGTTGTGATGTTGTTTTTTTTGAATAATCTATGGGGTTATCTCGCCACATTTTTGATCCTGACAACCATTACCCTGCTTTCTAAAATCCCGGTGGGGTATATTATTCGAGGGATTAAGGGTTTAGTGCTGATTATTATGCTCACAGTGGTATTAAACCTCTTTATGACGCCTGGAACACCAGTAGTTACGCTGGGATCGCTGACGGTAACCCTGGAAGGTTTGAAAGTGGCAACCTATATGGCACTGCGGCTGATCTTTCTGGTGATCGGTACCAGTATTATGACCTTAACCACCTCGCCGATTGATTTAACTGATGGAATGGAGTGGTGCATGCGTTTTATTCCGTTTGTCAGGCGATATGCCCATGAGCTGGCAATGATGATGTCGATTGCGCTGCGCTTTATTCCGACCTTGATGGAAGAAACCGAGCGAATCATGAAGGCTCAAAAAGCCCGGGGGGCAAATTTTGAAACCGGCAGCATTATTTCCCGGGCTAAAAATCTGATCCCGATTTTGATTCCACTGTTTATTTCCGCTTTTCGCAGGGCTGACGAATTGGCCACCGCCATGGAAGCCCGCTGCTACCGAGGCGGTGAAAACCGAACCCGGATGAAACAATTAGCCTTTGAATTCCGGGATAGCGTCAGTTTGGCACTGATGGTTACAATGATTGTGGGTCTTTACCTGACTACCTTGATTCAAATTCCTCTTGTGTTCCCGGTTTAAGGGGCAAGAAGATAATGAGAAATATTCAGATTATTATTAGTTATCGGGGCACCAGTTATTGTGGGTGGCAGGTTCAGCCCAATGGTGTTACCATTCAAGAAGTCATCATCAGAGCCATCAAAGAACTGACCGGCGAAACTGTCAATCTGGCCGGATCTGGCCGGACTGATGCGGGAGTGCATGCCTTGGGCCAGAGTGCTAATTTTTTTACCGCTTCGACCATCCCACCGGAGGTATGGTATCGGGCCCTGAACACCCGACTTCCAGTAGACATTCGGGTGATTCGTAGCCGGGAGTGCCCCCCGGACTTTCATAGCCGCTACAATACCATCGGTAAAAGTTATCTTTATAAAATTTTAGAAAGCCCGGTGGCCAGTCCTTTCTTGGCGGATTTGGCATTTCATATCACCCGAACGCTGGATTGGGGGGCCATGGAAGAAGCGGCCGCCGGTTTTTTAGGCGAGCATGACTTTAGTGCTTTTATGGCCAGTGGCAGCGCCATCAAAAGCACCGTTCGTACCATTACTGACATATCATTTATAAAGCGTGGTGAGTTATCGGAAATAACCTTTACTGGAAACGGATTTTTGTACAATATGGTAAGGATTATGATGGGCACCCTCTATGAAGTGGGTTATGGCCGCTTAAAACCACAGGATATTAAAGCGATCATCGCGGGTAAGGATCGCAATAAGGCTGGTGTGACAGCACCGGCTCATGGTCTTTACTTAAAGGAAGTTTATTATTAAATGATTATTAGGAATAAATACAAAACACATGCATAAATAACTTGACACACCCGGGAAGATGCTATAAAATTAACAATGGACGTTAATGTATCACTAGCCCCGATACGATAAAAAAACGATTTCTGATAACTCCCACTTATCAGAGAGCCAATAGATAAAAAAAAGAAATTATTAACTGAGGAGGACTTTTGAGATGAATGCGAATGCCACAAAAATGGCCAAATCTCATGAAATAGACCGTAAATGGTATGTGATTGATGCGGAAGGTAAGGTATTAGGACGACTGGCGACAGAAGTTGCAAATATTTTACGAGGAAAAAACAAACCTATCTTTTCACCCCATATGGATTGCGGAGATTTTGTTATTATCATTAATGCCGATAAGGTTGTGTTAACCGGAAACAAATTGGATCAGAAATTATACAAAACATATTCTGGATATTGCGGCGGGTTAAAAGAAATGACTTACCGAAAATTCTTAGCTGAAAAACCAGAACTTCTGGTTTTCAAAGCAGTAAAGGGTATGATCCCACATAACAAGTTAGGGGATAAAGTTGCGACTAAACTTAAAGTTTATGCTGGCACCGAACATCCACATGCTGCCCAACTGCCTGAAGTTTACGAATTTTAATGCTGAGAAGGAGGAAATAAGAGAATGGCTAAAGTACAATATTTAGGAACTGGAAGAAGAAAAACCTCGGTTGCCCGAGTTCGATTATTACCAGGGAGTGGAAAATTCACTATTAACGGACGTGATATTGATGAATTTTTCGGAATGGAAACCTTAAAGGTTATCGCAAGACAACCATTAACATTAACCGATACACTGGGTACCTTTGATGTGATTGTCAATGTTCATGGTGGCGGTTTTACTGGTCAGGCTGGCGCAATCCGTCATGGGATTTCCCGGGCCCTGCTTGAAGCAGACATCAACCTGCGACCAGCACTGAAACGTGCCGGTTACCTAACCCGAGATTCCCGTATGGTTGAAAGAAAAAAATACGGTCTCAAAAAAGCCCGTCGTGCACCACAGTTTTCAAAACGTTAATATCAGACTTTTTACAAGGTCCTGCGACATTCAATGTTGCAGGACTTTTCAGTGTTACGCCATACTAAATTGAGAAAGCAGGAATTTATGAATAATAAACAACCCATTATCAACATTGCAGTCATCGCCCATGTCGATGCCGGAAAATCTACCCTGGTAGATGCCCTTTTAGGACAAAGCAATGTTTTTAGAGAAAATCAGGAGGTCGTGGACTGCGTAATGGACAGTAATGACCTTGAACGAGAACGCGGAATCACCATCTACTCAAAAAACTGTTCCATTATGTATAAAGACATTAAAATAAATATTGTCGATACTCCTGGCCATGCTGACTTTTCTTCAGAGGTTGAACGAATCCTGAAGACGGTTGATACGGTTGTTTTGCTGGTCGATTCCAGTGAAGGACCGATGCCGCAAACCCGTTTTGTCCTGAACAAGTCACTGGAAAAAGGTTTGAATCCGATTCTGTTTATCAATAAAATCGATAAAAAAGATCAGCGCGCTGAAGAAGTCGTTGATATGGTTTTCGATTTGTTTGTCGAGCTGAAGGCAAATGACAAACAATTGGATTTCCCGGTTCTTTATGGCGTGGCCAAAGAGGGGATTGCGATTCGCGACATGGATGACGAAGGCGTAAATTTGGAGCCCTTGTTTGAAACCATTGTGGAACACGTCGGACTTCAGGATGATCTCAGTCTGGAGCCGCTGCAGATGCAGGTTTCTTCGCTGGCTTACGATGATTATATTGGCCGTCTGGGGATTGGTAAGGTTTATTCCGGAACCATTCATGCCGGTGAACAAATCGAAATCTGTAAAACCGATGGCACCTTTAAAAAGGAAAAAATTAATCAGGTTTTTGTCTACCGTGGTTTAGCCCGAGTTGAAGTCAAAGAAGCCAAGGCCGGGGATATTGTTGTGATCTCAGGAATCCCGGAGATATCAATCGGGG
>Ga0163223_100547_pt1 | contig 11698 bp, 10 predicted proteins | sample MSEWel2016_02_17_2_FD_113147 | JGI IMG/M metagenome (GOLD analysis project Ga0163223, IMG submission 113147) | Subsurface microbial communities from deep shales in West Virginia, USA - MSEEL Well Study Marcellus 5H_2016_02_17 ...
GCCCCATAGCTTCTCATATTAGTCCAAAATGCACCATACCAACCCCAGAGAGACAAGGACAAAATCATCAGAACCAGAACCACCCTCTGCAATCCGCTTATACGGGTCTCTTTGAAAAGCATAATGAAAAAGACAAATGCCCCCGCCAACGAAGCGCCAAGCTGAAGGGCTACTCCTCCAACGAACGCATAGAAGATTATCGTCATCGGATAAATCACGGAAACGACAACTACAACGTTAACCCAAACTGCCATGTGCCTTTTGGCTTCTATAGCCGGGACTTTATCTGCTGCTGCAGATTTATCATAGGCCATGCCCACTGTCTCAAACATACGAATCCAGTTCTGCATTAATAATATCACTCGAGCTAATATTAGCTTTTTTATCGCCGCACACTTTAACGGACCAGCACTGCTTTAACGAGTATAGTTCAAAGGCTCAAGATAGCGATCAAAAAGTCTTTTGTTCATTGGCGAAAGGGCGCTATAAAATGGCCCAACACCCGGCATTTTTATGTAGTACACAAATTCGCAGCTATTTGTTATTTTAGCGATAAGTAAAGCCGTAGACGAAAAACCGAAAACTACCGAATCTTCAAGACGATAAAGTTCAAGAGGATAGCCTTCCACGACGGCTAGACCATGCTTAGAATAATCAAAACCATCCGAAGGATGCTTCTTGACAATAACATTTCCTCTTCCAACGCTTTTTCCGACCCGCCTGATAAACGCTACGTACTCCTCGGGCGAATCGAAGCTCCCCAAAACGCCAGGCTGACTAACATAAACGGCCTTATCATTGAGACCATCCAAACGCCCCACTAAGCTAATATTCCTCCTCAGGCGAGCGACCCCATCTTGGCGCACACTAAGATCTTCTCGGAAGATGTAATTTTCGTTACATATGCGGCATAACTTCGTGGCCCAAATCGCGGTCTTTTTAGCAACGGCTATAGCGGCGCAATGAAAGCTTGACTTCGCAGGATTTGCTAACTTAAGCGATGTATAAAAATGGCCGACCGATGCATAGCTACCTACACCCTCATCAGTCCTCACGATCTTCGTTGCGCAACAGCCCGCCTCAAGCAAATGTTTGAAAGTGTAAAAGGGGAAAACGAAGGGCGAGATTATAATACAGCGCTTGCAGTGCCGCGACCGAAGGGTTAGGGCCAGTATCTCACCTAACGTAATTCTTGGCTTCCGAGGATCGGCAATGACAAGCTCAGCGCTTATTTTTTCAGCCAACAACAACGACATGCTTGTCTGAGGCCCAACAAATACAACCGCGCTCTTCATTACGTCATCAATGGCTGCTAGTGCCGCCAGCAAATGAAAGTCAGTCGCAAACTGTATATAGTACTTATTCATTAACTTTAAATTTACCTCGACACCAACAACACAATACGGCAGCTGATAAAACCCCTAGCCTACGCTACTCCCCGCTTTCAATAACGTTGAACATAACGGGCGTATTAACGACGACGCTGGCTACCAAACGTCTACCGACTACTTGGTCACGATACTTCGGCGCCAGCCCAAACCCAGGCCGAACACTTCTGACTGCTTCTTCCGTGATAATATCCCCTCGCTTCAGATCCTTAACGAAGTACAATGAGCGACGGAATTTTACATTACCCTGTTCACTAGACTTACGCCCATAGTCGACTTCACCCAAAGCGGACCATGCCGTTTTGCTATCTCGGCATAACGCAGCCAACTCTGCCGGCTCCAGCGAAAAACTGTCATCTGGTCCGCCACCATCCCGGTTAAGAGTGAAGTGCTTTTCGATAATGGAGGCGCCGAGTACAACGCTGGCTATAGCCGTTGTGTTGTCCAGCGTATGGTCGGACAGCCCTGTGACCAGGCCGAAGCGCTGCATCATGTCGGGAATAGTGCGTAGATTGTAGTCTTCGGCGGGGGCTGGGTAACCGCTGACACAATGGAGGATAGCCAGCTCTTTACAACCGCCCCCTCGGGCCGCGTCTATGGCTTCCTGGATTTCCGCCGCATCGGCCATGCCTGTAGAGATGATCATTGGCTTGCCAGTACTCGCCACGTACTTGATCAGCGGCAAGTCAACCGCCTCGAAGGAGGCAATCTTGTACGCCGGAGCGTTAAGGTCTTCCAGCAGGTCGACGGCGGTGTTGTCAAACGGCGAGCTAAAGATAGTTATGCCCAGATTTCGCGCATGCTCGAACAGGGGCTTGTGCCACGCCCAGGGCATCTGGGCTTCCTGATAAAGCTGATAGAGCGTCTTCCCATCCCACAAGCCACCGTGTATCTGGAATTCTTCGTTGTCGCAGTCCAACGTGATGGTATCAGCGGTGTAAGTTTGCAGCTTGACAGCATCGGCGCCGGCTTTCTTTGCTTCGTCGATGATTTTCAGGGCTGTTTCCAGCCTGCCGTTATGGTTGGCTGAAAGCTCGGCGATGATATATGGCGAATGGCCAAAACCAATTTTGCGTCCAGCGATAGATATAGTCGGTTTCATAGCGTGACCCTAACCATTAGTGAGTTTCAGGAGCTTTTCCAGCATGTTTACACGCTGTGCCTGCCATTCAGACGCCAACATACCCAACCGATAAATATCATCAAACTGCCCGTTTACTTTATGTTGTTCGCGGAGAACCCCCTCCACTTTGAAGCCGAACTTCTGATGGAGCTTTATCACCGGCATATTGAAGGCCAACACCTCGCAACACAGTTTATGAAGCTGTAAACTGTTAAACGCATACTCAAGTGCAAGAAACTCCATCCTACTTCCTGTCCCCTTTGGGGCTAGGGGAGAGGCATAGAACGCCCAAGATGAATTCTGATTGATTTGATCGATACCGGTAAACGCCACTATGCCCAGCGGCATCCCCTGGCTTTCAAACATGAAGTACTCTTGGTCGCTACGTTCCTGAGTTTGCATCCACCAAGCGTGATGTTCTGCGAGACTGATTTCGTGTCTCGTATACATATTGGCTCGCACGTTGGGCGCGTTACGCCAGGAAAGCATCAGCTCCAATTCTTCGGGTTGGATAGTCCGCAACAAACCGATTTTCAAAGCGATTTCATTCATTGTTCTGCCCCTCTAGAAGTCAGCCAGTCCACAGTGCGCTGACTGCCCGCGCCGTCAGTTATAGCGCTCGCGCTTTCGCCAAGACGTCTCAAATAGTCTTTGGAGCCGATTGCCTCTCCAATGAACGCAACCATTTCATTCGTTAAGTTCCCACTCAGGTGTAGTACTCGTGCTGCTTGCGCCTGATCCAGCAGTCCAGCCGCATAACTTTGGTTTTCGGCTAGCACTAGCATTGCGGTCGGTAGCCCCAGGCAGCATCGCTCCCAGGACGTAGCCCCGGCAGCACCAATTGCTATATCGCTGTCTGCCATAAGGCGAGCCATATCGCTGACGCCTACCAGAACTTTCGTGAACCAAGGCATGGCCTGCGCCTGGATATTTACCTCAGACAACCATGGCGCGGTTGCGCCCAGAACCACGGTGATCATGCAGTCGGCGGGAAGCGGACAACTACGCAATGCATCGAGCACCTGCCCGGTCGCGTTATCCTTATCCACTCCACCCATGGTGATTAACAAATGTCGTAGCTTGGGGTTGCCACGGCGCTGGAGGCTGTAAGGGCGAAGAGTAGCGAACTCCGGCCGCAACAAAGCGTACTGAGCGCCGCACAGTAGCGTGCAGTGGGTTGGCACCCAGTCATGGTAGTCCGCTGTATCCCGGCCAAAGGTCTGATCTAACAGCAAGTCGCATTGGTGGAACCGATCAGCCAAATCATCGATTACCATGAGCTGGCGGTAATGGGGCTTCAACTCAAGCTCCCACTCGCTGTCCAACGCATAGTGATCGACAATCAACCAGTCGGGTTGAATCGCCTGGAGGATAGGAAAACACGCCTGCGCATCTTGCTGCTGCGACCCACCCAACCAACCAGCATGGTGCAGTCTGCCGTCTATTGGGGATTTAGAGGGCTCACAGGGTAAGGCATAGGCTGCGTACCCCTTGCTCCGTACCAGATCGATGAGATTGCCTGGATGTGCTCGACATATGAAGTGGCATTCAGCGCCTCTTTCCGCCAGCGCATCGGCGAGTGTCAGACAACGCATGACGTGGCCAGTACCCATCTGCAACGAGGCGTCCACGCGGAAGGCAACCTTCATTTTAGCGCTCCGCCTGGGCATGCATCGCTTTGAACATCAATTCGGCACGCTCCCAGTCCTCCACCGTATCGATGTCCTGAACACGATGGCGCGGCAGGATTACTGGAGTCGAATGCAACCCGAACAATACCTTTCCTTCCAGCCAGGCTCCGGCGCGCCCCCAATAAAACTGTCCCGCATCATGGAACGCCTCTTCGATATCTTGCGAGCGAGTGTTGAAGTGCTCTGGTTGGAACATTTCTACACGCCCCTGCGGCGTAATGCGGATCGCTCTCTGGATTGGAAACGCATAGCTGGTAACCGAGAACGCGTAATCGCAGCCGTTCGCGACCAGCGCTGCCAGCCCCTCGCGAATATCTTCCGCACTTACGAAGGGAGCGGTGGCGTAAACGCAGCACACCTGTTCCGGGCGTTCACCGTTCGCGATGAACCACTCAACCGCATGCCGGATTACCGGGACGGTCCCGGTGTGATCGTCTGACAGTTCCGTCGGCCGCATGAAGGGAACGTCCGCACCGTACTCCCGGGAAACTTCGGCGATTTCTGCATCGTCGGTGGAGACGATCACCCGGTCGAAGCAGCCGCTTTCCAAAGCCGATTCGATTGAACGGGCTATCATCGGCTTGCCGCAGAAGAGCTTGATGTTCTTGCGTGGGATGCGCTTGCTGCCACCGCGCGCGGGGATCACAGCCAATCTCATGACGCGGTTACCTTGCGTACTGCTGCGACGACGTCGTCCTGCTGCTCTTCGCTCATGGTCTGGAACATAGGCAGACTGATGGATTCGGCGTAATAGCGTTCCGACTCGGGGAAATCACCAACCCGGAAACCCATGCGCTGATAATACGGCTGGGTATGCACCGGGATGTAATGCAAATTGACACCAATGCCCATTCCGCGCAGCAAGTCGAATACCTCCCGGTGCGACCTGACTATCTTGTCCAGCTGAAGTCGAATCACGTACAGGTGCAGGCCGGAATGGCTATCGGGGTGCTGCCAAGGAAGGTCGATCGGCAGTTCAGCGAGCAGCTCGTTGTAGCGCGCGGCCAGGTGGTGACGTCGGCTCACATAATGGGCCAGCCGCTCCATCTGGCTTACGCCAAGTGCTGCCTGCAGCTCGGTCATCCGGTAGTTAAAGCCGAGATCGATCTGCTGGTAGTACCAGGGGCCGTCGGCGTCGTGCGTCATTTGCCTCGGATCACGGGTGATGCCGTGGCTACGTAGCAACGCCATGCGGCTGGCGAGTTCTACATTGTTAGTCAGCGCCATACCGCCTTCGGCTGTTGTAATAATCTTCACCGGATGGAAGCTAAAAACCGTGATGTCGCTGTAGCGGCAATTTCCTATGAACTCGCCCCGGTACTTGCCGCCAATGGCATGCGAAGCGTCCTCGATAACCTTGAATCCATAGCGCTGGGCCAACTCTTGGATGGCTCGCATGTCGCAGGGCTGACCACACAGGTGAACTGCCACTACCACTTTCGGCAATGTCCCGTCACGCTCGGCCTGTGCCAGCTTGAGTTCCAGCGCCTTGGGGCACAGGTTGTAAGTGCGTGGGTCTATGTCGACGAAGTCGACCTGAGCGCCGCAGTAGAGTCCGCAGTTGGCCGATGCGACGAACGTAACCGGGCTGGTCCACAACCAGTCGCCCTGGCCGAGCCCCAGCGCAAGGCAAGCGATGTGCAGCGCCGACGTGGCGCTGTTCACGGCTAGAGCGTGGCTAGCCCCGACATGCTGCGCTACGGTCTGTTCGAAGCGTGGCACCATCGGGCCCTGAGTGAGGAAGTTTGATTGCAGAACACCCACGACCGCGTCGATATCGGCTTGGGTGATGTCCTGACGGCCGTAGGGGATCATGGGCTCAGATGCTCCCGATCTTTTCGCGGTTGGCGTCGATCCACGCCTGCAGCTCGGCGTCGCTCATCCACTCGCTGTTGTTGTCGCTCGCATAAACGAACCCCTCAGGAACCTTCTTGCCGTCTTTGATGCGCCTCTCACAAGTGGCCCAATTATTGATTGTCGGCAGAATCTTGAAGTGCTCGGGATATTCGTAGGTGTAGTAGGCGTCTTCGGCGCTGATCATCTGTTCGTGCAGCTTCTCGCCGGGGCGAATGCCGACAATTTCCTGGCGGGCTCCAGGTGCGACGACGCGAGCCAGGTCGGTGACCTTCATTGACGGAATCTTCTTCACATAGATTTCACCGCCCTCCATGTCTTCGAAAGCGTGCCAGACCAACTCCACGCCCTCCTCCAGGGAAATCATGAAGCGGGTCATGCGTTCATCAGTGATAGGCAGAACGCCTTTATCTTTAATCGACATGAAGAAAGGAATCACCGAGCCGCGCGAACCCATCACGTTGCCATAACGCACGACCGAGAAACGGGTTTCGTGGGAGCCGGAGTACGAATTGCTCGCTACAAATAGCTTATCGGACGCCAGCTTGGTGGCGCCGTACAGGTTGATCGGGCTGCTAGCCTTGTCGGTCGACAGAGCAACTACACCTTTAACGCCCTTGTCAATGCAGGCATCGATCAGGTTCATGGCGCCGTCGATGTTCGTTTTGACACACTCGAAGGGATTGTATTCAGCGGTTGGTACGATCTTGGTAGCAGCGGCGTGCACCACATAATCGACACCATCGAGGGCCCGGTATAGTCGATCCTTGTCGCGTACGTCGCCGATGAAAAAGCGCACACGCTTGTCGCCCTCAAACTTCTTGGCCATGTCCCACTGTTTCATCTCGTCACGGGAAAAGATGATGATTTTCTTGGGGTTGTACTTGGCCAGAGTCATTGGAACAAAGGTATTACCAAAGGAGCCGGTACCGCCGGTAACGAGGATGGTCTTGTTGCTGAGCATTAAAATATTCCTTGTTTTCAGACGTGGAGTCTGACGCGAGTGGATCGATAGTGCGTGGGCGTCAGCTGGAAAAAAAACCAGGACTTCCATAGCAATATCAGAGTAAAGGCTGCGGATAGTCCGAGTGGTACCGCCAGCAGTGTTGAGTAGAGTGAAAACAGCCAAGTAGCCGGGATGAAGATCAGAAGACTGGCAATGTGACTCTGAATGATCGGGCGATCATGACCCTGGGCGTACAGGGCGTAATGCGGCACCATGCCAACGGCGTAAAGCACAGTGGCTAGGAGGAGCCAGGGGAAAAGACCCTGTTGCTCGATATAGAGAGGCCTGTTGAGCCATTGCAGCAAGGGGCCAATCAACAACAACGCAATCACCGCAAAAGCAATCGATAGTACCAGCGTCTGTAATAGCAATTTACGCACCCCGCGGCGGAAGGCCGTGGCGTCCTGCCGGCTATGCGCGGTAATGAGACAGGGGTAGCTGAAGGCGAACACTCCGGCATCCAGAAAAGACATAAGCGCATTGCTGAAACCCATGAACAATACATAAGCGCCTAACACTTCGAGACCGGCCAGCGCTTCGAACCAGTAGCGGTCCAAGGTGAACAGTCCGCGAATCGCCAAGGTGGCGATCAGTAAGGGGATGGCAATCTTCAAGCCCTTGCCGATCCATTTCCAGTCGACGGCCTTGCGCCAGCCGCCGATCTTCAATTGTGTGATCCGGTAGGTACCCAACAGCAGCGCAAATAGCCCACCCAGCGTCCAAGCCCCTAGGACGAAATTAAGAGTGCGTGCATCTGTTTCGAAATACATCAGCGCAGTTACCGTGACTGCCCAAAGCCCGGAGCGCAGGAAGAGCACCAAGCTAGCCAGCAGTTGTTCGGAAATCGCGATCAGCAAGCGGCCCAGTTCCTGGGTCAGATGCTCTAGTACCAGCAGTGCGAAAAACCAGCCAGCCACGTTCCAAGGCAAAAGTCCGTTGAAAAAAACCAGGCACAGCAACGGCAGGAATACGACATAGAGCACAGCGGACAGCGCGCCCTGGTCTTTCAATAGCCCCCCCCATTCGCCGCGCTCGCGCCGGAGCAATTCGCGGGTAGTGAACGCATAGAAGTCGAAACCTAACAGGTAAAGCGCGTAGCCGATGGTAGCGGTGAGTAGCCCATAAAGCCCCAGTTCTGCCGGCTCGAGAAAGCGGGCAAGAAAAAAGATCAGCAAAAACTTGCTGGCCAGTGTCATACCGCGCAGAGCGACATTGAGCAGGCGCTGAGAACTAGGCGCGAGGATCATCGTACGAACCGTGTTGCCGCACCGAAGCGGGCGTGAATGCCGTAGGCCTTGAAGTATCGGTGTGCACGCATGACTCGGGTTCCGTATAACAAGCTGTTCAAGTATGCAGAGCTAAGGGTCTGTCAGTGTCGGTGTATTGCTGCCGTAGAACAGAGGATAACTCGCGCTTCGCCCCCTCCTCCCCATGCACCACCCGTATCTCTGTCGGCCACTGTTGCATTCCAGTCACGAATTCTACCAAGCCTTTCTGATCCGCATGAGCCGAATAGCCGCCGATGCTGGTGATGCCGGCGCGGATGTCGATGCGCTCGCCATCGAGATCCACATAGCCTCCTTTCGGACCGTAGGTTTGTATCTCATGCCCCGGTGTGCCTTTGGCCTGGTAACCGACGAACAAGACGTTGTGCCTTTTGTCACCGAGCATGGCCTTGAGGTAATTGACGATGCGACCACCGCTGCACATCCCGCCACCGGCTATGACGATAGCGGGTCGTGCGGTTTGGGCCAGATGTCGGATGATGCGCTGATGGTCGCTGTGGCTGTCTATGGTGATCAGTTGTTCGAAGGCCAGCGGGCGGCGACCGGACTGGATGCGGTCGCGGGCTTCCTGATTCCAGAAGGGTTTTAGGCTTCGGTAGGTCTCGGTGAAGCGGCTTGCGAGTGGCGAATCGAGGATGATTGGGAGTTCGGGCCAGTTTGTTTCGTCAGCGTTTGGCGTTGCGGCTTTTTTCGCGAGCGAGCTCGCTCCTACTAGAGCAGACGCGCTGTTCAGCTTGGCGTCGATGATCTCTTCAATTTCGTAGAGCAGTTCTTGGGTGCGGCCGATGCTGAATGCGGGGATAAGGACGGTGCCGTGGTCTTCGAGGGCTTGTTCGATAACGGCTTCAAGCCGCTTACGGCGGTTGGCGCGGTCTTCGTGGAGGCGGTCGCCGTAGGTGCTTTCCAGCACCAGGATATCGGCGCGTTCTGGTGATTCGGGCGGCATCAGGAAAGGTGCGTGCGGCGCACCGAGGTCGCCGGAGAAGACTACGCGTTTGCTCTGCCCGGTTTGCGGGTAGGTCAGGTCGATTTCAACATAGGCCGATCCAAGGATATGCCCTGCACGCTGCAGCCGTATGCGGGCTTGCAGCTCATCGGTGTCGGCCAAGGTGAACCATTGCTGGTACGGCAAGGCAATGAGCCGCTGCTCGATAAGCCGGATGTATTTTTCGATCTGTGCCTGGTCACGGCTGAAGCCCAGTTTGAAGGCATCTTCCAGGACGATCGGTAGAAGCTTTGCGGACGGCTCGCTGCATAGGATGGGGCCGTCGAAGCCTGCCGCGAGCAGGTAGGGAATGCGCCCGACATGATCGATGTGCACATGGGTGGCGACCAGCGCCTTTATGGTGTCCAGCGGGAATTCGATGGCGAGACGATCCGCGCCGGGCTCGTTCGGGATCGATGCGTCGTTGCCTTGGAAGAGCCCGCAGTCAACCAACAGGCTGCTGGTGGCAGTCATATGCAGTTGGTGACAGGAGCCGGTAACGCCGTCCTTGGCGCCGTGATGTTCTATTTTTGGATAGCTCATAGTTATTCCTTTAACGATGTCACCCAAGATGCCCGCAACAAGCTAGTCACGGGCCCGCTGAAAAAATAAGCGGAGATTCTACCGAGTTTCAGAACTGCTGAGTTGCCAGCAGTATTCCGACGGACGGATGGTCAGATCGAAGCAACGGGACGGCGCAGGTTTCGCACCAATGCGATGAACAACCCGAGCATACCGCCAAGCACCAGCGCGAGCGCGACGATCAGTGCTTTCTTGGGCTTAATCGGGCGGCTTGGCTCTACTGCGTTCTGGTCGACTGAGACCAACTTGAGCGATTCTGTGTCGAACTGAAGGGCACGCAGGCGTGCGGCCTCCTCACGCCAAGCGGCGAGGTTTTTCAGGAAGAGGTCTTCGTTTTCACGACTGTTGAGCACTTCTATCTGGCGGTTATGCTCGAGCAGTTTGAGCTCACGGGCAATCTGCGCGATACGCGGCTCGGTGAAGTCATCCGAGCGACGAGCCAACAGTGCTTTACGCTCGGCCTCCAGCGCATCGCTACCCATGAAGTAAAGCGGTATTTGCTGGTTGTTGACTTCAGTGCGGATCACGCTGCCCTGCCCCGTGATTTCGGCGGCGCCAAGGGATGAAGGCGTAGTGGGTTTGCTGATACCCAACGAGGTTGCGATGCGGATCGCCTCGTTAAGCTGGTTTATACGGTTGTCACGGCGGGTTCTAAGCTGCTGACGCAACGCAGAAAGCTCGTCGTTCAGTTCGGCACGCTTGAGGGCGTCCGCTTCGCTCAGCTTGGCGATTTTGACTTCCTTGCTCGCCTCGTAGTTGGCGCGAGCGGCAGCCATGTTCTTTTCCAACTGGCTGAGGCGGTTGCTGATCAGCGTGTCGAGGTCGGCTGCGACTTGCTGACGGACGCTATTGAGCGAGTACTGCACGAAGCCGTTGACGATCTGAACGCCGTTGAGGTCTTGCGGGTAGGTCAGTTGAATGCCAACGAAGGGAGTGGTTCCTTCGGGCTTTTTCGCGTCAGGCTGCAGCAACTTGATCGCGTCGTCGTTAAAGGCTTCGAACGTTTGCTCCAGGCTACGGCCGGGCTGGGCCAGATCAGCGAAGAGTTGCTGATTGTCACGGAAGAAACCGAGGCGGTTCTCATAGGAATCAAGCGCAGCGCCAACTTGAGCCAATGCCTGCTTCGGTGACAGCTTGTAGATGCCCAGATGGTTGAGCTCATCCAGGTCCTTGATCGCCGCTGGGCGCAAGACGCTTTGAACCGTGTAATAGCGCGTTGCGGACATGGCGTAGGCAAGCCCAATGAGGCCAGCCAGGAAGGACACTGCGATGATCAGCGTTTTTTGCTTCCATAGCGCGCTGACGAGCTGGACCAGATCAATCTCATCATGGGTAGCAGAATGAAGGTGTTGCGGAGGGACTACAGCGTTCACGTCGAATTCCGTCTCGTCGGTAAGGCAGCGTAGCGAAAGGCTGCGCCGGCACGATCTGAAAAAGATTGAAAAGTTCCGTCCAATCTTTAGCGGGTTGGCATTTTGCCACCTAGATCACAAAAAACAAGCGAGGCGATCAAGGAGACGAAGGGCAAAACGCCGCAGCTGACGAGTGGTATCTATTAAGGGCTTTTCGAAAGAAGTCGTTGAGCTAGCCGATTGCCTAACAAGCGAAGAGCTTCGCCCCGGGGGCGGGCCTCCCACAGAAGCTGCGAGGTATCGCCAAGATTTGTAGGAGATTCTATGGTGTGGCACAACAGGTAACTGGCATTTTCGGTCGATACGTTGATTGTTTTTTCATCAAGGCGAAGGCAATTCGGGCCAGCTTCCTGGCGAGCTTAACCAAGGCC
>Ga0163223_100549_pt1 | contig 11630 bp, 10 predicted proteins | sample MSEWel2016_02_17_2_FD_113147 | JGI IMG/M metagenome (GOLD analysis project Ga0163223, IMG submission 113147) | Subsurface microbial communities from deep shales in West Virginia, USA - MSEEL Well Study Marcellus 5H_2016_02_17 ...
CCTGTTTAGCCGTCACGCCCGTGGCTGATATGCAAAATACCCTGCGAATTTCCGAGATTTTCTACTCGTTGCAGGGGGAGACCCGTACCAGTGGCTTGCCTACTGTGTTCGTCCGCCTGACCGGCTGCCCCCTGCGCTGTCATTACTGCGATACCGCCTACGCTTTTAGTGGTGGCGAGATCATGCCGCTCGAAGCAATTCTCGAGCGGGTCGCGTCCTATAAGCCTCGCTACGTCTGTGTCACGGGCGGCGAACCGCTGGCTCAACCGAACTGTCTACCGCTGCTGCGCGAACTCTGCGACGCGGGCTATGAAGTTTCACTGGAGACAAGTGGTGCGCTGGATATTTCCGATACCGACACTCGAGTAAGCCGGGTTGTCGATCTGAAGACTCCGGCCTCGGGCGAGATGGGCCGCAATCTCTACGAGAACATCGGTCAGCTAACACGGAACGATCAGGTCAAGTTCGTAATTTGTTCACGCGAAGATTACGACTGGGCTGTATCCAAGCTTATCGAGTACCGGCTGGATGCTCGTGCTGGCGAGGTGCTGTTTTCGCCTAGCCATCGGCAAGTCGATGCCGGGGCGTTGGCCGACTGGATCGTCAGCGACAATCTTCCGGTTCGTTTGCAGCTTCAACTGCACAAAATTCTCGGGAACGATGCGCCCGGCCATTAATGTCCGCCGGAGCGGCTTTAGTCCTGGAGCCGAAGTTTTCACAGGTAAACCTAATGACTGACAAGAAAGCCGTAATCCTCCTTTCGGGCGGACTCGATTCTGCGACCGTTGTCGCGATGGCCAAAGCGCAAGGTTACGCTTGCTACACCATGAGCTTCGATTATGGTCAGCGTCACCGTGCGGAGCTGCAGGCTGCCGAGCGGGTTGCTCGCCAATTGGGCGTGGTGGAACACAAGGTCATCGGCATGAATCTCGATGGGATAGGGGGCTCGGCGCTCACCGACTGTAGCATCGAGGTGCCGGAGGCGCCGGAGGAAGGCATACCGGTAACCTACGTGCCGGCACGCAACACCGTGTTTCTCTCGTTGGCGTTGGGCTGGGCGGAGGTGCTCGGCGCTCAGGATATTTTCATTGGAGTCAATGCCGTCGACTACTCCGGTTACCCCGATTGCCGTCCAGAATTTATCGATGCCTTCGAGCGCATGGCCAATCTTGCGACCAAGGCTGGAGTGGAGGGGCAGGGGTTTGCCATTCGTGCACCCTTGCAGAGCTTGAGCAAGGCGGAGATCATGCAGGCTGGTGCCCGTCTGGGTGTTGATTATGCGATGACCGTTTCGTGCTACCAGGCCGACGACGATGGGCTCGCTTGTGGAAAGTGCGACAGCTGCCGTTTGCGAGCTGCAGGTTTTGAGCAGGCCGGCCTTTCAGACCCGACTCGCTACCGTTAATTTTTTCCAAAAAAACTTTGATTTAATCAATCAAATCAGTATCATGCGCCCCGCATTGGGTCGTTAGCTCAGTTGGTAGAGCAGTTGGCTTTTAACCAATTGGTCGTAGGTTCGAATCCTACACGACCCACCATATTCTCCTTGGGGAGCAGAGAAGCCGGAGACCGCTAGGTCATCCGGCTTTTTTATGTTCGCAGTTCACAGCAATCAAAGCGGGTTATTTCCGTCGGTTATTAAAAGCGGTTTTCACTACGACCTTGGTCTGTGACTCAGCCGAGATTAAACGTAATAGACTGCGACCTCCCGATTGTCCGTTGGTTTGAGGCTCAAATGTATTCTGATCGCATCCGCTTGTCCTCCCTGCAGAGCAAGGTCATGAGCGCCCAAGAGGCCGCTACTCTTATTCAAGACGGCATGACCGTCGGCATGAGCGGCTTTACCCGTGCGGGTGAGGCTAAAGCAGTGCCTTTGGCGTTGATCGATCGCGCCAAGGACGAAAAGCTGAAGATCAGTCTCATCACTGGTGCCAGCCTCGGTAACGACCTGGATGGGAAAATGGCCGCAGCCGGTTTGTTGGCTCGCCGTGGACCGTTCCAGGCGGATGCCGTTCTGCGCAAGGCGATCAACCAGGGCGAGGTCATGTTCATCGACCAGCATCTCTCCCACACCGTCGAGCAGATGCGCAACAACCAAATCAAGCGCCCGGACGTGACCATCATCGAGGCCGTGAGCATCACCGAGCAGGGTCACATCGTCCCGACTACCTCAGTCGGTAACTCCGCCAATCTAGCGGTGTTCGCCGACAAGATCATTGTCGAGCTGAACCTTGCGCATAACCTTAACCTGGAAGGTCTGCACGACATCTATTTCCCGGGTGAGCGTCCGAACCGTGGTCCGATCCCGCTGACCAAGGTCGACGATCGTATCGGCACCGCCGCCATTCCGGTCGACCCGGCCAAGATCGCCGCTATCGTCATTACCGAGCAGCCGGATTCTTATTCCACCGTCACGCCAGCAGACGAAGAAACCCAGGCCATCGCCAATCACCTGATCGAATTCTTCAAGAAGGAAGTCGATGAAGGTCGCATGGCGAAGAACCTTGGTCCGATGCAGGTGGGTATCGGCAACATCGCCAATGCCGTGGTATGTGGTCTGATCGACTCGCCGTTCGAAGATCTGGTGATGTACTCCGAAGTGCTGCAGGACTGCACCTTCGAATTGATCGATGCTGGCAAGATGAAGTTCGCTTCCGGTTGCTCCATCACCCTGTCCGAGCGCTGCAACGATCGCGTATTCGGCAACCTGGAGAAGTACAAGGATAAGCTGGTGCTGCGTCCGCAGGAAATCTCCAACCATCCAGAACTGGTGCGTCGTCTGGGTATCGTTGGGATCAACACCGCTCTGGAGTTCGACATCTACGGCAACGTCAACTCGACGCATGTCGGCGGTACCAAGATGATGAATGGCATCGGTGGTTCCGGTGACTTCGCGCGTAACGCGCACATGGCCATCTTCGTGACCAAGTCGATCGCCAAGGGCGGCAACATTTCCAGTGTTGTACCGATGGTTGCGCATGTCGACCACACCGAACATGACGTGGAAATTCTCGTCACCGAGCAAGGCCTGGCGGATCTGCGTGGCCTGGCGCCGCGCGAGCGGGCCCGCGTGATCATCGATAACTGCGTTCATCCTTCGTACCGTGATGCGCTGAACCAGTACTTCGAAGGCGCATGCGACAAGGGCGGCCAGACTCCACATATGTTGCGCGAAGCCATGAGCTGGCACATCAATTTGGAAGAACGCGGGCATATGCTCAAAGACAAGTGATCGAAAACCGCCGGCAAATGCCGGCGGTTTTCATTTGGGTGAGCCTAAGCACCCTTCGTTTGCCCCCTCGCTTTCCCTTTTGCAGACGCTTCAGCTAGTATTCCTGCCCCTTGAGCGGGCAGGGAGCGGCGGACTGCACCTCGCACTGTCTTCCTCTTTCGCCTCGTCCGATTCGAACAGGCTGGCCGGGTATACTCGGCGCTTCATGCGATAACGTGCTTTTGCAGGACCGCGAATATGACGCAGATACCCGAACGCATTCTTGTGCAGGCTCACCTGGCAGCCAAACAACCCCAGCCGCTGTCGCCCGAGCAGGAAGCGCAATTGCGCGACGATATCGCTGTCGAGTTGAAGCGCCAGAATGCGGTGCTCGTGGCGCATTACTACACCGACCCGGTGATCCAGTCGCTCGCCGAGGAAACCGGAGGCTGTGTTTCCGATTCGCTGGAGATGGCCCGCTTCGGCAACGAACACTCAGCGCAGACCGTGGTGGTCGCGGGCGTCAAGTTCATGGGTGAGACGGCGAAGATCCTCAATCCTGAAAAGCGGGTGCTAATGCCGACATTGGAGGCCACCTGCTCGCTGGACCTCGGTTGCCCGGTGGAAGAGTTTTCGGCTTTTTGTGATCAGCATCCAGAGCGCACCGTCGTGGTCTATGCCAATACTTCGGCGGCTGTGAAGGCTCGGGCTGACTGGGTAGTTACCTCGAGTTGTGCGCTGGAAATCGTCGAAAGCCTGATGGATAACGGCGAGAAGATCATCTGGGCTCCAGATAAGCATCTCGGCAGCTATGTGCAGCGTGAAACCGAAGCCGACATGCTGCTCTGGGATGGCGCCTGCATCGTCCATGAAGAATTCAAGGCGAAGCAGCTCGAAGATATGAAGGCGTTATATCCGGATGCTGCCGTTCTGGTTCATCCTGAGTCACCTGAATCGGTGATCGCTCTGGCGGATGCCGTTGGGTCCACCAGTCAGCTGATCAAGGCGGCCCAGACGCTGACGAATCCAACTTTCATCGTTGCCACCGACCGCGGCATCTTTTACAAGATGCAGCAGCTTTGTCCTGATAAGGCGTTTATCGAGGCGCCGACGGCAGGTAGCGGAGCCGCCTGCCGTAGCTGCGCACATTGCCCATGGATGGCGATGAACACGCTCGAGCGTACGCTGCATTGCCTGCGCACCGGCAGCAACGAGATATTCGTCGATCCAGCCTTGGTTCCGCGGGCGGTCAAGCCGCTCAAGCGTATGCTGGACTTCACCCAGGCTGCGCGTATCAAGCAGGCTGGCAACGCCTGACATCATTGTCGTCGAGGGAGGTGTTGCACGCTCAGCGCAGCATCTCCTCGACCATTCGCTTCTCTTCGATCAGCTGTTTCTGCCGGGCGTCTATACGTGCGGCTGTCTGAAAATTGCTCGATCGGCGCTTGGCGAGATCCAGTTGCTCGATCGCCTGATCGTAATCCCCGACCAGGGCGAAGAATTCAGCTCGGCCCTGGTGCAGCCCCAGTATATTTCCGGTGAGCCCCCGGATCTCAGAAACCTGATACCAAATGTCCGGGTCCTTGGGGCGTGCTTCGACCAGCTTGTCCAGCTCTCGCTCGGCCTCTTGCAGCTTGTCTTCCTTTATCAGCAGATCGATATGCGTCTGGCGTATTGGATAACTGCTAGGGTAGAGATCGAGCAGGGTCTGGGTTCGCTCGCGGGCTGCTGCCAGTCGATTGGCGGTGATATCCAATTCGATCTGCGCCAGGTTGTAGCTAACTTCATCCGGCGACTCCGCCAGTAGAGGTTGCAGGCTGGCGGCGGCGTCCGAGAGTTGGCCGCTCTTGATCTGAGCCAGTGCCAGGCCGTAGCGAGCTGCTTCCAGGCTTTCGTCTTCATTTAGCATGGCTCGGAAGCGCTTGGCGCTGAGGCCGGGTGTGCTTTCGAATTTAAGGTCGACTCTTGCACGCATCAGCTGGTAGCGCAGGCTGTCCTGCACGCCACCAACTGGATATTGTTCGGCGCGGTTGTTGGTGTCGGCGATGCGCGATTCCGAAACAGGGTGAGTCAGGAGGAACTCTGGCGGTTTCTGGTCATAGCGATACTGACGCAATAAACGGCCAAACATCCGCGGCATGGCGCGAGGGTCGTATCCGGCTCGTTCGAGATTGACGATGCCGATGCGATCGGCTTCTTGTTCGTTCTGGCGGGAGAAGCGTCGTTGTGCCTGAATCGCCGCGGCTTGAGTCGAAACAATCGCGGCGATGCCTGCATCGCCCGCGCCGGCAGCGGCCGCTACGACTCCCGCAAGCATCGCTGCCATCAGCGGTAGTTGCATCCGCTTTTGTGCCTCCAGGCCACGTGCGAAGTGGCGTTGGGACAGATGCGCTAGTTCGTGCGCCAGTACCGAGGCGTATTCGGCTTCAGTCTGGGCATGAAGAAACAGGCCGCCATTGACTCCGATGATTCCGCCCGGCGCGGCAAACGCGTTCAGCTGCGGACTTTCGAGCAGCACGAACTCCAGACGGCGATCTTGCAGCTGGCTGGTCTCGGCCAGGCGATAGACGCTGCGTTCCAGATAGTCTTTCAGCAACGGGTCGGACAATTGCGGAACCTGTCCGCGAAGCAGGCTGAGCCAGGCCCGGCCCAGTTGGTACTCCTGTTCTGGCGAGACGATACCTGAGCTGGAATCGCCGAGAGAGGGCAGATCATTGGCCATAACCGGCTGCGCAATCAGGCACGCCAGTGTCAGCAGGGTGGGGCGCAGCAATTTCATCCAGACTGGCTCATAAAGGCAGGAGCGTTACTGTAGCCTTGTGCCAGGGTGGCTGGCCAGGGGCGGGCGCGGGTCGGTATCCTGCGCTCCTTTCGAGGAGATGAACATGACCCAACAGACCGTGCCTGTCACCTGCGATGCCGAGCTGGATGCGGTCGGACTGGAATGCCCGATGCCGCTGCTCAAGGCTAAACTTGAACTCAACCGACTAGCCAGCGGGCAGGTACTGAAGGTTACCGCGACCGATCCGGGCTCGCAGCGAGATTTTCGTAGTTTCGCCAGATTGTCCGGCCATGCTCTGTTACGCGAAGAGGCGGATGAAGGTCTCTATCGCTACTGGCTGCGTAAGGCTGAAAGCCTCTAAGGAAACATATGCTCAAGGTATTGCGCAGCTGGGCCCATCGCTATTTCTCCGATGAGGAAGCGGTGGTTCTGGCTGTCCTATTGGTGGTTGCCTTTGCTGCGGTTCTGACACTGGGCGACATGCTTGCGCCGGTCCTTGCCGGCCTGGTGCTCGCCTACCTGATGCAGGGATTGGTCGGCGCGCTGGAGCGCATCAGGATTCCCCACCTCGTGGCGGTCTGGCTGGTATTTTTGCTGTTCGTCGGTGCGCTCACGGTTTGCATGCTGTTTCTTGCGCCCTTGGTTTGGCAGCAGGTGCTGACCCTGTTCAACGAGCTGCCACGGATGCTTGTGGAATGGCAGTCCTTGTTGCTGCTTCTGCCCGAGCGCTACCCGCAGCTGCTTACCGAAGAGCAGGTGCTGCGTGGCATCGATTTCATGCGTGGCGAGGTAGGCCGCTACGGTCAGGTGGTGCTGACGTCGTCGTTGTCCAGCCTGCCATTGCTGTTAAGCCTGATGATCTATCTGATCCTGGTACCGATTCTTGTGTTCTTCTTTCTCAAGGATCGCCAGCAGATAAGCGACTGGTTGAGCGGCTACCTGCCGCGTGAGCGTGCGTTGATTACTCAGGTGTCTCAGGAAATGAACGTGCAGATCGCCAATTACATTCGGGGCAAGGCGATCGAGATCCTGATCTGCGGCGTAGTGTCGTATGCGGTGTTCGCGGCGCTGGAACTCAACTATGCCGCGCTGCTGGCGCTGCTGGTGGGAGTCTCGGTTGTGGTGCCTTATATCGGTGCGACCGTGGTGACCATTCCCATCGCCCTGATTGGCTTGTTCCAGTGGGGGCTGGGTGACCAGTTCATCTACTTGATGGTGGCCTACGCGATCATTCAGGCCTTGGATGGCAATGTCCTTGTGCCTTTGCTGTTCTCCGAAGCGGTGAACCTGCACCCGGTGGCTATTATCTGCTCGGTGCTGTTATTTGGCGGCCTCTGGGGATTTTGGGGAGTGTTTTTCGCGATCCCCCTGGCTACCTTGTTCAAGGCGGTGCTATACGCTTGGCCGCGCAGGCCACCCACGGTCCCGGTGGTGGACGTCGGCTAGAACGAGAAAGGCCGGTGTTACCGGCCTTCGCTTATTGTCGATGCAGTGCTTGGGCGGCCTGCAGAACGGCTTCGACATGTCCGGGAACCTTCACGCTTCGCCACTCCTGGCGAAGCACGCCGCCGTGGTCAATGAGGAAGGTGCTGCGGTCTATGCCCATGTATTCCTTGCCATACAGCTTCTTCAGTTTGATGACATCAAACAGCTGACAAAGCTCTTCGGTCTTGTCGCTAATGAGCTCGAAAGGAAACGCCTGCTTAGCCTTGAAGTTCTCGTGTGTCCGCAGGCTATCTCGCGAAACGCCGAAGATCAGCGTGTTGGCTTCGCTGAACTCCGGGTGCAGGTCGCGGAAGCCCTGGCCCTGAGTGGTGCAGCCTGGCGTGTTGTCCTTGGGATAAAAGTAGAGCACCACCTGCTTGCCCTTCAGCGTGTCGAGGCTGATTTGGGTGTCGCCAGTGGCTTGGGCCTGGAAGGGCGGAACGGGCTGGTCGATTGCTACGGCCATCACTTGTTTCCTTATCAGGGATTTTGCGGGCGCCAGGGCTCTATCAGCGCGTCCAGATTCAGTGCGTCGGCAAAATCCAGAAATTGATCACGCAGCCAGCTGATCTGCGTACCTGCCGGTAGCGTGACGGTCAGCGTCGCGTTGAGCATGGTGCCACCGGTCTGGGGCGCCTGATAGGTGTCGCAAGTGAGGTTTTCCAGCTCGACGCGGTGGTCGATGAAGAACTGGCACAGCTCATTGAGTATGTCCGGACGGTACACCGAACTGACATAGGCTACGTAAGGGAGTGCCTGCGGGCGGGTTTCCGATGGTTCGCTGCGCACCACGTTGGTGGTGAAGTCGTGCTTCTTGGCCAGGCTCGGTAGCGCTGTCTCCATGCGGGCGAGGGCATCCCAGGTCCCGGTGATCTCTAGGACCAGCGCACAGCATTCGCCATGTCGGGTCAGGCGCGTACTGACTACGGCGCAGCGATTCTCGTTGCTCGCTCTGCAAAGTACGTTGGTGAGCGCCATAGGGTTGCGACCCATGGCGCTGATGACGAGAAACTGTTCTCGAGGTACTGAGGGGGTGGACATGCAGGTTCCTGGCGAAGATGAATCGGACGGCCAGCCAAGCCGAAAATGGCTAAGGTTAGCGAAAAGCACCGCCCGTGGGAATGCGTGTGCGGTGTGAGCCTTAAAAGCGCAACGCTGGCGTTCGGTCGTTCCGACGGTGGGATGTAACCAGCGTACTCGCAAAGCGCTCAGGAGCCTTGTACCATTACGCCTCTCTTTTTCCGGCAGGAGTGGTTGCATGATCTCAGGCAGTATGGTGGCGCTCGTCACTCCCATGGACGCGCAGGGCGGTCTTGATTGGGACAGCCTGAGCAAACTGGTGGACTTCCATCTTCAGGAAGGCACCAATGCGATCGTTGCGGTGGGTACCACTGGCGAGTCGGCGACGCTCGAAGTGCCCGAGCATATCGAGGTAATCCGCCGGGTGGTGGATCAAGTCAACGGTCGCATTCCGGTGATTGCTGGCACCGGTGCCAACTCCACTCGCGAAGCCGTCGAGCTGACTGAAAATGCCAAAGCAGCCGGAGCGGATGCCTGCCTGCTGGTCACGCCCTACTACAACAAGCCGACCCAGGAAGGCATGTACTTGCACTTCCGCCATATCGCCGAAGCCGTGGCGATTCCGCAGATCCTCTACAACGTGCCTGGGCGTACCGCCTGCGACATGCTGCCGGAAACCGTGGAGCGTTTGTCCAAGGTGCCGAACATCATCGGCATCAAAGAGGCGACTGGCGACCTCAAGCGTGGCCAGGAAGTGCTCGATCGGGTCGGCAAGGACTTTCTTGTCTACTCCGGAGACGATGCCACCGCCGTTGAGCTGATGCTGATGGGTGGCAAAGGCAATATTTCCGTCACGGCGAACGTCGCGCCCCGCGCCATGAGCGAGCTATGCGCGGCCGCCATTGCCGGTGATGCGGAGAAGGCGCGTGCCATCAACGCATTGCTGATGCCCCTGCATCAGACGCTGTTCATCGAGGCCAATCCAATTCCGGTGAAATGGGCGCTGCACGAAATGGGCCTGATGTCGGACGGTATTCGCTTGCCGCTGACCTGGCTCAGCCAGCGTTGCCAGGAGCCGCTTCGCGACGCCATGCGTCAGTCCGGTGTACTGGCCTGAACGGTATCCGGTGTACTGATCTAATAATGAAGGAACATGCATGAAGCGACTGGCCGGCCTCTCGACCCTAGCCCTGATCATCTCTGGAACCAGCGGTTGTGGCTGGCTGTGGGGAGAAGACGGATATTTCCGTGACCGTGGTAGCGACTATCTCCAGGCCCATCAGGTACCGCCGATGCAGGTCCCGGCCGATAGTGAGTTGCGCCCGATCGAGCCTTTGCTACCGATCCCCCAGCAGGTCCCCGATACCCGTGCGACAGGCGAATACGAGGTGCCGCGCCCGCAACGGTTGCTGGTCGCCGAAGAAGCCAGCGAGTTCAGCCTGCAGACGTCAGAAGATGCGCGCTGGCTGGTCGCGATGCGTGAGCCGTCGCAAGTCTGGACTGCGACGCGGCAGTTCTTTACCGACAATGGCTTTCAGATTGCAGAAGAGCGCCCGCAAACGGGAGAGCTCATTACGGCCTGGCAGACGCGTGATCAACTGGCTCCAGCGCTGGTGCGCAACCTTGGGCTGGGCAATGGAGAGACCCGTATCCGGGTTCGCATCGAACCGGGCGTGCAGCGGAACACGAGCGAGATCCAGCTGCTCAGCGTTCAGCGCCCCGCAGACAGCAATGCTGACGTGGCCTGGCCTGATGCCCCAGTCAATGCCGAACTCGATCGGGTACTGCTCGACGAACTGCAGATCGGTCTGAACAGCAGCGCAGCGCAGGGCGGTTCAGCCTCCCTGCTTGCAGAGCGTGAATTCGACGCACCGAGTCGAGTAACGCTCATCGAAGCTGGCAGCGGCACTCCGGTGCTACAACTCGATACTGACTTCAACCGTGCCTGGTCAAGTGTGGGCCGGGCACTGGCTGCAAGTGACATCCTCGTCGAGGACTTGGATCGCAGCCTCGGTGTCTACTACATCAACCTGTCGGAAGGTGCGGAAAATCCGAACGACGAGCCGGGCTTCTTCTCCCGCTTGTTTGGCGGGGCGCCCGACCGTGAAGAGATCGAGGCGCGCGCGGAGCGTTATCAGGTCCGTGTGAGCGATGTGGCCGGCAACATTCAGGTGACGCTCGACAAGAACCTCGACACCGTCGCGCCAGCCGACGTCGCACGGCGCGTGCTGAACATGCTCAAGGACAGCCTGGACTGAGATATCGCTCAGCCCACTCCAGCCAAGCCAGGCGAAACCCTCTCGGTTTCGCCTGTTTCGTTTGATGACAGGCCTGCCGTTACACTGCCGTCCCGCGCAACGTAACGAAGGTTCGGAACCGCGAGAATCGAAATGCCTACTTCCAATGCCCTCAGCCTGAAGAAAATCTATTCCGGCAAGGTTCGTGATCTGTACGAAATCGACGACAAGCGCATGCTCATGGTCGCTACGGACCGGCTCTCAGCATTCGATGTGATTCTCGCCGAGCCAATACCTGAGAAGGGCAAGATCCTCACGGCGATTTCGAATTTCTGGTTCGAGAAGCTTTCCGCTCTTGTACCCAATCACTTCACTGGCGACAAGGTCGAGGACGTGGTCTCGGCGCAAGAGCTGCCATTGGTAGAGGGGCGTGCAGTGGTCGCCAAGCGCTTAAAGCCGGTTGCCGTTGAGGCCATTGTCCGTGGCTATATCGTCGGCTCCGGCTGGAAGGAATACCAGAAAAACGGAACCGTTTGCGGCATCCAGCTGCCGGCCGGCTTGAAGGAAGCAGCCAAACTGCCGCAGCCGATCTTCACGCCATCGACCAAAGCCGCCGTCGGCGATCACGACGAGAATATTTCCTTCGAGCAGTGCGAGGCCATCATTGGCAAGGAACTGGCAGCCCAAGTGCGGGATATCTCCATTGCGCTGTACTCGGCAGCCGTCGAATACGCGGCAACCCGCGGCATCATCATCGCCGATACCAAGTTCGAGTTCGGCCTCGACGAGGCCGGTAACCTGACGCTCATGGACGAAGTGCTGACTCCCGACTCCAGCCGCTTCTGGCCTGCCGATAGCTACCGGGAAGGCAGCAATCCGCCAAGCTTCGACAAGC
>Ga0163223_100551_pt1 | contig 11594 bp, 12 predicted proteins | sample MSEWel2016_02_17_2_FD_113147 | JGI IMG/M metagenome (GOLD analysis project Ga0163223, IMG submission 113147) | Subsurface microbial communities from deep shales in West Virginia, USA - MSEEL Well Study Marcellus 5H_2016_02_17 ...
AAGTGAAATGACCAGGATATTTAATCTTAACATAGGGGACATTATGAAAGTGTAGCTACAGAACAATGAAAAAAATCTGAGCTAAGGCCTATGAATCCTTAGTTTCTCATAGTAAGTTCCGTTTAAATAGCTGACTGTCAGTTAATTACAAAAGGTTAACGGACTATTAATCAGCAATACCCATTAAAAATTGGAATCCGCAACAACTGCAAAAAAAATCTGAAAATTTTCCGAACCTACAAGCCCTTGTTCTACTTGGGTGCCCGAAAATACAACAACACACCAATGGCTAAAAAAACAAAATTGGGTAACCAGGTTGCCATCACAGGCGACCAGTTGCCGTTGATGGCAAATGTTGTTGAAATAGTCATGAATAAAATATACGAAAAACTAAGCGCAATGCCAACTCCGATATGAAGCCCCATGCCGCCACGGGTTTTTCGGGATGCCAACGAAACACCTATCAGCGTTAATATAAATGCTGAAAATGGAGAAGCTATCCGTCGGTGTTTTTCGATGAGATAGGGTTCAATATTACCAACGCCTCTGATTGTCTGCTCATCAATGTAATTTTCCAATTCGGGATTGGTCATTGTTTCAAAAAAATTCCTTTCCTCTTTGAAATCAGCAGGCTTCATATTCACAACCGTATCCATCTCTTCGCCTTTGGAAATTACCATTCTTCCGTTTTCTGAGAAATCGCGACGAATATAATCTTCAAATATCCATTTGTTATCAATGCTGTCATATTTCACTTTTTCTGCAGTAATTTTCAATTTCAACTCTTTCCCCTCTATTTTTTCCAGACTAAAATCATCACCACGCTCACGATACGAAGAATAACGGCGCATATAAATAAACAAACCGGGCTCTATCTGCATGTGAATATTGCTCATCCCGGTTTCTTTAATCTCTTTTACATAGACATTTTCAAACTCAATACGCACTTTATTAGAGGGCGGAATAATGTAACCACCCATCACATACGAAAACACAGTAAGTATGGCAGCCCCGAGAAAATAGGGATATAGTAGTCGTTTAAAACTGACACCACTGGACAAAATGGCTATAATTTCAGTGTCGTAGGCCATTTTGGAAGTAAAGAATATAACCGCAATAAATACAAACAGCGGCGTAAACAGGTTGGCAAAATAAGGGATGAAATTGAAATAATAATCAAAAATAATTGCATTAACCGGTGCATCGGTTTCAAAAAAATCGTCGATTTTCTCCGCCAGATCGAACACCACTGATATGCTCAATATCAGCAGGATAGCAAAGAAAAAAGTTCCCAGAAACTTTTTTAGTATGTAAACATCTATCTTTTTTAAAATCATCCTGTTAAGAAATATCGGTGGGGTTTTTTGGCCCCTGCTCATCATTACAATAGTCCGTTAAAAAAACAGAAACGCAAAGACGCAAAGTTTTTATTATGAGAGAGTTATGTGCCTTGTTGCGAATCGTGTAACCCATTAATTATCAAATACTTCTAAAAGTTTAAGGGAGTATTGTCATTACAAAGAAACAAAAAACAAATTAGTTCTTACAAACGCCTTGCCAGTTGTTTTACCATTTGATCCTTCCAGCCACTAAAAGTACCTTCCTGAATCCGGCGACGCGCCTCACCCACTAACCAAAGATAAAATGCCAGGTTGTGGATCGATGCCAACTGGGGTCCCAACATCTCGCGGGAAATAAACAAATGTCTTAAATAGGCTTTAGAATAGAGCGTATCAAAGGAACAATGAGCATCCGGGTCAACAGGTGAAAAATCGTTTTTCCACTTCTCATTTCTTATATTAATGATGCCCTGACTGGTGAACAGCATTCCATTTCTTCCATTCCGGGTAGGCATCACGCAGTCGAACATATCCACACCCCGACTGATGGCTTCCAAAATATTAACCGGTGTTCCCACCCCCATCAAATACCGGGGCTTGTCCTGCGGTAAAATTTCATTAACCACTTCAATCATTTCATACATCACATCCTCCGGCTCGCCCACCGCGAGGCCTCCAATTGCATTGCCTTCCCGGTTAAAGGACGCGATATACTCGGCAGATTTTCTTCGCAAATCGGGATATCCGGCACCCTGCACAATGGGAAAAAAGGTTTGGTTGTAACCATATTTGGGACTGGTGGAATCAAATCGGTCAAGGCCGCGTTTCAGCCATTTATGTGTAAGTTCCATGGATTGAAGCGCGTATTTATAATCGGCATCACCTGGCGGACATTCATCAAAAGCCATAATAATATCGGCCCCAATAATCCGCTGTATATCCACCACATTTTCGGGCGTAAACAGATGTTTTGACCCGTCGAGGTGAGAACGAAACTCGGCACCCTTTGAAGACAACTTACGTTGATCACTCAGAGAAAAAACCTGGTATCCACCACTGTCGGTCAAAATGGGTTTATCCCAGGCATTAAACCGGTGCAATCCGCCTGCCTGCTCCAAAACCTCCAGTCCGGGACGCAAATACAAATGATAAGTATTACCCAATATAATAGGGGCTTTTACCTCTTCTTTTAAGTCATTGACATGAATCCCTTTTACGCTTCCCACCGTTCCGACGGGCATAAAAACAGGAGTCGGAATTGTTCCATGATCGGTGATTATTTCACCTGTACGGGCGGCAGTTTGATTGTCAGTTTTTTCTAATGTAAATTGCATTCGTTTCAGCTCTCTCTAAAAATTTATATTGCTGCATCCAATAACAATAGTCCGTTAATAAATGCCTTAATCCACATAAACAATAACGTAAAGTCCTTTATTTCCGCAGAGTTTAAAAGAATCACCTCTCGTGTTTTAAATCCCTTATTATCAGCGACGACAAAAGCACAACAGAGTATTTCAATAAAACAGAAAGGCAAAGATACAAGTATTGACCGTTTTTTCGTTCTTAATTGTAACCTAAGGAAAAAAATCGCACTTTTGCCCGTCAATTTGCAGAAACCATGAATATTTTTCAACCAAACACAACGGAAACTATCCTCTTGTCATTAATGCTGCTTGTGTGGCTTTGGCAATTTATTTTTATATTGAAACGCATCTTACCGGTAGCCCGACATAAAAAAACACCTCCGGGCAACACAGATTTTCCACCCGTTTCTGTAGTCATCAGTGCCAGAAACGAAGAAAAAAATCTGAAAGCTTTCCTGCCTGAAGTATTGACCCAGGATTATCCAGAATATCAGGTTATCGTAGTCAATGATGGCTCTGAAGATGAAACAGACATGGCGCTTGCCCGGATAAAAGCCAAATATCCGCACCTTTACATTACCCAAATAGCCCCCGACAAGAAATTCTACCATGGTAAAAAATTGCCTCTTTCAATAGGCATCAAAGCCGCGAAACACGACATATTGGTTTTGACTGATGCCGATTGCCGTCCGGCTTCGGACCAATGGCTAAAGCACATGGTCACAGCACTACAATCCGGGAATAAAGAACTGGTTTTGGGCATCGGGAACTATAAAAAAACCAAAGGGCTAAACAATCTGTGGGTACGTTACGACACGTTCACCATTGCCATTCAATATCTCGGTTTTGCGTTAAGCGGGAAACCTTATATGGCAACCGGACGAAACATGACATACACAAAACAGTTGTTTCAAAGAACCGCCGGATTCAAAACTCATCTCTACATAGCCTCCGGCGATGATGACCTTTTTGTGCAGGAAGCCGCTACCAAAACAAACACCACCGTTTGCATAGCCCCGGAAGCACATACCATCAGCATAGCCCCAACCAGTTTCAGCAAGTGGAAAGAACAAAAAATGAGACACCTATCCGCGTCGTCTCATTACAAGAATTCCATTAAATTTTCCCTGCTGGCAGAACCGGTAACCCGGGAATTATTTTGGGCACTAACACTTTATTATTTATTTTTTTCTAATTTTGCGCTGCTGATATTGCCTTTTTCATTATTATTGTTTTTATTCAAATTAATAATCTGGAAAAAGGCATCAGATAAAACCGGAATGGGGAAAATATTTTGGGGGCTTTTACTTTTTGATGTTATTCAACCTTTCATCATTGCCTTCAGTCATTTCGGAAATCTGACAGGGTCAAAAAAAAGGAAATGGAAATAAATCCAAACTTATCAGACAAGGCAAGATATGACCTTGAATTGGTTGACAAAGCAGTGGAAGGCGATCAAAAGGCGTATGCCGAACTTATGGCACGTTATCGGGATGCCATCTACTTCATGCTGCTTAAAATGATAAACAATAAAACCGATGCAGAAGATCTGACCATTGAAGCATTCGGCAAAGCGTTCAAAAATCTTAGTCAATATTCTCCCAATTACGCATTCAGTACCTGGCTGTTTAAAATTGCATCCAACAACTGCATTGATTATCTGCGCAAAAAAAGGAACAACCTCATAAGCATTGATGGCGGATTCACATCCGAAGACAAAGAAACAGAACCACAGATTCACCTGAAAGACGAAACTCCCGACCCCGAAGAGTTCATGATTAGAGAACAAAAGGTGGTTTTAATGCGTACCGTGGTAAAGAAACTCAAACCCCGCTACCGCACACTCATCGAACTTCGTTACTTTAAGGAGTATTCTTATGAGGAAATATCGGAAGAACTTGACCTTCCGCTGGGCACCGTAAAAGCCCAACTATTCAGGGCCAGAGAACTGCTTTTCAATACACTGAAAAATTCAGAAGTCAAAAAACACTAACGCATAATTGTCGTTTTTATAATCCCAAAGTGCATTAGCCTCATTTTTCATGGACATCTTTTTAAAGTATTTCCCAAATCTCACACCCTTACAAAAAGAACAATTTGCTGCACTAAAACCTCTTTACAGTGACTGGAACAGTAAGATCAATGTCATTTCCCGTAAAGACATGGACAGTTTTTACCTCCATCACGTACTACATTCCTTGGCAATAGCACGTTTTTCCGGTTTTGTTCCGGGCACAAAAATCATTGACATTGGAACAGGCGGCGGATTTCCCGGAATTCCATTAAGTATATTTTTCCCAGAAGTAGAATTTACGTTACTGGATTCCATTGCAAAAAAAATAAAAGTGGTGAAAGCCGTTTCGGAATCCCTGAAATTAAAAAATACTTTTGCCGTTCAATCCCGGTCAGAAAATTTTAAAGGCCAGTTTGATTTTATCGTCAGCAGAGCCGTCACCAACCTGCCCGATTTTGTCCGGCAAACCAGACATTTGATAGCAAAAAGGCCTGTTAATGCTATTCCAAATGGCATTTTATATCTGAAAGGTGGAGATATTTCTAATGAAACGAACCCCTTTAAAAAGAAAGTTTTTATCTCCGAAATCAGCGACTGGTTTGACGAATCTTTCTTTGAAACCAAAAAACTTGTTCACCTGCCTTTGTAAAAATTGACCCACAAAGTTTTGGGAGATAAAAAAAACTTGTATTTTTGCAGTCCGAATTTCAGAAAAGAAGGCAAAATAAACTCATAGTCACAACTCAGGAGCAAAACGAAGATTCTGCTGTGAAACAGCATTCACCCGAGTTCTTTATTCAAAATCTCTTTGAAAAGAGAAAGTTCCTGAGAATCGTGATTTAAAAACAAAAAAAATGAAAAGGACATTTCAACCATCGAACCGAAAGAGAAGAAACAAGCATGGTTTCAGATCAAGAATGGCTACTGCAAACGGACGTCGTGTGCTTGCTTCACGCCGCGCCAAAGGTCGTAAGAAACTCAGCGTTAGCAGTGAAAAGAGACACAAAGCATAAATAGTCTTTGCAAGAAAACACCAACTACTGCCCCGAAAAAAATCGGGGCAGTAGTTGTATTTGGCCCTTTCTTATCAAAGACTAAAAAACTTTGGTTTTCCTGCTGGCACTAAATAGTGGCCCGGATGTTTACAACCGGAATTTGACCACCAGATATGCCTGAGCAATTATGATCCTTCTTAATTGCCCAGTGATATTGACCAACCATATTGTTCTGCATTTAGCCGAAATACGAAAAAGCTACAAGGATTCTTAACGAATCCTTGTTTTTTTATATCCATACCTCATCGCACTACTTTTTATCCTGATGTTTGTTGTTTTTATGTTATTTTTGAAGGCATATTAAAAACATGAAACCATGACGTTTTTCAATAACATATTCAACAGGGCTTTCGCCAAACACCTGGGAATCGCTGTCATCGGTGGCATTTTAATCATTGTTCTTACCTTTTGGGGGCTTAATCTATATACCCGCCATGGTAAGGGATTTGAGGCACCCGACTTTATTGGTCTTACAGAACAGCAACTGGAACATCTCATACAGGAAAACGAACTGAGATATGCCATCATCGATTCTGCCCACATCGACGAGCTTCCCCCCGGAGTCGTTATTGAGCAGACGCCCAAGGCCGGAAGCATGGTCAAAAAGAATCGGAATATTTTCTTTACTATAAATTCCTGGACACCTGAGAAAGTGAAGGTTCCTGACGTCATCGATTACAGCATCCGCAATGCACGCGTTATGCTCGAATCTTTCGGCCTTGAAGTGGGTAAATTAATTTATGTCCCGTCAGAATACACCAATCTGGTATTGGGACAACACTACAAAGGCAAACCGGTAGAAGCCGGAACTCCACTGGAGCGGGGAGCTGTCATTGACCTGATTGTAGGTCAGGGATTGAGTAACAGAACCACCGCAGTTCCGGATCTTAAAGGTTTGTATTACGAGGAAGCCAAACAAATCAGCCAGGATCTCTCACTGAATATTGGTGCAAAAATCTTTGACTCAACGGTTGTTTCCAGAGAAGATACCCTTCAGGCTTTTGTATGGAAACAGCGCCCCCCTGGAAGTGGTGACAGTCGGCTTAGACTCGGTTCCTCCATTGACATCTGGCTGACAGTTGATTCGTCCTACATCATGCCCGACACCACCAGGGTGGATACATCAGAAATTCCCGAGCAGGAGTTTTCGGAAGAACCAATTGAGGAAGAAGATTTGAATGAAGAAGAATTCTTTTAACAATAGTCCATTAAAAAAAACTTAAACGCAGAGACGCAATGACGCAAGGATTTTATTATGAGTGAGTTGTGGCCTGCCGTTTGATTTTACAATAAATTGATGATTAATTGCCTGCAATCCCAGGAATTCGGGATATCGGAGTATTGTTTTAACAGACTACATAAAATTACTAATGGATAAAGAAAAACCGGAATTTGATGACATAGAGGATCTGGACGAACCCATCGAGAATGATGAGGAAACAACAGACCCCGAGCATGAACGATACGAACATTACCGGTTTGTTGCCGATGCCGGGCAGAATCTTTTACGAGTGGATAAATTTCTGGTAAACCGCATTGAAAACGCATCCAGAAATAAAATACAGGACGCCGCTGCTGCCGGAAGCATACTGGCCAACGGAAAACCTGTCAAGACAAATTACAAAGTAAAACCAGGTGACATCATCACCATCGAGATGACCTGGCCGCCCCGGGAAATTGAGATTATTGCCGAAGATATTCCACTAAACATTGTCTATGAAGATGATGCTTTACTGGTGGTGAATAAACAACCCGGAATAGTGGTGCATCCGGGCTTTGGAAACTACACCGGAACCCTGGTCAATGCATTGGCCTGGCACCTGAAAGACAACCCCTGGTTTCAGAGCAGCGATCCACGCCCCGGACTGGTACACCGAATCGATAAGGACACTTCAGGCTTGTTGGTAATAGCCAAAACAGAAGAGGCAAAGACCATTCTGGCACGTCAGTTTTTCAACAAAACCACAGAACGCACCTATCAGGCCATCGTTTGGGGAACAATGAAAGAAGACGAAGGAACCATTACGGGAAACATCGGACGCAGCATTCGTGACCGAAAACAAATGACCGTTTTTACCGATGAATCGTTGGGAAAACCGGCGGTAACTCATTACAAAGTGCTGGAACGAATGGGATATGTCACCCTGGTTCAGTGCAACCTGGAAACCGGTCGAACACATCAAATCAGGGTTCATCTGAAGCACATTGGACACACACTCTTCAATGACGAACGATACGGTGGCAACCAGATTTTAAAGGGAACCACCTTTACCAAATACAAGCAATTTGTAAAGAACTGTTTCACGCTTCTGCCCAGACAGGCTTTACATGCCAAAACACTGGGATTTGAACACCCCGTAACAGGTGAATACATGAGGTTCGACTCGGAACTGCCCGACGACATGGTTCAAGCCATAGAAAAATGGCGCCATTACATTGCAGGAAGAGAAGAAGAATAAAAGCCCGAAAAAAAATGAAAAATATTGGCATCATATACGGTGGCTACTCATCCGAAGTTGTTGTAAGTGAGAAAAGTGCAGATGGAATAAAATCCTTTCTGGACGCCACAAAATATAATATTATTCCGGTTTTGATTACAGAAGAAAAATGGGTAGTAAAATTCGACGACCTGGAAATTCCCATAGATAAAAACAATTTTTCTTTTACCCGTGAGGGAAAACTGCACCAATTCGATTGTTTATATATTACCATTCACGGCACGCCCGGAGAGGACGGATTGCTGCAGGGATATCTGAAAATGCTTGGAATCCCCCACTCCACCTGTGACGTTCTGCCATCGGCACTCACGTTCAACAAATTCACCTGCAACACCTATCTCAAAGGTTTTGGAGTCGCTGTAGCTGATTCAATCCTCATCCGTAAAGATCGCGAATTTAATCCTGCTGACATTGAAGAAAAACTTGGAATTCCCTGCTTTGTAAAGCCCAATGCAGGTGGTTCCAGTTTTGGTATCTCAAAAGTTAAAACAACCCAAGAGCTGGTTCCGGCTATCGAGAAAGCATTTGATGAATGCAACGAAGTATTGATTGAGCAATTGATGAAAGGAACGGAAGTAACCTGCGGAATCTATAAAACACAACAGCGGGAGGTAGTGATGCCATTGACCGAAATCATCAGCAAAAATGAATTCTTTGACTTTGAAGCCAAATACAATGCCGATAAAGCCATCGAAATAACACCCGCTCGCATATCTGCTGAACTCACAGAAAAAATTCAGAAAATCACCTCACTCATCTACGACATACTCAACTGTAAGGGAATTGTCAGGGTGGACTTTATCATCACTGACAAACAAATATTCCTAATCGAAGTCAACACAACCCCCGGAATGACGCCCACCAGTTTCATCCCCCAGCAGGTTGAAGCCATGGGCATGACCATGAAAGAAGTGATGACCGAAATTATTGAGGATGCGATTAAGAGAGGAAACAGATAAGGGTTCCTGAAATACATAAGAAACATAACCCGGGAAGAGAGAATTTGACCACATCAGACACATAAGGAAAAGAGAAAATAAAGGCGGCCAGATAGAAATTAAAAACCGGAAATGCCGGGTAATCGGGGAAACAGAAGCCAGAAACAGGTAACCATCCACATTGAAGGAGGCTAACATTAGATGCTGACTTTTAAAATGAAAATTATAAATGAGTGTAGTATAAAAAGGTATATTTTTGCCAAAATCAAGGCTTTGAATTTTTTTGCGCCGGAGTTAACCTGTTGTTAATGAGGATTCAAAAATTTTCATTAACGAAGAGTTTGGCAATAAAGATACTTTTTAGACAGGACTCATAAATAAAAACGGGTGTATCTTAAAACGTTAAAGATACACCCGGATAAGAACAGCCCAATGGCTGCATTTGATCTGAATCCTCCTGATTACTTGTTAATTGCATAGCTACTTGAATTTTTACCTGAAACCAAACTTACATAATACGTACCGGAAGGAAGAGATGAAACATCAAATTTACCGGAATAAGTAAGGTCTTTAGGTAAAGCAGACTCAAACAGTACATTGCCTCTGTCGTCTTCAAGCTTCATGTTGAAAGAATCATAAGACTTGTTCAGATAGCTAACAAAGACAAAGTCATCTTTAGCCCAAACTTTGGCAGCAAGCTCCTCAGCAGATTTATCTGAAACTTCAGAAACCAATTTACCGCCGGACACAGCGAATTCATCTTTCAGGAAAGTTTTGCCACTCCCTTTCAAAACAGCAACATACTTACCATCACTCAACTTTGAAAAGTCAAACAATTTGTTGAATTGATCGCTGCTTCCAACTTTACCACTGGAATAAACAAATGCTCCGTCTTCAGATTTAATCTCGACAGAAAAATCAACCATCTCTTCGCTCAATGCCGAAATAAGCGCATAATTAGTATCCAGATAAGGATAAACAGTGATCTTTCCTTTGGCAGATGCAGGGCCTGCGACTGAAACCAATAAAACTGCCAAAACAGCTACAGATAAGAACTTTTTTGCTTTCATAATAAAAAAATTTAAGTGAAACATTAAGTTTTGTGTCTTTCGATAAGAACACAGTGCAAACATAATTCTGTTTTCATCGCACACCAAATTTTACGACCTAAAAGTCCTTTATTTTACAAATTCTTAACCATACCCCCTATTTTGTGTCAAATAGTAAACATTTAACGATGTTTTATTCACATTTAGTTTAATTTCGACAGACTTATTCAATCAAAAAAGTATTTTTTGACAATACACCCTCATTTTTGCTATTATAGTATTAAAACATTAAAAATGGCCACCTTCAAAACATTTCCCGAAAGTGCTTTGTTAAATATAACAGGAAAGACTAAAAAGCTGCTGTCACCCTTAAAATAAGAGAACCGGAATGAATCAGTGAAACAAAACCCGATACATAATTATTTTAATTAATCGCTATCTTGTATATTTTATTAACACTTTTTCTTTGAACCCAACCACAAGATTCACACAGACCAAACCTTCACAACAACTTATCATTCAATCACATTAACACCCGACACTTCAAAAAAACAAAGAAAAACAAAGGGCTGTAGCAGAAATAAAACAAAAGTCCGTCAACTTTCAATAATTCAAATATTTGTTAAACCAGCTTTCAAAGCATTAATAAAAACACCATGGAAAGAAACAATTCAAAAGTAAAATTTGCAGGAAACCAGGTCACACTCGTTGGCAAAGAACCAAAAATTGGAGAAAGCGCTCCTGAATTCACTGTGCTGGGAAACGATTTAAAACCAGTTAAGCTCACCGATTTTGATGGGAAAGTAAAAATAATTGCCGTGTATCCATCCATCGACACCAGTGTTTGTGCCGCGCAAAACAGAAGGTTCAATCAGGAAGCAGACAAGTTTAAAGATGTGGTAGTGCTATCCATTTCCTGTGATCTCCCATTTGCTCAAAAAAGATTTTGTGCTGCCGAAGGCCTAAACAACATTGTAACGCTATCGGATCATAAAGACGTCGATTTTGGAACCAAATACGGTTTTCTGATGGAGGAATTTCGTTTACTGGCACGTGGAACCGTAATTATCGGAAAAGACAATAAAATCAAGTACGTGGAGTATGTTCCGGAAGTTACCGAAGAGCCTGATTATGAAAAAGCGCTGGAAGTTGTAAAAGGGCTTATTTAGTGCCAGCAAGAAAACCAAGGTTTTTTAGTCTTTGATAAGAAAGGGCCAAATACAAAGCCTGCCCCGATTTTTTTCGGGGGCTTTCGAAGTTTTTGAATCCAAGGAGTCCCGATTGTGCTTTTTGTTGGTTTTTAGCATAAAAAAACCTTACAAAAGCCACTTCGGGA
>Ga0163223_100554_pt1 | contig 11581 bp, 10 predicted proteins | sample MSEWel2016_02_17_2_FD_113147 | JGI IMG/M metagenome (GOLD analysis project Ga0163223, IMG submission 113147) | Subsurface microbial communities from deep shales in West Virginia, USA - MSEEL Well Study Marcellus 5H_2016_02_17 ...
CGTCACGTGCGGGCAGACCAGCTGCGCCATGTCCTTGTCACCGGTGGAAATGATCACGTCGCGACCCAGCGCCGCGCACTGGCGCGCCAGGGTGCCGATCACGTCGTCGGCCTCGACTCCGTCCACGCACAACAGCGGCATGCCGAGGGCGCGAACGCTGGCGTGCAGCGGCTCGACCTGGCCACGCAGATCGTCCGGCATCGGTGGGCGATGGGATTTGTATTCAGCGAACAGCGTGTCGCGGAAGGTCGGTCCCTTGGCATCGAAAACCACCGCGAAGGGGCTGTCCGGATACTGTCGGCGCAGCGACAGCAGCATGTTCAACACGCCCTTCACCGCGCCGGTCGGCTTGCCGGTGGAGGTGGTCAGCGGCGGCAGGGCGTGGAAAGCACGATAGAGGTAGGACGAACCGTCCACCAGAACCAGGGGCGTTTGACTCATGAGCGGGATCAACCTTTTCGGCGGGTCCGGGGCTAGAATGCAGGGACCACTTGACGACAAAGGGCAAGGTTATCATGCGTACGCTCAAACCTCTGATGCTGGCCAGCCTCCTGGTGCTCGTGCCGCTGACCGGCTTTGCCCAGGAGTCGGTCGAGGGCGAGCCCGACGTGACCATTCGCCAGGAAGGCGAGCGGACCATCGAGGAGTACCGGGTAAACGGCTTCCTCTATGCTGTGAAGATCACCCCCAAGTCCGGCAAACCCTACTTTCTGGTGCGCGCCGATGGCGACAGCAACTTCATCCGGGCCGACCGCCCGGACATGCTGATCCCAGCCTGGGAAATCTTCAGCTGGTAACGCGGCGACGTCGATAACGGAAGGCCATTCATGTCGGTATTCACCCCGCTGCAACACGAAGAACTGGAAGTCTTTCTGGCGCCCTATCAACTGGGGCGCCTGCACGATTTCCAAGGCATCGCCGCTGGCAGCGAGAACAGTAATTTCTTCGTCAGCCTGGAGCAGGGCCAGTACGTCCTGACGCTGGTTGAGCGTGGACCGACCCAGGATCTGCCGTTCTTCATCGAGCTGCTCGAAGTGCTGCACCGGGCGGGCCTGCCGGTGCCCTACGCGCTACGCACCCGCAATGGCGAAGCCCTGCGCAACCTGGCGGACAAGCCGGCGCTGCTGCAACCGCGCTTGCCGGGCCGGCACGTGGCGGCGCCCAATGCCCATCACTGCACCGAAGTGGGCCGGCTGCTGGCGCGCCTGCATCTGGCGACGCGCGAGCAGATCATTGAGCGACGTAGCGACCGCGGCCTGGACTGGATGCAGGAAGAAGGCCCCAGCATCGCCATGGGCTTGCCGGAGGACCAGCTACCGCTACTGCGTGAAAGCCTGACGGAAATCGCCGAGCTGAAACCGAAGATCCTCGCCCTGCCCCGCGCCAACCTGCACGCTGACCTCTTCCGCGACAATGTGCTCTTCGAGGGCAGCCACCTGACCGGCGTAATCGACTTTTACAACGCCTGTTCCGGGCCAATGCTCTACGACATCGCCATCACGGTTAACGATTGGTGCAGTCACCCCAACGGCGAACTCGACGAGGAGCGCAGCCAGGCGCTGCTCGCGGCCTATTCCAGCCTGCGCCGCTTCACCCCGGCCGAGGCTGAGCTGTGGCAGCCGATGCTGCGCGTGGCCGGCGTGCGTTTCTGGCTGTCGCGCCTGATAGCAGCGCAGAACTTCGCCGGGCAACCGGTGCTGATCAAGGACCCCGAAGAATTCCGCCGCCTGCTCGCAGCCCGCCGGCAATGCCATAGCGCATTGCCGTTTGCGCTCTAATAGCCCGGCCAAGAGGCTGATCACGGCAGAAGACTGCGAACGCTAGGAATCTCCGGGCCCACACGCATCGAAGATCTGGCCGAACTGAAGCGGCCATGTACCGAAGCCCGGGCGGATCTCCGAGCTTTGGATACCTGGCTGGCGCATCTTCCCAGTGAACCCAGCGCCGTAACGGGTCCTTCTACTGTTGACGACGACCAGCTCCCAAAAACAGCGGCGCACCGCTGAGCCTACTTGCCACGCGCCCTGTTTTTCCCCAAAGTCCGGCTCCGATTGATCTCGCCCGACGGCTTGCACATCATTCGCGTACATCATGCCCCACATCGAAAGGAATCGATGATGCTCTCCATCTATCAGCTCAAGCCACGCTTCCAGGATCTGTTGCGCCCATTGGTGCAGCGCCTCCACGCGCTCGGCATTACCGCCAACCAGGTCACCATCGCCGCCCTCGTGCTGTCGCTACTGGTCGCTGGCGTCGTCGCGCTGTGGGTCGAGCAGACCTGGCTTTTTGCATTGATCCCCATCTGGATGCTGTTGCGCATGGCGCTCAATGCCATAGATGGCATGCTGGCGCGCGAATTTCGCCAGCAGTCCAGGCTGGGTGCCTATCTCAACGAGCTCTGCGATGTCGTAGCGGATAGCGCCCTCTATCTTCCTTTCGCCCTGATCGCTGGCGTTTGGCCGCAGGCGGTCATCGCTGTGGTACTGCTGGCGATGATCAGTGAATACGCTGGCGTCCTAGGATTGATGGTCGGCTCCTCCCGTCGCTACGACGGCCCCATGGGCAAGAGCGACCGCGCCTTTGCCTTCGGCGTACTGGCCGCTGGCGTGGCCTGCGGCTGGTTGCCGGCAAGCTGGATCAACGCAGCGTTGCTGCTGATCGCCGCCCTTGCGCTGTACACGCTGATCAACCGTGTACGCCAAGGATTGAACGAAACAGCCGCCTGATTTCACGCAAGTTGCTCACTGCGCTCAGCTCTGCGCCCCGTCAATCGCCGATACCCCAGAGGAACCACTGATGCTCGGCTACCTGTCCGCTTTCCTTCTCACCTCTGCGGCGCGCCTGCTCACCGGCGCGCGCAGCCTCTGGCTGGGTTGTGCGCCGACCCGCACACAGCGTATCTATTTCGCCAACCACACCAGCCACGGCGACTTCGTGCTGCTCTGGGCCTCCCTGCCGCCCGACCTGCGCAAACGAACCCGACCGGTAGCCGGTGCGGATTACTGGCAGAGGGGACAGATGCGCCGCTTCATCATCAATCGCGTGTTTCACGGCGTGCTGGTCGACCGTGAGCGGCGCGACCCGTCGGTCGATCCGTTGCAGCCGATGCTCGATGCACTGGATGAAGGGCATTCGTTGATCCTGTTTCCGGAGGGCACGCGCAATCTCGAAGAGGGTCTGCTGCCGTTCAAGGGCGGGCTCTACCGTCTCGGCCAGGCGCGACCCGCCGTGGAGCTGGTACCGGTATGGATCGCCAACCTCAACCGCGTGATGCCAAAGGGCCGCTCGCTGCCCTTGCCGCTGCTGTGCACGATCAGTTTCGGCGCGCCGCTAAGCATCAATGAGAACGAAGACAAGGATGCGTTCCTGACTCGCGCCCGCCAGGCGCTGCTGGAACTGGCGCCGGAGGAAGCCTGACATGGATAACAACACACTCATGCTGTTCGCCGGAATCGGCGCCCTGCTCGCCCTGGCCTCGCTGATCGGCTTCGTACTCAAACGCCGCAGCGGCGCTGCCGAGAACCCGGTGATCGACAACCTCAACGCGCGCATCAACGCCTGGTGGGTGATGGTCGCGGTGATCGGCGTCGCCTTCTGGCTTGGCCATACGGCCGTGGTGATCCTCTTCTACCTGGTTTCCTTCTTCGCCTTGCGGGAATTCATGACCCTGGCACCGACCCGGCGCAGCGATTATCCAGCGTTGGTCGCTGCGTTCTATTTCGTGCTGCCGGTGCAATATCTGCTGGTCGGCATCGGCTGGTACGGCCTGTTCGCGATCTTCATTCCGGTGTACATCTTCCTGCTGTTGCCGATCCTCGCCTCGCTGGGCGGCGACACCACGCGCTATCTCGAGCGCGCCGCGAAGGTGCAATGGGGCCTGATGATCGCAGTGTTCTGCGTGTCTCATGTGCCGGCGCTGCTAACGCTGGAGATCGCCGGTTTCGAAGGCCGCAACCTGCTGCTGATCGCTTGGCTGGTGATGGTAGTGCAGCTCTCCGATGTGCTGCAGTACGTCTGCGGCAAGCTGGCCGGCAAGCGCAAGATCGCGCCCAACCTGTCGCCATCGAAAACCGTCGAAGGCTTCGTCGGCGGCATCGCGCTGGCGACGCTGATCGGCGCGGCGCTGTTCTGGATCACGCCTTTCACCTTCTGGCAGGCGGCGCTGATCGCACTGATGCTGAACCTGCTGGGATTCTTCGGCGGGCTGGTGATGTCGGCGATCAAGCGCGACCGTGGCGTGAAGGACTGGGGGCACATGATCGAAGGGCACGGCGGCATGCTCGACCGCCTCGATTCGGTATGCTTCGCCGCACCGATCTTTTTCCACACGGTGCGTTATTGGTGGGCGTAAGCGCAGCTCCCCTGCTGCCGTGAACGAAATGGACTAAGGCGGCGTAGCCCAACTGCGCCGACAACTGTCGAACCGGGCGGTGGCGAGACGCGCCGCAACCCAACCCAACCCAACCCAACCGATGGATGATCGTGCGGAACCTTTCTTGTGTCCTGGGCGTCAAGTAAACCCACCCTGCGCGCCGCTGCGGCAGGTGTAAGATGGCCGGTCTCAGCCCGGCTGTCGTTGTGGCGATCTGGACGAAGCATCGCAATGAAGAAGCTAGCGCGATGCTAGCCCGGGCGACCGCACCATGCGCGGCCACACCGCACTGCGCTTACCAACCTGATGCACCTGACCTGCCTGGCTCGGTGGCATTGTTTTCAGGGAACAGAACGAATGACCTCACGCTATGTAATCAATGCCTCGGTAGCCCCCAAGGGCAGCCTGGAAACACTGTCCCAGCGGGAAGTACAACAACTCAGCGAAGCCAGTTCGGGCAGCACCTACACGCTATTCCGCCAGTGCGCCCTGGCGATCCTCAACACCGGCGCGCGTATCGACAACGCCAAGACCGTTCTCGAAGCCTACGACGACTTCGAGGTCCGCATTCATCAGCAGGACCGTGGTGTACGGCTGGAGCTGATCAACGCACCCGCCGATGCCTTCGTCGACGGTGAGATGATCGCCAGCACGCGAGAAATGCTCTTCAGCGCACTGCGCGACATTGTCTACACCGAGAGCGAGCTGGGCAGCGCGCGCATCGACCTGAGCAGCTCTGCCGGCATCACCGACTACGTTTTCCACCTGCTGCGCAACGCGCGCACCCTGCGCTCGGGCATCGAGCCGAACATGGTGGTGTGCTGGGGCGGGCATTCGATCAGCACCGAGGAATACCAATACAGCAAGCGCGTCGGCCACGAGCTGGGCCTGCGCAACCTGAACATCTGCACCGGTTGCGGCCCGGGCGTAATGAAAGGCCCGATGAAAGGCGCGACCATCGCCCATGCCAAACAACGCATCGTCGGTGGCCGTTACCTGGGCCTGACCGAGCCGGGCATCATTGCCGCCGAAGCACCGAACCCGATCGTCAACGAGCTGGTGATCCTGCCGGATATCGAGAAGCGCCTGGAAGCCTTCGTCCGCGTCGGCCACGGCATCATCATCTTCCCCGGCGGTGTCGGCACAGCGGAGGAATTTCTTTATCTGCTGGGCATCCTGCTGCACCCGGACAACCGCGACGTGCCCTTCCCAGTCATTCTCACCGGCCCGGAAAGCGCCGCGCCTTACCTCCAGCAGCTGCGCGATTTCGTAGGCGCGACACTCGGCGAAGAAGCCCAGCGTCACTACCAGATCGTCATCGACGACCCGGCCGAAGTGGCCCGGCAAATGGTCGAGGGGCTGAAAGCGGTCAAGCAGTTCCGTCGCGAACGCAACGATGCCTTCCATTTCAACTGGCTGCTGAAGATCGACGAAGGCTTCCAGCATCCGTTCGACCCGACCCACGAGAACATGGCTAGCCTGCGCCTGACCCGTGACGTCCCCCCCCACGAACTGGCGGCAAATCTGCGCCGGGCGTTCTCCGGGATCGTTGCCGGTAACGTTAAGGACAAGGGTATCCGTCGCATCGAAAAACACGGCCGTTACGAGATCCACGGCGACGCGGCAATCATGAAACCCTTGGACGAGTTGCTGCAGGCGTTCGTCCTGCAGCATCGGATGAAGCTACCCGGCGGACGACCTTATGAGCCGTGCTACCGGGTAGTGAGCTGATATCCCGAACCGGGGGCCGCAACGACTACGGTCGCTCGCCCCTCTGTCGAAGCGCTAACCCCGGCCTGCTGGAGCCGTTTTGAATATCTAGCAGAGCCAGGCCCGCTCGATAAAGCGGGCCAGGTGCTCGTCCAGCCGACAGCCAAGGCTGAGCAAGCAAACACTACGCGGTAAACGACGGAAGCGCCTTCGGCGATTCCATCCTACAAAGCAGCCGCAATCCTCTAGTCAACGTAGGTTGGATTAGCCGAAGGCGTAACCGACGGTCCGAACGCGCGATCCGACGACCTATTCAACCGCACTTCGAATTCCCGCAGTTCAAACACGTAGCGCAACCATCCATCTGCACCACCGCCTGGGTGTTGCACTTGTTGCACAGTTGCGCGCCAGCCGGGAAGCCCTCGCCCGGCTCGACCGCCACCGCGCCTTGGCTGGCTTCGTAGGCGGCACGTTTTTCGGCCAGATATTTGAGCTGGGTTTCGTCCAGCGCATGGCCTTCGAGCATGCCGATGGCGATCAGATGACGCTCCAGCACGCCGCCGATTTCGGCGACGATGGACGGCATGTAGACGCCGCCCTTCTTCAGATAGCCGCCGCGCGGGTCGAACACCGCTTTCAGCTCCTCGACCAGGAAGGTGCAGTCACCGCCCTTGCGGAACACCGCGGACATGATCCGGGTGAGCGCGACGATCCACTGGAAATGATCCATGTTCTTCGAATTGATGAAGATTTCGAACGGCCGGCGCTGCTCGTGGGGCGTGCCGGCGTTGAGCACGACATCGTTGACGGTGACGTAGAGCGCGTGCTCGAACAGCGGCGACTTGATCTTGTAGGTCATGCCGACCAGCGTTTCGGGGCGTTGCAGACTTTCGTCCATCTCCACCAACTTCGTCTTGCTGGTGTAGCTATCGGGCGTTACGGCAGGGCGTTCGAGGGTCTCGTCGACAACCTTGAAGCCCTTGATGCGCTGAGTAATCTTGACGGTCATTACAGGTTCTCCATCCGGGCGGCGATGCCACCCGGCTATTGGTCGCGGCTCAATACTTGCCGTAATAGCCTTCTTTGAGGGCATCGAACAGGTTGGCGGCGGAATTGACCTCGCCGTCGTATTCGACCTCTTCATTTCCTTTCAACTCGACCACGCTGCCGTCTTCGAGAATGAAGCGGTACAGGGTTTTCTCCAGGTCGGCTTCCTTGACCAGCACGCCCTGAAACGCCGCCGGGTTGAAGCGGAAGGTGGTGCAACCCTTGAGGCCCTGGCGCCAGGCGTAACGGTAGATGTCCTTGAACGCCTCGAACGGGTAATCGGTGGGGACGTTGGCAGTTTTGGAGATCGACGAGTCGACCCATTTCTGCGCCGCGGCCTGGATATCGACGTGCTGGGTCGGGGTGATGTCGTCGGCGGTGATGAAGTAGTCGGGCAGCTTCTCGCCCGGCGCGTCGGAACCCGGCTTGGCGCGCTCGTTGATCAGCGTGCGGTAAGCCAGCAGTTCGTAGCTGAACACCTCGATCTTTTCTTTGGCCTTGCGCCCGGCTCGGATCAGGTTGCGCGAGTAATGATGGGCGAAGCTCGGCTCGATGCCGTTGGAGGCGTTGTTAGCCAGGCTCAGGCTGATGGTCCCGGTGGGTGCGATGGAGCTGTGGTGAGTAAAGCGCGCACCCTGTTCGGCCAGCGCCTCGATCAGTTCCGGCGCGTACTCGGCGATCTTCTGCATGTAGCGCGAATACTTGGCGTGAAGCACGCGACCCGGCACCTGGTCGCCGACCTTGTAACCGTGCTTCTTCATCTCTGGGCGCTTGCGCAGCATCTCGGCGGTGACTTCGAAGGTTTGGGCCAGCAGGGGCGCCGGCCCCTTTTCCTTCGACAGTTCGAGCGCCACTTCCCAGCCGACCAGCGCCATCTCGCGCGCGACTTCTTCGGTGAATACGCAGGCTTCCGGGCTGCCGTAACGCAGCTTGAGCAGCGTCAGGGTCGAGCCGAGGCCGAGGAAGCCCATACCGTGACGGCGCTTCTGCTCGATCTCATGCCGCTGCTGCGGTAGCGGCAATCCGTTGATTTCCACCACGTTGTCGAGCATGCGAGTGAACAGCCGCACTACCTCGCGATACTTGTCCCAGTCGAAGCGGGCCTCGGCACCGAAGGGATCGATCACGAAGTTCGTCAGGTTGATCGAGCCCAGCAGGCAAGAGCCATAGGGTGGCAGAGGTTGCTCACCGCAAGGATTGGTCGCGCGGATCGCTTCGCACCACCAGTTGTTGTTCAACTGGTTGACCCGGTCGATGAGAATGAAGCCCGGCTCGGCGTAGTCGTAGGTGGAGACCATGATCATGTCCCACAGGTGCCGCGCCTTGACCCGGCCGTAGATCTTGCAGGCGACCAGACCATCGTCGCGGACGATATAGCCGTCATGGCTCGGCCACTCGCGCCAGAGCACCTGCTCCGAGTCATCAAGGTCGAGCTCGGCCTTTTCCTTCAGGTGCAGCGGGAAAATCAGCGGCCATTCGGCATCGTTTTCCACCGCGTGCATGAATTCGTCGGTGATCAGGAGGCTGAGGTTAAACTGGCGCAGACGGCCGTCTTCACGCTTGGCGCGGATAAATTCGCGCACATCCGGATGGCCGACATCGAAGGTGCCCATTTGCGCGCCGCGACGCCCACCGGCGGAGCTGACGGTGAAGCACATCTTGTCGAAGATATCCATGAACGACAGCGGCCCGCTGGTATGCGCGCCAGCTCCCGAAACGAAGGAGCCGCGCGGGCGCAAGGTACTGAATTCATAGCCGATGCCGCACCCAGCCTTGAGAGTCAGTCCGGCCTCATGGACCTTGCCGAGAATCTCGTCCATCGAATCGTCGATGGTGCCGGAAACGGTGCAGTTGATGGTCGAGGTGGCCGGCTTGTAATCCTGCGCGCCAGCGTTGGAAATGATCCGCCCGGCCGGGATGGCGCCGTTGCGCAGCGCCCAGAGGAAGCGCTCGTACCACTGCTCGCGCTTGTCCTCCTGCTCGACGTCCGCCAAGGCACGGGCGACCCGCTGCCAGGTGGCGTCGACGCTGTCGTCGACAGGCGTGCCGTCCTTGTTTGTAAGGCGGTATTTCTGCGCCCAGATATCCTCGGAAGCCGCCTGCAGGGCGATTCCGGCGGTGGTTTTACTGTCTGCCGTAATCGGCCCGTCGGTCTTCGCCATGCGCTGCATATCCTCGTGCCGAAGGTAAAAACGAAGCACGAAGCTTATGCCAGGTAGACGGAAAGAGCACCTGACCCCGGTCAATTCGGCCGACAGCTAATCTGGTTGCGGATCGGCGGCACCGATCCGCTGAGACGAGCGCAGCGGCATATCACAACGGCGCGTTAGAGCGACTCCAGACACGCAGCAAGCGACATCCCAAGATTTTCGATCAGACGCTCATAGCCGCCGGCAGTGGCTTCGATGCCCTGACCCATGGCGTCCAGCTCGGCCACCTGTACCGGTAAATCACGGATCAGACTGTCGGCCAGACGCGGACGGATCGGCGGCTCATAAAATACGCAGCTGGGGCCGGCCTGCTCCAGGCGTTGACGCATCTCGGCGACGTGACGCGCGCCCGGCTGGGCCTCGCCAGCGGCGAACACACCGGCATGCGCGAGACCATAGGCCGCCTCGAAATAGTCGTAGGCTTCATGAAAGACAAAGAAGGGCTTTGGGCTGGTGTCGCTTAGCCGCTTCGTCAGGCGCTGATCGAGCGCGTCCAAACGCTGCCGGAATGCGTCGAGATTCGCCTGATAACGCGCTGCGTTGGCTGGGTCGACGGTCGCCAACTTGTCGGCCATGTTCGCGGCGATGACCAAGGCGTTGGCTGGCAACAGCCAGAGGTGCGCATCGAGACTGCCGGGACGGTGCGCATGATCATGGTGGCCGTCAGCCGCGTGAGCTTCATGTGCATCGTGATCATCGGCTTCGTGCGTATGCTCGTCATGTCCATGATGGGACTCGACATGCTCATCACCGAAATGACGCAATGTCAGCCCCGGCAGCGCCTGTGCGGCGACGCTCGGTCCTTCGCGACCTTTCAGCACCGGTTCCAAGAACGCTTCCATATCCGGGCCAATCCAGTAAAACAGATCGGCATTGCGAATCTGCCGTACGTCGGATGGCCGCAACGCGTAATGGTGAGCGGAGGCTCCCGCCGGGAGCAGCACCTGCGGTTCGCCCACGCCTTCCTGAACGGCCGCAGCGATCAGCTGCAGAGGCTTGATGCTGGTGACTAGAGCCACCTCGGCGCGAGCTGGCGCACTACCGATAAAGATGAGAGTTACAAGTAAAGGCAGCAAAAAAAGGCGAGACACGGGCAACACTCGGCTGGCTCGAAAGGGGTAACATAATAACGTCTCTCCAAAGCCTCGTCTTCGCCCATGTCTAATATCCCGCTGGCCTGCACTCCCCATGATCACGATCACTGCGTGAGTAGCGCACTGGCCGAAGCCGATGCACTTTGCGCGCGCGCTGGCGTGCGTCTGACGGCGCTGCGCAAGCGTGTGCTGGAATTGGTCTGGCAAAGCCACAAGCCGCTCGGTGCCTACGACATTCTCGGCGCGCTGACCGAACAGGACGGCCGCCGCGCCGCGCCGCCGACCGTCTACCGCGCACTGGACTTTCTGCTGGAAAACGGTCTGGTGCACCGTATCGCATCGCTCAACGCCTTTATTGGCTGTAACCACCCCGAACATCCACACCAGGGACAATTCCTGATTTGCCGCAACTGCCACACTGCGATCGAGCTCGAGCAATCGATCGTCAGCGAAGCCATCAATCAGGCTGCGCACAGCGTGAATTTCCAGGTCGAAGGCCAGACCGTAGAAGTGGTCGGTCTTTGCGCGACCTGCCGGAGTGCGGCATGAGCGAGGCGCTGATCCGTCTGGATGACATTCATGTCCGCTTCGCCAAGCAGGCGGTGCTCGAAGGCGCGCAGCTGCAGGTGCAGCGCGGCGAGATCGTCACGCTGATCGGCCCCAACGGTGCCGGCAAGACCACGCTGGTGCGCGCGGTACTGGGGTTGTTGAAACCGGACAGCGGCAGCGTCTGGCGCAAGCCGAAGCTACGCGTCGGCTATATGCCGCAGAAGCTTCACGTCGACGCAACACTGCCGCTCTCGGTGCTACGGTTCCTGCGTCTGGTCCCGGGCGTGGATCGCACCGCGGCCCTTCGCGCACTGAGCGAAGTGGGTGCCGAACAGGTGATCGATAGCCCGCTGCAATCGGTTTCGGGCGGTGAAATGCAACGGGTACTGCTGGCCCGCGCGCTGCTGCGCGAACCGGAGTTGCTGGTGCTCGACGAGCCGGTGCAGGGCGTCGATGTCGCCGGGCAGGCCGAGCTCTATCGACTCATCGGCCGGCTACGCGAGCGTTACGGTTGCGGTGTGCTGATGGTCTCGCATGACCTGCATCTGGTGATGAGCGCCACCGACCAAGTGGTCTGCCTGAACCGCCACGTGTGCTGC
>Ga0163223_100559_pt1 | contig 11513 bp, 2 predicted proteins | sample MSEWel2016_02_17_2_FD_113147 | JGI IMG/M metagenome (GOLD analysis project Ga0163223, IMG submission 113147) | Subsurface microbial communities from deep shales in West Virginia, USA - MSEEL Well Study Marcellus 5H_2016_02_17 ...
AGCAGAAACTGCCTGAGAACTGCTAACCTGACGACCATTGAGATCCATCATAATAATTTCGGCATTACCATCAGCCAGCAAATCAGGGCTGATTTTAACCAAAGCGTAATCACCATGTCCTGAAATCATGATTTTACCGGCTTCCGGTTCTTCAGGATCAGAAAACCCTGTTGGTACTTCCACTTTACGAATCAGATGCATCACAAAGCGGTTGTGGTTGTAGCCACTATTGTTCCATTCGTAAGTGTATTGTTCCACGTCTCGCATATTGATTTGATTCTCCAGTTCCAAATCCTCTAACCATACTTCATAGTCTTCCGTGAAGTCATCCAGCACCATAGAAATAGCCACCTCTCCTTTTTCTCTGATTCTCACACTTAGCGGAATACTTAGTTGATCGGCCACCAGTGAAGGCAAACCGTTTATGGCAAGGTTTTTATTATCCACCCTGGAAAATATCTCCGGAATATACTTCGAAGAATTCATCATTTTCTCTGAGTCAGACCTATCCAATCCTTCCTGAAAATAGTCGTCGAAATAAACAACTGCTACATCCGAAATATAGTCATTGGACTGAACAATACGGATTACATCGCGATCTGAATTATTTCCGGTACTCTTCAACGGAAGTGAGTTATCTGAAACACGAGCTCTATTGTCCACTGTAATGGAAGCCTGGTCCGAATCATTAACTTTTACCCAAACCGACTGCATGGGAGATATATTTCCAATATTGGAAGTAGTATAACCACCGGGCATTGACTCCCCATCTACCAGAGTCGAAAATCCTGAAAAACCATTGTAGGTAATCATATAGTCATCCTCCACAGATCCTGCATAGACCCGGTAGTAGATGGTTGATGACACATTATCACTAACGGTAATTCCCGTATTAGGATTACTGATATCCCAGCGCATACTTCCGGGATAGGGGTTGGAAAACAGGTAATATCCACGACCATAGGGAACCTTCCAGTTTATTTCTCCGGTATTCAACTGTCCGCCATACGTTAACGTCTCATCCTGGTCATAAAGCACCATAATGCCTTCCATCGGATGGATGATTTCAGTATCGGACTGGATACGCTCCCAGTTGGTAGTACTTCGATAGACCCAGCTTTTGTCACCACTGGCTTTATAAATGGCCCCGGTAGCATCAGCAATTGGTTGTCCAAACCGGTACCACTGGTCGGCTTTAATGCCTGACAGCTCAATTGTTCCATGCCCTGAATCGGCATTATCAACCGGAACATTCAAGGCGGCTACTGCATTGGGATTAGATTTGAGGATCACATCTCCATTATTAACAAATGAACCGGAAACATTAAGCGTGGCGCCGGGCTGAAGGGTTACTGTAGCATTCGGATTGATGGTTAAATCCAGTGCATAGGCATCCTTTTCTGAATTCAGACCGATTTCAGGCAAAGAAGAAACAACACCAATGGTCACTTCTGTATTCGAGGTAGGTACTTTACCATCATCCCAGTTACCTGCATTAAACCAATCGCTGTTCAGATTACCTGTCCAGTCATACAAATATTTCTCAATGGAACCGATGGTAAAGAAATTCCCTTTACCACTGATTTCATTAAATCCTACGGCATTATTCGACTCAATGGTTCCAAAAGAGGCGCCTTCGTTATGATAAACAATTCCATCCACCATTGACCATGCATTTGAAGAAGTCCATTGAGTCATTCTCAATTTTTGCGTTTCTGCAGATTCGGTGGAGAAGCCGCTTTGCTCGTCCCAACGCACGGTTACTCCGGCATTGGCAGCGGTTGGTGCCTTCACACGCCAATACTCGTTGTGGGAGACAAATTTCAGGTCGGTACCGGACATTGTACCGGGATTCATGGAAGGAGTGGAATTGGCGGGGTTGGAATTAAAATATTCCACTTCCCACAGGCCGGAAGCATCCAACGAAGAAAGATTCAATGTTGCAGAACGATCGTCTTTCCCTACGCGGAAATCATAACTGTCATTAGCAGTCAGCTGTTTTCTGAGTGTAGTACCGATAAAAGTGTTGGCATCCTTTAGCTGCAACGCAGTCAGCGAAGGATTAGAAATAATCAAAGCACTTGAGTTGGTCGATACTACATTTCCGATATTAATGGTCATTGTTTTAGAAACCTCCAAATCATTGGATAGAGAAATGCCATTACCATTTTTGACGATGGCACTGGTCAAGGCATTATTCCCTGACAACGCCGACAATCCCCCAACATTCTGCTGCTGAGCTCCATCAAAAGTTACCAGTCCATTTCTGATATCAAACAAGCCGTTATTGAAAGAAAGATTCCCTTTTAATGAGAGATCAATTTCTGATTCATTAATTAAACTGATGGTATCCACAGTCAGTCCTCCGTTTAAAGTGAGGTCGGCAGCTCCCAGTCGCCGTTCCCCGGAACCTGTAAGTGCCAGATTATTAACCAGTGTGATTTCCCCCAGTACATCATAATCCGTATCTCCTGTAAATTCAAGAGTCCCCCCGTTTTTTGAGAAAAACTCATCGTACATACCAGCTGGTAGCGCATTTCGTTGAAGAATAATTCGCCCTGTACCTTTTACCTTACCCAAACGATGACCAAAAGTAGAACCAAAATCCAGAGTTCCGGCATTTCCAAGCTCCGTCATATAGGCAGCAGCAGAAAAAGTACTCGTTGGAACACCTACTTTATGATTAATCTTTACAATAGCTCCCCGCGGGCCTCCCGAGGGAACCACACCTGAACCTTCAACCCTCCACGTAGAAGCATCATTCCACAGACCATTAGATCGCGTAACAAACGTCTGCACCTTTTCAGGAATGGCATCTTCCTCACCTGCAGTAAAATCGCCATCGATCCCGGCATCATCCGTCTCTTCGAAATTAAAATTCAAAACATAATTATTTTCATCAAATCCATCGAGGTTATATTTATTCCAATAGCCCTCAGACGCATCCAGCAAACGGGCAGTGATATATGAACTCCCATCGCCATTAACAGCATCAGCAAAAGCCTGCATAGTAACATTGGCAGAAAAATCTTCAACTCCGTCGGCATCCAGTGTCCAATTGTACTGTAAAACCCGGTTTTTTTCGGAAGCCGGTATCGTAATATGAGGTTCATTGGCAGCTTTCACACGTATTGAACCGGTAGCATTTCCAGTGGTTGAGACATTCAAAACCACCGGGGTATATTTCCCCATTGACCCAATAGGAATAGTATATTCTATAGGACTGGTAATAGCCGGCAAAAACTTCTGAACCCCGGCATCCGTAAACGAAAGGTTGGTCTGAATCATAGCATCTTCAGAGAAACCTGAAGTTCCTGAAACAATTTCTGCACCTTTCCCGACAACCAGAAGATTGCGGCCGATGTCCAGAACACCTGCATCCAGTTTCAATTGACTTGTAAAATTAATTGCACCTCCCTGTGTGGGCACTACCACCCCGGAAGCATTGTTAACCGACAAGCGGCCAATTTCTCCCGCTACTTGCAACAACTGACTATTACTGCCCGCCATCACAACACCATCAGTGGTTGAAGAACTCTGAGTCGATGCACCGCTTTCAATCAACAAATCACCTTTAACAATCAACTGATTTTCGGCAGTGTTAACCACACCAGACAGAATATTGAGATCGTCATTGATGGTTACTTCAGTATCTTCTGCCTGAGTCAGTGTTCCTGATCCTTCCTTTATTACCTTATGAAGCGTTACATTTCCGGTAATGGTTTGTAAAGCATCACCTTTGAAATAAGTGGTATTGTAGGATGGCTCAAAAGTCCCGGAGTTGGTCAAATTGCCGTAAAGGTTTACATCAAGACCATTGGCATCAAAAATAGAACCGGTTTCAATTGTAAGATCTCCTTCTAACTCTAAAGGAATGGTATTTAAATTTGCCTCAACCCCTGACGACACCGTGAGATTTTTTAATGGCTTGTTTACAAATAAATCCATTGATGCAGACCCACCAAGACCATTTTCCACTTTAATGGTACTACCTTGACCTATATTTAAAGTCTCCGAATCAAAATAAAAATCGGAACTCCCTCCGTTCTTGAGGTTTCTGATAACCAGTTCAGACTCAGATGCCATAGTAAATTCACTACCGGCATTTAGTATTTCAAAAACACCACGGGTAGATTCAATATTTCCTCCGGCTTCATCCTGAGTCCCAATAACGACTTCCGCATCTTTATGGTTTTGAGAAAAGTGAAGAATACCGGCATCGGTAATCGCTGATCGCCGCAACTGAGTACCAACCAATAAAGCTCCACTACCATTTACCTCTATTTCCGATTTCCCGGAAGCTGTATATTCTATATAATTATTTAGTCCCTGATTCAACTTCGCAGTACCTTCATCATTTACAACTAATTTGCCATCCAGCCATACGCCGGCATCTGTTCCACCAAGTTGAACCTCCCCTTTATTTACTGTCAAAATGGCTTCCGAAGGAATTTTGAAATCTCCACCAGTACTTAACAACACTTTAATATCTGCATGATTAAGATAAGTATTTCCTGAAACTAATGTTAATGGCTTCTTGGCAATATCTGTTACAGCCATTAAGTCGAATGTTTGGTTAAAACTCACTTGTTTACCTGGTAGTTTCTCAATGACAATACGCTCAATTTCAGTTTTCCCTGAACCAGACCTTTCAAAAAAGGCATCTCTTGTCCCGGAAAAAAACAACTCCACACCTGGTTGGTTTGCACTGGTATATAAATCTATTTCTCCATCTCCCTGAATAATATTACCATGTACAATTAATTGATGGGTGGCTTCACCTGTGCCATCAGTTACAATAATTTTCCTATCATCAGTAGGTGTTGTATTCCAGGCAGTCCCGGTAAAATCAATATTTCCCTCCACAGTAACAATGCGGTCATTATCATCTGCAGGAAACTCCAAAACTCCTTGCAGATAATCACCAACTAACAAGTCCCCTCTGACAACAATATCTCCATCATTACCATTATTTAGCAATAAGGTTGAGTTACCTCGGGGATTGAGATTTCCGCGAATGGTAACATCTTTGGTAAAAGTTAATTTTCTGTCGTCACCCTCGGTTGCCACATTCGGGTACATCCTTGGATATTCAGGTAATTCTACATCCGCACCATCGGCAACATAGAGAAACCAACTGTACTTCTCATTGGCAAAAGCACCCAAATCCCCGTAAATATTTGAATTCCTATTAGCTCCAATATACTGGGTAATCATTCCGGTTCCGGAAACTTTTCCCAGGTTCATATTATTTCCACGCCCAATCTGCAAACGGGGAATATCCTCAAAACTGGTTGAGATTGTTGTATCGTGGTCAAAAATTATTTCTCCGGCATAATAGTTCGAAAAGCCTCCATTATTATCCGGTTCCACATTTATTCGATGACCATTACCAATAATAACTATGTCACCGGCTTGTGGCCATTCATTATTTCCAACACTCCCGCCATTGTGACCGGATTCCGACCATGTATCCCGATCATTCCAGTTAAAACTGTCGGCATTGTTACGACTATATAAAGTACGGGGTTCTTCAATATATGTACCTAACCATCCATCGGCTTCAAAAACTCCATAAGTAAAATCGTTTGTCAATTCGGCAGCATAAGGGAAACTCAAAGTATAACTTCCAACTTTTACATTTTGCCCGAATTCATCTATTCTTCCATTGGTGAAAACATATCCTTTTGGAGGAAACTCTCTGAACCAAATAAAAAGTGAAGAAACATTTATAGGTTTATCTAAAACAAAATTATATCGCAAATTATTTTTCAATCCATCCAATTGCTGAGCACTCACCTGCCAATAAAAGTCAAGAATATTATCTTCGTTCTCTTCATTTTTCGTTGGATGGAAATCGTTAACCGGGTTCATTGTTAGCATCCCATCTGAAATTAAATCATTTCCATTAGCATAAACCTCTCCTCTGGTATAACGAGTATCGATACCATCAAGAATCCCAACAGGGAACAGCTGCACCAACTCATTGGCCTTGTTTCCGGACAATTGAACCGGGAGTGTCAGCCCTCCATCAGAACTAAGACCATTGGTACGAAACATAGAAGTATTGCTTCCCCAGCTAACATCAGAATGCTTTGTTAAAGATTCAGTGATTTTAAGGTTATACTCGCCCAAATGGAACATGTGGTCTGAAGCAAAATATAAATCAGAGATTCTAAAATCACTTAATAATTCAACACTCTCACTGCTATTGTTTAGTTCAACTTTTCCTAAACCATAATCTGAACCATAATCTGAATACAGTGTTTGCATTGAGTTACCTTGAAAGCTTATCTTTCCGGTAGTTGTACTAACATTTCCTTTTTGTAACGAAAGATTTCCTTTTAATATCAAACTGGAGTTATCCAATTTCAACTCTCCGCTTTCCACAATTAAATCATTATTTACCGCAAGATCTCCTGTGGCAAGTAAGACATTCCCCTCCTCAGAGTTTTTAGAAATAATCAGATCATAAAACTCCAAAGTTCCTGTAGCTATGGATAAGATTGAACTGTTGGCCCCAATAAAAGAAGTTGTGTTTTGTTTCAAATCAAGCGTACCGGTGCCTTCTTTGCTTAGGCCTCCCCCAATATTCAATGCGTAATTCTGGTCAGTAACATCTAATAATCCTCCAGAAACTTTCAACTGATTTGACACCGTTAACTCGCTTTGCAGTTGTACATTTCCGGCTTCAATTTCCAGATTATACAATGGAGCAGTTGTACTAACATTAAATATGGAAGATGCGCCTGCAGCTTGATTAACGCGAATGGTTCCTCCCGTTACATTGTATTTCCCTTCGCCTGATTCTATACCTATGGCAAGATTTGAAGAAGTTGCAGCATCCTGGATTTCCAAAAGGCCATCAGACATAATAAAAACATTATCTACTCCTTTGACACTAAAAGTTGCAGCACCCGAACCACTCAAATCGCTACCCAAATCACCATACAGATAAACTTCGCCACCCGATTGATAATAAGTCCATTTGCCATCCTGGGTTCCGGCACTTCTAAAACCTGGCGAATATATTTTTCCTCCGGCAATTTCCACCAGGGAATTTCCATCATTCCAGGCTACAAAACCATGAGTATGCGTATTTAGTTCTCCATCAGTAATCTTGAATAACCCTTTTACAGAAAAAGACTTATTCCCATTAGCCGCCGCCGCTACTCCAACAGAGGTGAATCCACCGGCATCATTGCTGACTGCTGTCGTATGAACCTCCACATTTTCACCATTAATCCATAATCCTCCATCCACTGGAATGGTAAAATCTTCTCCCCCTTCGGTAAGTGAATGAATATAAAGATCTCCAGTCAACTCCAACGTACCTTTATTTATATACAGGGCTTTTTCGGCAACAGAATTATTGTTACGTCCAAAAAGCCTGAAGTTATCTTTGTTTGACGAGTTTACAGTTAATCGATAAGTGCGATCCGTGCCTTTTTCAATCACCAATCTTTGCAGAAATGTTGTATTGTTAGCACTAAGAGTAGAATTTGAAGCGCCACTCGCTTTAAGAGTCACAGACCCGTTGGTAGAAGAACTATTGTAAATTGGCTGATCAAGATTAGTGAGTTTAATCAGTCCATTATTGGTAATATTTCCAAAGATTTCTAATTGGTGTGTGGCATTAATTTCGGATACAGTAATAGAAGCACCTGATAAAACTGAGATATCACCTTTTACAACAAGGTTTCTCGAGGTAGTATTATTTCCAAACTGAAAACTTCCGCTTCGAACCGTCAAATTTCCATTCAGTACCACATCTGCTCCGAGGGTAAGCCCTTGAGCTGCTTCCATCTCAACGTCAAGATTGAAAAAAGTGTTTCCTGAAGAAAACGTGAAAGAACTGCCCTTAAAAACAACCGTTCCCTCTCCCTGGTTTTTAGAAGTAAAATGAGTGGCATCTCCGGCTGGAAAATTATCACCCTCCATTATAATACGACCTGAGCCACGAATCTGAGAGAACTGATGGCCATTGGTCTCTTTTAGTTCCAGACGACCATCCACTGTAAGCGCATTGGCCTTATAACCATCAGCATCCATTGTGATGGTACGGCCCGACTTGATGACCACATTATCGGTTTCATCCGGAATTTCACCTGCCGGATTTACTTTAACGGACGCTGCCGGGTCTAATGTCCATATCTCTTCGTTCGACCATTCTCCCGAAGTAATTGCATACCACGTATCATTCTGTGCAAATACACCTGCCGAAACAAGCATCAACAACAGCAAACCAAAAACCCTGTTCATATATAAAATTTTTTAATCAATGTTAATGCCGGAGGTAACCATTTCCGGCCCTCTTTATTCGAATAAAAACCGCATTTGTTTAATTTTTTACATGAATCCGTAAGAACATATTGACCAGTTATCGATTTCTTAAGACAAATTAAAAACATGACAAAAGTCACGTGCGCCCCGCAGACAAAGGAACAGAGACATATTTTAACATTAATTAAAGACCGTGCTTTATTTAACAAAAACAAATTTTCAGATACCCATCAGAGTAAGTCGAATAAATAAAGAACAAGATTCATCATTAAAAAAAGGCTACCTCATTTGAGACAGCCTTTTGCATACTTCACAGGGTAAATAGTGAATTATATTTTTTGGGGTGGCTTAGCGACCCATCACTTTAGCTACTTTTTGAGTATTTGCTGAAACAACTTTTACCACATATACTGCAGCACCTGCAGGTAATGAAATTTGAGTCTCAGCAGAACGGGTTTTCACGTTTTCAATGACTCGACCATTCAGGTCAACAACCTCAATGGTAGCATCATTACTCCCCAGCAGTTCGGCACTGATGCGAACTACTACGTTGTTATTGTTTCCAATAACCTCAATGTCTTCAACCTTTTCACTATCAACGGATGCAACACTTGTGGCTACTTCCTGCATTTTCTCCAGGTGCAATACAAACCGGTCATGATTGTCACCAGTTTTTTCAGGCGTATAAGTGTAATCAACAACATCTCTCATGTTAATCCATGAACCGGTTGCTTTATCTTCCAGAAAAACATTGTAGTTATCGGCAAATTCAGTCAGCTCCCATGAAAAAGTAACTTCTGACATGATTCCGTTGCGTACTGAAACCGGGATACTCATGGGCATACCATTCAAGGCAGTCATACCGTTAATTGAGAGCGCATTTCCGTCCACACGGGTAAAAATCTCAGGAACATTCTTTGAACCGTTGAACATCTTCTCTGAGTCGGCGCGGTCAAGACCATCGCTAAAGATATCATCAAAGGCAATCACCGTAACATCAGAAATAAACTCATTGGTTTGCATCAGGCTGATAACACTTCTTTCAGATGAAGAAGATGTGCTCTTCAGGGGCATGGTATTTTGCTTTCTGCGCGCTTTATTATTCACGGTAATAGTGGCTGATTGAGAATCATTTACTTTGACCCAGACAGACTGCATGGGAGCAATTTCCCCAACATTAGTTTCCGTATAACCTCCGGGAAAATTTCCTCCGCTCACTAAGGTTGATTGTCCGGTAAATCCGTTGTAAGTAATCATATAATCACCAACTTGTGACCCGGCATAAACGCGATAGTAAATGGTAGAAGAAACATTATCAGAAACACTAACACCAGTAGTTTCGAAGTTGGAAATGTCCCACTTCATAGCAGAAGGATAAGGATTTGAGAACAAATAATACCCTTTTCCATAATCAATCGTACGGGTCATTTCACCTGTATTCAGCGTTCCTTCAAAATCAATTACATGGTCTGCTTCATACAATACCATAATACCTTCCATTGGAGCAACCAGTTCACTGTCGGAAGTTATCTTCTTCCAGCTTTTGGTACTTCGGTAAACCCAATTCCCTGAATCGGTAGCATCCAACATCACACCAGCTCCATCACTTACAGGAACTCCAAGACGATACCACTGGTCGGCTTTCACCTCACTCAGTTCTATTTTTCCACGTCCTGAGTTAGTGTTACTTTCCGGAACATTCAATGAAGCAACTACATCGGGAGTAGATTTGAGAACAACCAAACCGGTATTGGTGAAAGTCGTGGCAATATCAAGAGAGGCACCGGGATTCACAATAACCTCTGCACCTGCTTCGATAGTCATTTCTTTACAAACAGCATCAGTACTAATTACGGGAGCATTTGCTGATACGCTTACTTTAACTGAGGTATTGTAATCAGATACCTTGTTGTTTTTCCAGTTTCCGGCTGTTGACCAGTCAGCACTTTCTGTCCCCAACCACTCAACAACAGGATTTAACAAACCAGTTTCATCAACGAGGTTTCCTAAATCGGTACCATTTTCATCTTGCAGAAAATCTTCAAGAGTACCGTAACTTCCATCGCTAATAACACCCCAACCGGGACTGACGATAGTAGCATCGGGATTTAATATATAAACATCATCACTTTTTACATTCAAGCCACCACCCAGGTGTGAAAAATCGCCACCCACAACCAAATTTCCACTATTGTTGACCTGAGTTCCATTACTGGTACTAAAATCACCTTTTACAATCAGATCGCCTTTGATATGCAAACCGGCATTGGTTGAGATTAAGTTACCATGGACAATCAGAATACCACCTTGTTCAATAGTCACTGACTGAGAAGCATTCAAATCACCAAATATTTCTACTCTGGAATCCCTTGAAATCTTAAGACCATTCCATTGATGATTTTCATAATTTCCGTTTACAATAAAGGTTCCATTAACCTCAACCGTTACGGGATTCAAATCACCGTTACGTGTAATGATTCCCTGAATAATCATTTTCTCGGTCACTACTCCATCAACAGAAGGCATGTAACCGTTTTCCCAGCTACCGACATTCTCGAAATTTCCGGTAAGACCGTTTATACTTTTAAAATCAGCACTCGCATTAAATACGAGTAATAACCCAAGTAATACTAAGTAAAACTTTTTCATAATTCACTAAATTAACCCTGTTCAAAAATTTCCACCCCTTTCTGAGGCTTCTTGTCTTTTTATACAGAGTTGAAAATGAATTGTTGGGAACCTTTGAGCAACGACTATACCTTTGTGATGAATCTCCTCAAATGCGGGATAAAAGTATAAAAGACACTTATGCACAAGTCTTTTACCCATTCAACAAAAAAACAATCTATGTTGCTGACTAACTACTGCTTAACAATACCTCCAGTTCTTTTAATCCGCCTTTTCTCCGGATCGTCTTCGATGGTTGAGGCTGAGGTTGAGGCTAAGGCTGAGGTTAAGGCTGAGGTTAAGGTTAAGGTTAAGGTTAAGGTTAAGGTTGAGGTTGAGAGAAACTCAACAGACAGGGCACAACTTAATGACCTAATAACCAACGAGTTAACTAATCAAATAAGCAAACAACCCATCAAGTAAATCACCCAAGTCATTGACAAACAATGCTTTAATGGGATACACTCATCCTTTTTCCGACCCTTCTTCGTACCTTGTTCGGGTATTCTTCGGGTCTTGTTCGACTTTTCTGCGACTCTATAGAGTCGAAAAACTCTCGAACA
>Ga0163223_100562_pt1 | contig 11466 bp, 14 predicted proteins | sample MSEWel2016_02_17_2_FD_113147 | JGI IMG/M metagenome (GOLD analysis project Ga0163223, IMG submission 113147) | Subsurface microbial communities from deep shales in West Virginia, USA - MSEEL Well Study Marcellus 5H_2016_02_17 ...
AAAATAATAAAATTATATCAAGAGAAGAGATTAGTTTTTTAAATTTACAATTAGATTTGAAACCTTGTAAATTAGATGATTCAAACTTAAATGAATTGATAATAAAAATTATTAAAGATGAAGGTTTAGAGCTATTAAATTGGGATAAGAAATCTCTTTTATTAAAACAAAGAGTTGATTTTATAAACTATCATGATAAAAGTCTAAAGTTTCCTTCTTTTGAAAAAAAACATTTATTAGATAGTTTAGATGAGTGGTTAGGTATATATTTAAATAATATAAAAACAATAGAGCAGTTAAAGAAATTGGATTTATATAATATACTACTTAATCTTTTATCTTGGCAACAACAACAAAGTTTAGATGAGTTAGTACCTGTCTTTTTTGAAGCACCAAGTGGTTCAAAGATAAAAATAGATTACTCAAATATTGAAGTTGCAAAATTAAGTATAAAAATACAAGAGATATTTGGAGTATATGAAACACCAAAAGTTTTAAATAATAAACTTGCTTTACAAATTGAGTTATTAACTCCTGCTCAAAGACCAATACAAATTACTTATGATTTGAAAAGTTTTTGGGAAAACTCTTATGATGAGGTAAGAAAAGAGCTTCGTGGTAAATACAAGAAGCACTATTGGCCACAAAACCCTTATGAAGCACAAGCTACAAATAAAACAAAAAAGATGATGAAATAGTATCAATACTTAGTTTATAAATTTATAAGTTATTTAATGTATTATTGTTAAAATATAAAAGTTTTAATTTTCTATAAAATATAAGGAATAAAAATGAAGAAGACAATATTTTTTGTTATGATTATTCTTGCAAGTAATTTATTTGCTTCTTTTAAAGCTTCGAAAATAGTTGAAGCAAAAAGCATAATTTGGGGAATGGATTTTTATGATAAGAGTAAAGCAATAGTCAGTTTTAAAAATGGTTTTTTTGCTGTTTTAGATACAAATAGTAATACCTTGAAATATATTAAAAAGTTAGATGTATATGAAAAAGGACAGGCTGGGTTACTTGATGTAAAAGCCTCTTTAAATTTTAAAAATGATAATACAATATTTTTTACATATGTTAAAAATATAGATAATATGGGTGTGACTACACTTGCAAAAGCAAAATTAATAAATGAAAAACTTGTTAATATAGAAGATATTTTAGTTACTAAAAGTGCAACAAATACTACAAGACATTTTGGAAGTAGAATAACTTTTGATGAACATCATATCTATTTTAGCGTTGGAGATAGGGGAGAAAGAGATAATGCTCAAACCTTAAGCAATCATGCAGGATCTATTATAAGATTGAATTTAGATGGTACAGTGCCAAAACTAATCCTTTTTTTTACAATAAAGATATTTTAAAAGAGATTTATAGTTATGGGCATAGGAATCCTCAAGGGCTTTTTTATGATAAAAATACAAAAATCCTTTTTTCAAATGAACATGGTCCAAGAGGTGGAGATGAAATAAACATAATTAAAAAAGCACAAAATTATGGATGGCCAAGAGTATCTTTGGGAAAAGAGTATTGGGCTCCTATTAGTGTAGGTAAAACTCAAGAAAAAGGCTTGATTGATCCTATTAAACATTATACTCCTTCAATTGCACCAAGTTCACTAATAGTTTATAGTGGAAAAAAATACAAAAGTTTAAAAGGTGCATTAATTTCTACAGCATTAAAACTAACTCATATAAATATTATAAGATTAGATGAAAATCTTAAGCCAATAGATGAAAAAAGAGTTTTTAGTAAACTAAATGAAAGAATAAGAGTAGTAACAGAAGATATTTCTGGAAATATATATTTTGCAACTGATAGTGGAAATATATATAAAATAGTAGAAGTTAAAGAGAAAACTCTTTAACTATTTACTTATTTAATTGAGCACTTTTTAGTGATACTACATAAAGGACAGAAGTTTATAACTCCTGCTAATAGAGGTATTACACCTAAGAAAAACCAAGGATTTTGAATAATAACTCCAATAGTAATTAGTACTACTCCTACTATAATTCTTATTGGTCTACATATTCCTCTAATCTTTTCATAGATATTCATATATTATCCTTTGTTATAAAGTTAATATAATTATATCTTATGTATTATTAAGTAAATTTGATAAGAAAAACTTATTTAATAGATTTTATTTTTGCTTATATATTTTTTTCTAATTCATTTTTATTTTTGTATATTTGTTTAGGTCTAAATTTTAAAAAATCATCTAAATAATTTTCATAATCATATTTATATGTAGATAGTTTTATTTTGATTATTACATCTTCTTTTGTATTATAGTTTATATCTATTGTGTAAATTGGTTTTAAAAAAGGAGTTGTATTGTACTTTGATTTTAAAGATAATATGGTTTGTCTTAAAGTTTTAAAATCTACATCTACAGTATTTACATACTCTTTTAGTTTTTTTCTTGTTTGTTTTACATATTGGTCAAAATCAAAATCATTGCTTACAATGTATTTAAACTCAATATAATCTAAATCTATGATTACTTTATGGATAATTTCTGATTCATTTAATGTTTTATTTTCAAGTGAAAGTAATTGACCTGTTTTTTGATTTTTATATATTGTTTTAAATAGATTAACTTTTGTTATCTTGCATATTTCATTTGGTGTATCCTTAAAATAAAATTCCATCCCCTCATATATAGTTGTTAAAACAGATGATTTATAAGCTAAACCTAAAAATATATTGTTTAATTGCTCTTTTATTGAAAAAAGTAAAATTAGTATTAATGCCGATAATACAGGTACTATAACAGTTAAATTATTTTGAGATATAATAATAAATGAACTCAATAAAAACAGTATCATATATACTTTAAGTAAATTTTGTCTTTTCAAATTTAGTGTTGCTTCTAAATTTATTTTTTTTAATTCTATTTTGGTTTTATTTATTTTACTTTTGTGATATCGATTTAAAAAGATGATATGAATTATATAAATCACCAGTAATGTTACTACTAATAATATCAACTTACTATAATCAAAATTATTTAATAAATTTAATAAATTTTCTAAATCTGTAAATAAATTTTTTAAAATATTCATTTTATTATTCCACGCTTTATATTTATTATGTATTATACTTTAAAATCAATATTAAAAAAGTTTAATTACTTAACATTTTACTTTTTGTTATATTTATCTCTTTTTTTGATATAGATGATTGATAAACAATTACTTCAACTCCTTCTTGTATAACTTCTTGAAAAGTTTCATAATATTTAGGATCAATCTCTTTTGCAATTTTAAACTCTTTATCATCTGTTCTTTGAATAACATATAACATTACAGCTCTATGACCTTCTTTTACCATATCTCTTAATTCATTTAAATGTTTTGTTCCTCTACTTGTAACTGCATCTGGAAAAGCCAATGTATCATCAAGTTTTAAGCTTACGCTTTTTATTTCTACATAGCACTTTTTATTATCATGGTCATTTTCTAAAAGTATATTAATTCTACTGTTTTTACCATATTTTTGTTCTGGTTTTAAGCTATCATAACCTTGAAGTTCTTTTATTTTTCCATTATTTATTGCTTCAATTGCTATTTTATTTGCAACTGTTGTATTTGTACATATTAAATTATTTTCCATTTGTGTAAGTTCTAATGTATATTTTAATTTTCTTTTTGGATTGTCATGGTAAGTAACCCAAACTGGACAGTCCTGTTCAATACAAGAAGTCATAGCACCACTATTTGGAACATGTGCAGTTATCTCTTCTCCTGTATCTAATTTAATATCTGCTAAAAATCTTTTATATCTTTTTATTAATTTTCCCTCATATAATTTATCAAATTTCATAACTTGCCTTTTGTTTTTCTTATTTTATATAAATTTACTTATTTATATCTAAAGTAATTAAAAACATCTATAAAAAGTAAATATAAGAAAAATTAGTGATATACTTCGTTTATGGAAAAAATAATATATAAACTATTTGTAGATGGAAGTGTCAATCCTCAAAAAAATATTGGTTTTGGGGCATATCTTTTTTGCAAAGAATTAAACACTTGCAAAGAACAAAAAATATTTACAAAAAAATTTGAAGACACTTCTTCTACAAAATTAGAAGTTCAAACATTTATTTGGGCTGTAAAGCAAATTGATTGTAGTGAAAAATTTATAGTTTATACAGACTGTCAAAATATTTTATCACTACTAAATAGAAGAGAAAAGTTACAAAATAGTAATTACACCACAAAAACAGGTAAAAAAGTTAAAAACGAAGAACTTTACAAAGAGTTTTTTTTACTTTATGATAAATATGATTTTGAAATTATAAAAGTAAAAGGACATAAAAAAGCATCGACAAAAGATGAAATAGATGATTGCTTTTTTTTAGTTGATAAAGAATCAAGAGCAAAACTAAGAAATGAAATAATTTTATAATATTGTTATTATTTTATATTTTGGTTATAATTATACCAATTTAAAAAAATTGGTTTTATAAATATAATTCTACCAAAAAGACTTAGTCTGAACTAGTACAATCTACTTTTAATACCATAATTTAAAGATTTCAATAATAAATCATTAAGGTATTATATGTCTCAAGAAAATAACTATAGAGTAAAGTATCAAACCATTGAAATTGGTACTTTAGATATTCACTTAAAAACTTTAAAAGATAAACAACAATTTTTTGATAAAGATGATATTGCACAAAAACTTGGAATTTCTTCTGCACAGTGGCCAATCTTTGGTATTTTATGGGAGGCTGGGGAAGTACTGGCCAATTTAATGTTAACTTATGAAATAGAAGGTAAGCGTATTTTAGAACTAGGTTGTGGTCTTGCTTTGGCAAGTATGGTTTTAAATTTAAGAGGTGCAAATATAACAGCAACAGATTATCACCCAGAAGTAGCAAGTTTTTTAAAATATAATAGCTTATTAAATAGTAAAAAAGATATTCCATACTTTCAAGCTAGTTGGGATGATAAGGTATCAATTGTTGAAAAATTTGATGTTATTATAGGAAGTGATGTTTTATATGAAAGAACCCATGTAAATTTACTTTCATCTTTTATTGAACTTTATGCAAATGAAAAATGTGAAATAATTATTATAGATCCTGCAAGGGGAAATCATAATGCATTTTGTAGAAAAATGGAAACATTTGGTTTTTCTTCAAGAAATGAAAAACCAATAACAGATTATTTACCAAAAGCTTTTAAAGGTAAAATCCTATATTTAAATAGATAATTTATTACTAAAAGTTACTATATAGGACAAAAATTGTCTTAAAATAAAAATTAGTTTCTTTGTATAATAATTCTTTCAATGAAATAGGAGTATTCTTTACTAATCAAAACAATAATTTACAAAAGGATAACAAAATGAAACATGAATTAATGACTTTACCTTATGAGAAAGATGCATTAGAACCATTAATGTCAAAAGAGACTTTAGAATTCCATTATGGGAAACACCATCAAACATATGTAAACAAATTAAACGAACTTATTGCTGGTAGTAAACATGAAGACTCTTCTTTAGTTGATATTATCAAAGATTCTGAAGGTGGAGTTTTTAATAATGCTGCTCAAGTATTTAATCATGATTTCTTCTGGAATGGATTAACTCCAAATGAGACATCAATCTCAAAAGAGTTAGAAGATGCAATAGTTGCAAATTTTGGTTCAGTAGAAGAGTTTAAAACAGAATTTACAAATAAAGCAGTAACTCACTTTGGTTCAGGTTGGGCTTGGTTAGTTAAAGATGAAGCTGGAAAATTAAGTATTATTTCTACTTCAAATGCACAAACTCCAATTACTGAAGGTTTAACACCATTATTAACATGTGATGTTTGGGAACATGCATACTACATCGACTGTAGAAACGCAAGACCAGCATACTTAGAAAACTTTTGGAAACTAGTAAACTGGGATTTTGTTGCACAAAATCTAACTAAATAATTACTTATAAAGAGTCATATCTTCTTTGACTCTTTATATTCATGTATTGCTTTTACTGCTTGTACAGCTGCTGGAAGTAATGCTTCACTTAAAGCAGGGTGAATATATAACATCTCCTTTAAATTTCTAATATCATTTTGAAGATGCATTATTGCTAAAACTTGATGTATCATAGTAGCACTTTCATATCCAATTAGATGACAACCCAAAATTTCATATGTATCTGGATTTAGAATAAATTTAGTTCTTGGATATTTGATTTTTAGTGCTTGAGCTTTTGCACTTGCAAGCCAACTTGTAGTTGATGTAACATATTTTATATTTTGTTCTTTTGCTTTTTTTTCTGTTAATCCAACACTTGCAACTTCTGGATGACTAAATACAGCATGGGGCATGTATTTGAATTTTAAAGGCTCTTTTTCATCTTCAAATAACATTTTAAATAGGTGATTCATTTCAAATGCAGCAGCGTGTTGAAGCATATGCTCTCCACTTGCATCACCTACTACATAAACACCTTCAACATCAGTTTGAAAAAACTCATCTCTTTTAATAAAACCTTTTTCATTTAATTTTATATTAGTATTTTCAAGTTTTAAAGTATCAGCATTTGAAACTCTTCCTATTGCAAAAAGTAAAGCATCATTTTTATATGTTTCATCATTATCTAACTCTATTTCAAAAGAGTTGTTTTTATATAATGCATTTTTAATAGATATATTAAATTTTACATTTACATTTTTGCAGTATTGTTCTTTGAAAATTTCACTTATTTCTTCATCTTCATTTTCTAAAAGAGTATCACCTCTTACTAATTGCGTTGTTTCTACTCCAATTGCATCAAAAAAGTTTGCTAATTCACAAGCTATAAAACCACCTCCAACTATTGTTATAGAATCAGGTATCTCTTTTATCAAAGGAAAAATATCATCACTTGTCCATGCATTTTCAAAAGGAACTTTTGTTGGTCTTGTTCCTGTTGCAATTATTATTTTAGGTGCAGTTAGTTTTGTGTTGTTTACTTTTACTATTTTATTATCTAAAAAGCTTCCTTCACCTTTGAATATAGTTACATTATCATTTAATTTCTTTTTATAATTTTCTTCAACACTGTAAATATACTCATTTGTGCGTTTAAATATCTCTTCTTGGTCTATATTATCTATTATTGCTCTAATAAAGTGCTTTTTTGATTCTTTTATTTCTCTAATTTTTTGGGCATAGCCTATTAGAAGTTTTGAGGGAACGCAACCTCTATTTGGACATGTACCTCCAAGAGTTAATTTTTCTATTAATGCTACTTTTTTACCTAGTTTTCCAGCTTTTGCAGCAATATTACTAGCTCTTCCTGCTCCAATTATTATCAAATCAAAATTTTGCATATCGTATCCTTTTTTAAAAACTATTTTTCCACAAATATCTATTAAAATAATTCTAACAAATAAAAAGGATTTCAACGTGAAAAAAACATTAGTTTTACTTCTTTTGATGATAAATTTACTTTTAGCTACACAAATTTCAGCTTTTAATGAAAGTGAGTTAAAAGAGTTTAAAAATCACATACCTTTTAAAATAGAAAAAGGTATTTTAAAAGTCAATGCATTAGGTGGTTTTGCAGATGGAAAATATAAGCTTGAGAAGATTAAAAGTAAAAAAATAGATAATAATTTATATAAATTAACTTTAGGTTTTGAAAAGAAAAAGAATAAATTCATAAGATTAAAACAAAAAAGAGTAATTTTTATTTTATATAATGATAAAAAAATATGGATTAAGTTTAAAGATAAAATATATAAGTATAACTTATTTATAGATAAATATATCATAGAAGATAAAATATTTTATAAGCAAAAAAGGAGTACACTAAATGCAAAGATAGATAAGATGAACTTATTATTATCTTTTAATTGAATTATAAAGGAGTAAAATGTTGTCAAATTTAAAAGGCGACTTTTTTGGTGGTTTAACAGCTGCAATTATTGCATTACCTTTAGCTTTAGCCTTTGGTGTGGCAAGTGGTGCTGGTGCAGTTGCTGGACTATATGGAGCAATAATATTAGGTTTTTTCGCTTCTTTATTTGGTGGTACTTCTTCTCAAATATCTGGACCTACTGGTCCAATGACAGTTGTTGTTGCAAGTGCTATTGCAATGTTTCATAATGACATTAATGCAGTAATGAGTGTTGTGCTTCTTGCAGGTCTTTTTCAGATTCTATTTGGAGTTTTAAAAATAGGAAAATTTGTAAGATATATTCCTTATCCTGTGATTTCTGGATTTATGAGTGGAATTGGAGTTATTATTATAATTTTACAAATTAATCCTTTTTTAGGAGTTGATTCTGAAAGTTCTGTGTTAAAAACTATATATGAATTATCATCAACTTTTACGAACTTAAGCTTTGAAGCATTGATATTGTCTTTTTTTACTTTGTTAATTATGATTATAACTCCAAAAAAAATTGCAAGTTTAGTGCCTCCTGCACTTTTAGCATTAACTACTATGACAATAATTAGTGTATTTTTTAGTTTTGATGTAAAAACAATAGGTGAGATTCCAACTAGCTTACCAGAGTTTACAATGCCAGTTTTTGAATTTTCAAAATCTAAAGATATAATTCTTTTAGCAATTACTTTAGCGCTTTTAGGAACAATTGATACTTTATTAACATCATTGGTTGCAGACTCAATTACTAAAACTAAACATAGTTCTAATAAAGAGTTAATAGGGCAAGGAATTGGAAATACCCTTGTAGCTTTTGTTGGTGGAATACCAGGAGCTGGTGCTACTATGAGAACTGTTGTTAATGTAAAAAGTGGTGGAAGAACAAAATTATCAGGGATAATTCATGCTTTAGTTCTTGTATTAATTGTACTCTTTTTAGCTCCTATTGCTTCACAAATTCCATTAGCTGTATTAGCAGGTATTTTGATGAAAGTAGGACTTGATATTTTAGATTATAAGTTTTTAAAAGTTGCAAAGTATGCACCTAGAAATGATATGATAGTTATGATAATAGTTTTTTTATTAACTGTTTTTGTTGACTTAATAATGGCAGTTGGTGTAGGTATTACTTTAGCTTCACTTTTAATAGTATATAGAATTTCAAAAGAGGCTAAATTAAATATCTCCTTTGAAAAAGAGGTCTTTTCAGAAGAAAAAGGAAATGAAAAAGTAAGAGTTTTAGATATAAATGGTGCTTTTTTCTTTGGTTCTGCATCTTTTTTTGAAGAAGAAATAAATAAATTATTGGATACTGAAAAATTAATTATAAACTGCACAAATGTTCCTTTTATGGACATCTCTGCAATTTTTACACTAGAAGAGCTGATTTTGAAACTTAAAGATTTAAATATAGAAATTTGTCTAGTTTTAAAACAAAGACATATTGATAAAATACAAACTGTAGATAAAAGAGAGATTTTTAAAGATATCCCTATTTATAAAACAGTAAAAGAGGCTTTAGATTAAGAGTTTACTCTTTATCTAAGCCATCTACTATAATAGCGCCAATTGAGGCTGGCATTGAGATTACGATTATTCGTTTTATAGCAAGTAGGGTGTCTGTAAATAGTGGTAGTTTGTTAAGTGCAAACAGTGTTAAACTTACAACTAAGATAGTTATAAAATAAGCTATGAAGATTCTAAATAAAAATATAAAAACCCTTGATTTAATATTTGTTTGAAAAATACTTCCATATGTATAAACACTTAAAAAAAAGACAGTTAGTATTACAAGTAAGCTTAAGTTTAAAGTAGGAAGAGTTTGGGCTATATCCCATGCTTCTTGTGAAAAAGATATTGGCACACATAATGCAAATGCACCAATTATTAACTGTGAAATATCTTCTGTATTAAATCTTAAGTTTCTCAAATTTAACCTTTATTTTTTCACATCATCAAAATCTTCTCTTACAATATCAATCTCTTCTTGAAATGATTTTGCATCACCATAATCAAAAAACTTGTTATATCTTGAGTGTGTATCTTTTGTTTTATCTGCATGTTTAATAGGACACCAATATTGTTCTGTTCTTCCAGCAACTTCTCTAACATAGCCCATTAGACCATTGAAATATTCACAATATAGACAGTTTATTTGTTGGATTTTATTTAGATAAAAAAGGTTGTATCTATCTATTATTATATACTCTTTTCTATTTACTTTAGGAATTCTATAAATTGGAAAGCATATTGCTTGATATAAAGAAACAATAATATCAAGTAAAAAAGCAGGAATTAAAACTGACCAAATTATAGGAATTGTAAGAATAATACTTATTCTTTCTCTCCATAAATATTTAAATGAGTTTATAACTTTACTTTTGTATTCATTTATATACTCTCTATCAAATTGAAATTTTTTATTAAAATTTTTGTCAAAATAAAACTTTTTTTTATTTTTTTCATACTCTTTTTTTAAGTCTTCTTCTAAACTTTTAATCTTTGTATAGATTTCATTTATTCTGCTATTGTTTGACATATCTTACCTTTTAAATTTGATTATCATAGCTTTAAATAGCTTAACTATAAGTTATTTAAAGATCTTTAGATACAATAAAAAAATGAGAAAAGAGTTAATAACACAAATGGGGTTTAAAAAGTTTTTAGATGAGTTTAACAATCTTCTAAAAATAGAAAAGCCATATTGGGTAAAAGAAAAAGAAATAGCTGCACAATTTGGAGATAGAAGTGAAAATGCAGAGTATATAAGTGCAAAAGAACAAATAAGAAATATTGATAAAAGGCTTAGATTTTTAGATAAAATCATAAAAAATACTGAAGCTATAAAAACAGAACAACTTTCCCATGAAAAAGTAAATTTCGGTTCACAAGTTACAATACTTAATTTAGATACAAATGAAGAAAAAATGTATATTATTGTAGGAACATATGAAACAAATCCAAATGTAAATATGATTTCAAATAAGTCTCCTTTAGGCAAAACTCTTTTAAATAAATCAAAAAATGAAGAGTTTGAATTTATAATAAATAATGAGACTTTTGTATATGAGATTTTAGATATTAAAAAATATAATTTTAAAGTAGATTGATGAATATATCAAGTTTAGAAAAGATAATAGATGAAAGTTTAAAAAATAAAACGCATGAGTATAAAAGATTATTTCATGGAAGAGGTAATTTTTATGAAGATTTTAACTATTTAACAATAGATAGTATTGATGATATTTTATTTGCAACAATTTTTGAAAAAATAAATAAAGATATTGAAAAAGAGATTATTGATTTTTTAGAAAAAATATATGAAAAATACAATTTTAAAACATTGGTTTTACAAAGAAGATATTTAAATAATGGTGAAAATGAAGTTTTAAAAGGAGTTTTAAGAAAAGATAATTATGCAATTGAAAATGGTTTAAAATATAGTATTAATTTTTCAAATAAAAATATTGGATTTTTTGCAGATATGAAAAAAGGTCGTCAATTTGTATATGAAAATGCAAAAGATAAAAAAGTATTAAATCTTTTTTCTTATACATGCTCTTTTAGTGT
>Ga0163223_100563_pt1 | contig 11461 bp, 10 predicted proteins | sample MSEWel2016_02_17_2_FD_113147 | JGI IMG/M metagenome (GOLD analysis project Ga0163223, IMG submission 113147) | Subsurface microbial communities from deep shales in West Virginia, USA - MSEEL Well Study Marcellus 5H_2016_02_17 ...
ACGGCACGGCCGTCAGGCCCAGCTCACCCAGCGGACCCCAGAATTCGGCAGAAAAGCCCAGTTCCGACTCGCTGAATTTCTCGCGCTGCTCGAACGGGTAGGCGTCGCGCACCAGGCGCGCCGCGGTGTCTTGCAGCATTTGCTGCTCTTCAGTCAGTTTGAAGTCCATTGCGGTGCCCCCTTACAGCTCGAGAATCATCTTCGAGACGATGTTCTTCTGGATTTCGTTGGAGCCGCCGAAAATCGACAGCTTGCGCATGTTGAAGTAGTCGCCAGCCAGCGCCGCACTGTAATCGGCGTGTAGCAGCTCGCCTTCATAGTCCAGCTGCAACTCTTCATCGAGGAACGGCAACGCATAAGGGCCAATGACCTTGCGCAGCAGGCTGGTGATGGCCTGGCGGATCTCGGTGCCCTTGACCTTGAGGATCGAAGATTCGGCGCCGGGCACGCCGCCTTCCTTCGCCGCGGCGAGGATGCGCAGGGTGCTCATCTCGATAGCCATCAGCTGCATCTCGACCTCAGCCACCTGAGCGCGGAACAGCGGGTCGTCGAGCATCGGCTGGCCGTCGCAGACTTCCTTCATGGCGATGCGCTTGAGATGTGCCAGCGCTGCTTTGGAAGCACCAATACCCGCGAGGCCCGTGCGCTCGTGGGTCAGCAGATACTTGGCGCAGGTCCAGCCCTGATTTTCCTCACCGACGAGATTTTCCACCGGCACGCGGACGTTGTCGAAAAAGACTTCGTTGACCTCGTGGTCGCCGTCCAGGGTGATGATCGGTCGCACGCTGATGCCGGGGCTCTTCATGTCGATCAGGAGGAAGCTGATGCCGCGCTGTTGCTGGGCTTCCGGGTCGGTGCGCACCAGGCAGAAGATCCAGTCGGCGTGCTGACCGAGGGTGGTCCAGGTCTTCTGGCCGTTGACCACATAGTGCTCGCCATCGCGCACGGCGCGGGTCTTCAGGCTCGCGAGATCGGAGCCGGCGCCAGGTTCTGAATAGCCCTGGCACCACCAGTCGGTGCCATCGAGAATGCGCGGCAGGTAATGATCCTTCTGCTGCTGGGTGCCGAACTTGATGATCACCGGGGCGACCATGTTCACACCGAACGGCACGCTACGCGGCGCACCGAAGGCGGCGCACTCCTCGTCGAAGATGTGCTTCTCGACCGGGCCCCAGGTGGTGCCGCCCAACTCCACCGGCCAGCCCGGTGCGTACCAGCCGCGCTTGACCAGAATCTGCTGCCAGCGCTGGTGGTCCTGCTTGGACAGGTGCTTGCCCAGCTTGGTCTTGGTGGCGATGTCGGCCGGCAATTCGTTTGTGAGGAAGGCGCGCACTTCATCGCGGAAGGCGAGCTCTTCGGCCGTGTAATTCACATTCATGGGTAAGTCCTCGATATCCGATCGGCGGATCGCAGGTGGGCCACGCTCATTGCCCGGCCTGCCATTCGGTGAAAGTGCGGCCTTCGGCGGCCAGTTTTTCTAGCAGCGGCGCTGGCTTCCACCAGTCGCCGCAGCGTGCGTGCAGTTCTTTGACCCGCGCCAACACCTTGTCGAGACCAACGCTGTCGGCATAGAACATCGGCCCGCCACGGAAGGCCGGGAAGCCGTAGCCGTTAAGGTAGATGACGTCGATATCGCTGGACCGCTGGGCGATACCTTCTTCGAGAATCTTCGCGCCCTCGTTGACCATGGCGAAAATGGTGCGCTCGACGATGTACTGCTCGTCCAACTCACGGCGCTCGATACCCTTTTCCCGCGACGCTGCTTCAAGCATAGGCGCGAGCTCAGGGTTATCCAGCGGCGAGCGATTGCCCGGCTCGTAGCGGTAGTAGCCGGCGCCGGTCTTCTGCCCGAGCATCCCGGAGGCGCAAAGCTTGTCGGAGACCGTAGGGAAATCGCGATCAGCCGGCAGGTCAGCCCGCTGTCGCTTGCGGATCGCCTGACCGATATCCAGCCCGGACAGATCACGCATGGCAAACGGCCCCATGGCCATGCCGAAATTGCGCAGCGCGCCGTCGACCTGCTGCGGCGTGGCGCCCTCTTCCAGCAAGAATTCCGCTTCGCGGCCGTACTGGAAGACCATGCGGTTGCCGACGAAACCGTCGCAAACGCCGACCACCACCGAGACCTTCTTCAGCTTCTTGCCAATGGCCATGGCAGTGGCCAGCACTTCATTGCTGGTCTTCTCGCCGCGCACCACTTCCAGCAAGCGCATGACGTTGGCCGGACTGAAGAAGTGCAGGCCAACCACATCCTCGGGGCGCTTGGTAAAGGCGGCGATGGCGTTCAAGTCCAGCGACGAGGTATTGGAGGCGAGAATTGCGCCTGGCTTGCACACAGCGTCCAGCTGCTCGAAGACCTTCTGCTTGACACCCATTTCCTCGAACACCGCCTCGACCACCACATCGGCATCGGCCAGCGCGGCGTACTCGGTTACGCCTTCGACCAGCGCGAGGCGCCTCTCCATCGCCTCCTCGGTCAGGCTGCCGCGCTTGATGCTCGCCGCATAGGTATCACGGGCTCGCTGCAGGCCGCGCTGCAGCGCTTCGTTATTGATCTCCAGCAGCTTCACCGGAACACCGGCATTGGCGAAGCTCAGGGCGATGCCGACACCCATGGTGCCGCCGCCGATCACCGCGGCGGTCTTGATCGGCCGCGGTTTCACATCGGATGGCAGATTGTTGATCTTGCTCGCCTGACGCTCAGCGAAAAAGGAATGAATCAGCGCGCCACGTTGCGGCGAGTTAAGGCACTCGACGAACAATTCACGCTCACGCTTGAGGCCATCGGCCAGCGGCAGCTTGGTGGCTGCCTCGACCGCGGCAATGCAACGCAGCGGCGAGAATAGCCCTGGCATGCGCTTGACCACCTCGGCATGCTTGGCCCTGATCAGGGCTTCGTTGTCCGCATTTTCCAGACCGCGGGTCTGCTCGCCACTGCGGCGCGGCGCGCGGCCTTCCTCGACCATGCGATGGGCGTAGGCCAGGCCGGCTTCGGTCAAATCGCCTTCGAACAACTCATCGACAATCTGATGCTCGACAGCCTCGGCCGCGCCGATCGGCGTGCCGCTGACGATCATGTCCAGCGCCTTGGCGACACCGGCCAGACGTGGTAGTCGCTGCGTACCGCCAGCACCGGGCAGCAGGCCCAGCTTCACTTCCGGTAGGCCGACCTTGGCGTCGCGACTGGCGATGCGGTAATGGCAACCCAGCGCAACTTCCAGCCCGCCACCCAAAGCGGTGCCGTGAATGACCGCGACGCTCGGCTTGCTACTGCCTTCGATAACCTCGATTACCTCCGGCAGGCTCGGTGCCTGCGGCGGCTTGCCGAATTCCTTGATATCGGCGCCGGCGATAAAGGTAGTGCCCTCGCAAACCAGCACCACGGCGCGCACCTGCGAATCTGCCTCGGCGCTTTGGAAGGCCTGCAGCAGACCCTGGCGCACGGCATGGCCGAGCGCGTTGACTGGTGGATTGTTGACCGTAATCAGGGCGATTTCACCCCGATGTTCGAGCCGTACGACGTCCGTCATGACTGGCCTCCGCTTGTGAAATGATGATTGGACTTGTTATTTCACGGAATCTTGTTTCGCACAGCAGAATAGTAGAGTCATTTCTGTCTGTCGAGGACCCAGCACTTATTCCAATTCATTCAGGCACCCTATGGCGCGCCTGAATGAATTCCGTGGTGAAGAGACAAGGCAGCCTCAGGCCGAAGCAGCGGAGCGCAGTAGGGTGGCTTAGTGGTGCATCAACGCCGATGCCGCCGCAGAACATCAAGCGCCGCGTAACCCACCGCGCGGAGCTCAGCCGTACTCGATAGGTTTCGGCGCACGGCTGTGGTGTGAATCAAGACGCTGCCGCGCCGCATCTAACACCGGTAGATGCGACGCGGCGGCAGGCCTTACAGCCCCAGGCAGAGATACTTGATCTCCAGATAATCCTCGATGCCGTACTTGGAACCTTCACGGCCCAGCCCGGACGACTTAACGCCGCCGAAAGGCGCCACCTCGGTGGAAATCATCCCCGTATTGACCCCGACCATGCCCGATTCCAGCGCCTCGGCGACGCGGAACACCCGGCCCAGATCGCGGGCGTAGAAATACGCGGCCAGACCGAACTCGGTATCGTTGGCCAGCGCGATACCCTCGGCCTCGTCCTTGAAACGGAACAACGGTGCCAGCGGCCCGAAGGTTTCCTCCTTGGCGACCTTGGCGCTATGCGGCACGTTGATCATCAAGGTGGGCTCGAAGTAGCTGCCGCCGAGCTCATGCGCCTTGCCACCGGTAACGACCTGAGCGCCATTGGCTACGGCATCCTCGATGTGCTCCTTGACCTTCGCTGCGGCGCGGTCGTCGATGAGCGGGCCAATATCGACACCCTCATCGAGGCCGTTGCCGATCCTCAACTTTTCCACCGCCGCCTGAAATTTCTTGGCGAACTGGTCGTACACACCGTCCTGCACGTAGATGCGGTTGACGCAGACGCAAGTCTGCCCGGCGTTGCGGTACTTGGACTGCATGGCGCCTTTGACGGCCTCATCCAGATCGGCATCGTCGAACACGATGAACGGCGCGTTACCGCCCAGCTCCAGCGAAACCTTCTTGATGCCCGGTGCGCACTGAGCCATCAGCTTGGCGCCGACCTCGGTCGACCCGGTGAAGGTGATCTTGCGCACGATTGGGTTGGCGGTCAGCTCGTCGCCAATGTCGCCAGCCGAACCGGTGATGACGCTGAATACACCCTTGGGAATGCCGGCGCGCTCAGCCAACTCGGCCAGCGCCAGCGCGGAGAACGGCGTCTGGCTGGCGGGTTTGACCACCATGGTGCAACCCGCCGCGAGTGCCGGGCCGGCCTTGCGCGTGATCATCGCCGCCGGGAAATTCCACGGCGTGATCGCCGCGGTAACGCCAATCGGCTGCTTGATGACGATGATCCGCTTGTCTTTCTGATGGCCAGGAATGGTGTCGCCATAAACGCGCTTGGCCTCTTCGGCGAACCACTCGATAAAGGAGGCGGCATAGGCGATCTCGCCCTTGGATTCGGCCAGCGGCTTGCCCTGCTCCAAGGTCATCAGCCGGCCCAGATCGTCCTGGTTTTCCATCATCAGCTCGAACCAGCGACGCAGCTTCTGCGAACGCTCCTTGGCGGTCAGGTCACGCCAGGCCGGTAGCGCGCGCTCGGCCGCTTCGATGGCGCGACGGGTTTCGGCGGCGCCCATCTTCGGCACCGTGCCGAGGATTTCACCGCTGGCCGGGTTGTTCACCTTGATCGTCTGGCCGCCATCGGCGTCCTGCCAGCTGCCATCTATATAAGCCTGCTGACGGAACAGAGCGGTATCTTTGAGTTGCATGGCAGTCTCCTTCGAGCCGGCAGGTGCTGCCGGGACAGGGCCGTCTGGCCGGAATAGTGGGTAAGCCGCGTTTTGCATCACTCGACACCCGTAGAGCTGAAGCAACCACAAGGGTTCCTGGCGCCGGCGATGCGTTTGAAATCTCAAACGCATGCTAGGACCCACGCCTGACGATAGGCAACAACATGTTCGGAAAAATTAACGGACCATAGCCCAGCCTGATAACCGGTCCGGTCATCGACGACGCGGCCGCAACCATGGCCGCACGGCCGCCGAAGCGCCATGGACGACTACGAAGGACATGCGTATGATTGCCCCCCGCAACGCACCAGTAGCTCAGCTGGATAGAGTACTGCCCTCCGAAGGCAGGGGTCGTGGGTTCGAATCCCGCCTGGTGCGCCATATAAAGAAGGCCCTAGATGAAAATCTGGGGCCTTTTTCGTTTCGCGTCCCGCCATTGCAATTTTGGCAACCAGTTCTACACACACGTCACTCGCCAGGGCGAAGGCCTCATGTAGCAAGTGACGCCGCACGGGGTAAAAACTAACAGCGGCGGGATGGTATGGCGGCTATCTTGCGCAGCGTGTAGCCAGAAAATAGAGCCGAGGAACGCGGATGATCGACTTCAATAACAAAGGCTTTTTCAAGCTGAAGCAGAACGACGAGTATGCGGAGCGGGTCAGCTCCCTTCTGCTGGACGGCGAGCAAGTGGTCGACGCGTACAAATCGATGCGCGACGGCGTGGTGTTCACGACCAAGCGAATCATCGCGGTAAACGTGCAAGGCCTCACCGGTAGCAAGAAGGACTTCACCTCCCTGCCCTACAAGAACATCGTCGCCTATTCGGTGGAAACGTCCGGAACCTTCGATCTGGATTCGGAGCTGGAAATCTACTTTTCATCGTTGGGCAAAGTTAGGTTCGAATTCTCCGGCAAGGCTTCGATCGTTGAGATATCCAGGCACATATCCAGGCATCTGCTCTGAGGCATCCCGGGCTGGCGTTCACCAGTAATGCTTCAGTCCAGGAGCTGCGGGTTCCATACGATTTCCCAGAGGTGCCCGTCCGGGTCTTTGAAATAGCCTGAATAACCGCCCCAGAACGTCTCGTGTGGCGGCTTGACGATGACGGCTCCGGCCGTCTCGGCTATCGCCATGACGGTATCGACGTCGGCTTTCGACGCCACGTTGTGGCCCAACGTCATCTCTGTCGAACTGGCCGGACCGAGCTCCAGCCCCGTGTCATGAGCGATGCTGCTACGCGGCCAGAGCGCCAGGCGCAGGCCGGGTTGCAGATGGATGAACACTACCGCACCGTACTCGAAGGCCTCACCGATGATGCCTTCGCTCGCGAAGCCGAGGCCGTCGCGGTAGAACTGCAATGACGCCTCGAGATCCTCGACCCCGAGGGTGATGACAGTGATTCGTGGTTGCATAACCAGGCTCCGTAGCAGGCTGTACTAACGTGTCCTGTGATAGTAGTGCGGCAACAACACGGATCTGATCACTTTCCCAACCGGCTTCAGATCCCTTTACTCGACCCCCAGGTTGAATGAGCGTCACGGCAGCGTCACCGAAACCGGCCTTGGTGGAGCAATCCCCCGGATCAGCCAGCCCACGGCCTGCGTGCGTGAACAAAACAGTCCTTATGGACGTAGCGGCGAAGCTCGGGACCCACAAGCGCTGGCTTCATTCCAGCTAGACAGCTGGGGACTATCATTCTGGCCGAGCGGGTGAAACCCGCTTCTCGGATACTGGCGCGCTGATTGAATAGGTTGGAATGAGTGGCGAAGCCTTAGTCCGGCACCATCGGGCCGCAGGCGGCCTATCGGTCGGCCCCCGTGTCATGGCATGGCGCCGTAACTGTCGAGATAACGGCCGGTTCAGGCCGGCCAAGCTCCGATTCCGGGCTGTTTTCGGTGCGAATCCCCAACGCTGTCAGCAGCGTCTCGGTGACTTCCATGAATGAGTACCCATCGGCCCATATCTGAGTCTTAACGTTCAGCCTGTCATCCATTTTTAATTCCTAAGCTGAGCGTCCACCCAGCCTTTCGTTCGAGTTGTCGTGGGTTGCCGAAGTGGCAATACGCAACTAGAGCATCAAGCATGCCAGCACTCAGATATATATTTTTTCTTTTAATATCAACGGGTTATATGCGTAGTAATTTTCAAAATCCTTGCAAGTTGCATGACTGAGTTCGCGATTCCATGCGATGTGCACTTCAGATCATCGTTTCCATCTGGGACGTTCGCGCGTTGCGATCAGCACAGCAAGCGGCAGCTGACTCTTGCTGCCAAGCCCGAAGTTGGGCTGCGTTAGGCATAATCGACTGCCATTGCCTGAGCACCCGCCATGCAAATCGACGAAGAACTCACGCTGAAGAAGCTGGAAGTATTTCTGGCATTCATGCGCAGCGGAAACCTGAGCAAGGCGGCGGCTGAGCTCAATACCAGTAATGTCAGCGTGCACCGCGCCATCCATTCGCTGGAAAGCGCCTTACGCTGTCCGCTGTTTAAGCATGAAGGGCGCAACCTGATTCCACTGGAAAGCGCCTACGTACTCGAAGAAAAGGCCCAGAAGCTGGTGCAGGACGTGCTGGAAACGGTGCGCCAGACACGGGAGGCCGCAGGCTTCTCAGCTGAGCGTTTCAAGCTCGGCGCGCTCTACTCGCTGACGGTGAAAACCGTGCCGCATCTGATCATGGGACTGAAACTGCGCCGCAGCGAACTCAATATCGACCTGATCCTCGGCTCCAATATCGATCTGTTCTACAAGCTCAAGAACATGGAGCTGGATGCCATTCTGGTATCGCTGAACGAGAGTGTTAGCCACGATCCGGACTGTGCGCAGTTGCCATTGTTCGCTGATGACATCTTTCTCGCCGCACCGGCCGATTCACCCTTCGCCCAGCAACCGGAGGTGGATCTGAGCGACTTGCGCGACGCGACCTTCATCACCCTCACCCAGGGCTTCGCCACTCATCAGGACGGCAACCGAGTGTTCCAGCAGGCAGGGTTCGAGCCGAAGGTGGCGATGCAGGTGAACGATATCTTCACCTTGCTGAGCATGGTCAATTCGGGAGTGGGTTATGCCCTGCTGCCGGGCCGGGTGGGGATGGTCTATGAATCCCGGGTCAAGCTGGTGCCGTTGCAGGCGCGCTATCACCTGCAGCAGCACATCGGCGTGGTGTTTCTGAAAGCTAAGGAGCGCGACCCGAACCTGCTCGCGCTCCTCGCCGAATGCCGCATGTACAGTTTGAAGAACCCCAGCTGAACCACGCGGCGATTCCCCGGTTCAGCCGAGCAGGCCTCGCATGATGAAGAACAGCAGCGATGGGCCGAGCAGGCAGCCCAGCGCGGTATAGAACGCCGCGGTCAGGCAGCCGTAGGGCACCAGTTTCGGGTCGGTTGCCGCGAGGCCGCCAGCAACGCCGCTAGAGGTGCCGATCAGGCCGCCGAAGATCACTGCCGAGCGAGGGTTGTTCAGGCCGATCAGCGGCGCGAAGAAAGGCGTCGCCACCATCACCAAGATGGCCTTGACCAAGCCTGCCGCGATGGAAAGGGCCATCACCTCGGAGCTGGCGCCGATCGCCGCACCGGTGACCGGGCCGACGATGTAGGTCACAGCGCCCGTGCCGATGGTGGTCAGGCTGACCGCATCGGTGTAGCCGAAGGCCACGGCCACTCCGACCCCCGCCACGAACGACGAGAAAACTCCGATGAACAACGCTAGCACGCCAACGAAACCGGCGCGCTTGAGCTCCTCGACGCTGACGCCGAAGCCCGTGGCGACGATGGCGAAGTCACGCAGCATCGCACCGCCCAGAAGGCCGATACCGGAGAACATTGCGATATCCACCAGCCCCTTCTGTCCACCGGTAACCACGCCGCCGATGTAGGACAACAACAGGCCGATGAGAATGGCCACCGCCGAGCCATGCAGGCGGCCCTTGGTGAGCTTGTCCGAGAGCCAGTAGGACAGCCACATGGTGGCGCCGATGATGGCGAAGCCGCTGATCATGCCGTAGCCGGAGATCACTTTCATGAGGGATTCGTACATGGCCGTTACCCCCGGACACTACTGGTGGCGGGCTTGACCGAGGCGACCGGCTCGGCTTCAGTTTTTTTTCGGCCGATCCGGTCCAGCACCGGCACTAAAGCGAAGGCCACCGCCACCGCGGCGACACCGGCGAGAATGGCCATCGGACCGCCAGAAAGCGCGCCGTATACGTTCTGTTGCGCAGCCATGGCGACCACGATCGGGATGTAGACGGCGCTCCAGAACTTGATGCCCTGCTCCGATTCCGGATTGAACAGGCCGCGTTTTTTCAGATAGCTGCCGATCAGGATCAGCAGCACCATGGCGATACCAACGCCGCCGACGTTGGCCGGCACGCCGATCGCTTTGCCGAGCAGCTCGCCGATAAAGATACCGGTGAGGGTACACAAGGCCAGGAAGGCCACACCGAAAATAATCATTGTTATTGTCCTTTTGGATTGCGCTCAGCCTGCCGAAGGCCTGGCGCGTGTTATCGAGGTAGTTGTTGTTATCCGTCGATCAGTAGGCGAGCAAGGCTCCCTCACCCTGATGAAGCATGCGATCTATCGGCTCTGGCTGCCCTCCTGACGCAGCAAGGCGTCCAGTGTGTCCAACCGAGCGCCGTCGAAAGCCATCAGCGTACCCTGTTCGAAAACCCGTCGCGCCAGCCCGGTAAGCACGGAGCCGGGCGGCAGTTCGATATGCAGCCGCACACCGCGCTCGTAGGCAGTGCGCAGGGTGCCGTGCCAGTCGACGACGCGGCACATGTTGAAGGCGAGGTCATCGCGCAGACGCTCGGCATCGAACACCGGGCGCGCCGACGAACCGCTGAGATAACGCAGGCGCGGAGCACGCAGGTTGACCTTGGCGAACGCTTCGGCCAGGTGCTGCGCCGGCGCGTCCAGCAAGGCGCAGTGCGAGGGCACACTCATCGCCAGGCGACGCGCGCATGAGGCGCCGAGAGCCTTGGCCTGAGCGGCAACCGCCGCCATGGCGGCGTCGCTGCCGGCGATGATGATCTGGTTGTCGGCGTTGATGTTCGCCAGGTAGGCGGGCTCCGCAGCTACTGCCAGCAGGCTCTCTACCGTGCCCAGCTGGAGGCCGAGGATCGCCGTCATGCCATAGCCTTCGGGGTAGGCTTCTTGCATCAGCTCACCGCGCAGTGCCACCAGGCGCAGGGCGTCGGCGTAGTCGAGCGACTCGGCGACAACCGCCGCGGCATAGGCCCCTATGGACAGTCCGGCAACATAATCGGGTCGCTGACCGTCGCGCATCAGCAGCCGCGCTCCGGCGACACCGGCGATCAGCAGGCAGAGCTGAACCGCACGGGTCGAACGCAGCGCCTCGGCCGAGTCGAGCAGCAGCGCATCCTCGCTGAGCACTGCGCTGGCCTCTGCGAGGGTAGCGGCGACTTCCGGTGCGGAAGGCAGGCGATGGAGCATGTCGGGCTTCTGCGCGCCCTGGCCGGGAAAGGCGAACAGGCTGCTCATGCGGCGACCTCCTCTGCCCAGGGATCGTCGACCAGGCGCGGTCCCTCGGCAGTCTTGACCAGGACCCGTGTCGCACCAAGGGCCCATTCGCCGAGCGCGACGCCACCGAGCGGGGTTTCCAGTTGCAGGTCAACGCGACAGGCGCGGCCTTCGTGCAATTGCAGCAGCCGGCGTGCCTCGCTGCGCGGCAGCGGCCGTTCGGCCCTGAGCAGCAGGTCGAGATCGCTGTCCGGATGCGCCGCCGGCAGTCCGGTAGCGAGCTGAAAGCCAACGGAGCCCGTCACTCCCCACGGATGGCCGAAGGCTTCGAGCAACGGCCGCAGTTCGGCCAGCACGCGGAACACCGGCAGGTCTTCGCTGGCGCGACGCTCGAGCAGCTGCTCTGGAGTCAGCCGATGATTGACCGCAGCGACCGGCATCAGCGCGGCCAGGCGCTGATCCCGCGTGGCCCCGCGCACGCCGACGGCGACCAACCCCGGCGCGACGACGGCACGACGCACGACCACCGGCTGGCCGGCCGCAAGCACGGCGACTGCCCAGGCCGGAGCATCGGCCGGCAACTGCTCGGGGCGCATGCCCCAGAGC
>Ga0163223_100565_pt1 | contig 11449 bp, 12 predicted proteins | sample MSEWel2016_02_17_2_FD_113147 | JGI IMG/M metagenome (GOLD analysis project Ga0163223, IMG submission 113147) | Subsurface microbial communities from deep shales in West Virginia, USA - MSEEL Well Study Marcellus 5H_2016_02_17 ...
AAGTGATGATGCTATTAAACTTGTTCCACCAAGAGCTTTAACATTAGAAAATGCATTAGAGTGGATTGAAGATGATGAGCTTGTTGAGGTTACTCCAAAATCTATTAGAATAAGAAAAAGAGACTTAGATCCAACAGTTAGAAAAAGAAATGCAAAAAAAGTTAAATTTGCTGATTAAAAATTAAAAAAAGTAAAATTTATAAAAAAAGAAGAGATTTATAATCTTCTTTTTTTATTTCGAAGTTTTAAAATAAAAAATCAATAGTGATTTATGGCAAATTTTATATACATGTCATGGATTCACCAATAAAATAGGCGATAATTATGAAAATATCAAAAAAAACAGATTATGCTCTTAGAGCACTATTCGCAATAGCAGAGTTAAAAGGTGAGTCTATCTCAACAAAAAATCTTTCTAAATATACTGATGTTCCAAAAAGATTTTTGGAAAACATTATGCTAGAGATGAACAATGCTGGTTGGGTTAAAAGCACACCTGGTAGATATGGTGGATATACATTGGCAAAAGATGCAAATGATATAACCTTAGGTGAGGTAATACGACACTTTGAGGGAATGTTGGCAATGATTTCTTGTGTGAGTGTTTCAAATTATGAGCCATGTTCTCAAGAGAGTAAGTGTTATTTTAGAAGAGTTTTTCTAAATATACGAAATTTAACAGCTCAAATCTTAGATAAAATGAGTATTGCAGTTTGTTTAAATCAAGATCCAATTAAAAAAGAAGATATTTATAAAGAAGAGTTTATTGGTGGGTTGGGAATATAAATAGCTATATTCTTTTGGCTTTATAGTTTCAAGTTTTTAAATAAATATAAAAATACTTGACAAATATATAAAAATAGAATATAATTTCACCAATTAAGTGTATAATAATTAATTTAAAAGGATAATAGAGATGTGTAGTATGTGAAGTTAAAAAGTTAATTTAGGAAAGGTGAGATTTGGAATCTTTAAAATTCACACATTTAGTGTATATTCTATTTAAAAAGAGAGAAAATGAGAAAAATATTAAACAACTTTAAAAAATTAGCAATTGCAGTTACATTGCTTCCAGCTTTGGTTTTTGGTGCAAGTTCATCAATAGAAAATATAAAAGAAAAAGGAAAAGTAAGAATTGGGGTGTTTAGTGATAAAGCTCCTTTTGGTTACCTTGATAGCAATGGAAAGCTTCAAGGATTTGATGTTGTAATTGCAAAGAGATTAACAAAAGAATTATTAGGTGATGAGAAAAAAGTCGAATTTGTACTGTTAGAACCAGCAAATAGAGTTGAGTATTTAGAAACAAACAAGGTAGATATTGTAATGGCTAACTTCACTGTAACAGCGGAACGAAAAGAAAAAGTAGATTTTGCAAACCCTTATATGAAAGTAGCACTTGGTGTAGTTTCGCCTGAAGGAAAAGTGATTAAGTCTGTTGCAGATTTAAAAGATAAAAAACTTATTGTAACAAAAGGAACAACTGCTGAAACATATTTTACAAAAAATTATCCAGAAATAAATTTATTAAGTTTTGATCATATTTCAGAGGCATTTGCAGCATTAAAAGATGGAAGAGGAGCTGCACTTTCAAATGATAATACATTATTATTTGCATGGGCTAGACAAAATAAAGGTTTTGTTACAGGTATTGATTCATTAGGTGATTTAGATACGATTGCACCAGCTGTAAAAAAAGGAAATAATGAATTACTTAAATCGATTAATCAGATATTAGTAAAATTAGGAAAAGAGAATTTTATTCATAAAGCTTACAATAAAACATTAAAGCCAATATATGGAGATTCAATTAATATTGATTCAGTAGTAATTGAGGGTGGAAAGTTATAGAAAAAATAAAAGAAGAAGATAGGTCGAAATATGGACATTGATTTTATTATTAAAGTTTTACCTTTATTCCAAAAAGCTTTATTACTGACATTAAAACTTGCATTTATTGGAATTTTCTTTTCAATTATAATAGGCTTGATTTGTAATTTATTATTATCAACAAAAAGTCTTATTTTAAAGAATATAGTAAGTGTGTATATTGAATTATCAAGAAATACACCCTTACTTATACAACTTTTTTTTCTTTATTATGGGTTGCCAAAATTTGGTATAAAACTAGATGAACAAGTTTGTGCAATAATAGGTTTGAGTTTTCTAGGTGGAAGTTATATGAGTGAAGCATTAAGAACAGGAATTGAAGCTGTACATCTTAATCAACTTGAGTCAGGATTAAGTTTAGGTATGAATAAAATAGAATTATTTAAATATGTAATTTTACCACAAGCAATTTCTGTCTCAATTCCTTTAATAGGAGCAAATGCAATTTTTTTGGTTAAAGAGACTTCTGTTGTTGGAATTATTGCAGTCAAAGAATTAATGAATTTAACAAAAACACTTATAGGCGTTTATTATAAGACATATGAATCTTTATTATTATTGATTATATTTTATTTAATAATTCTTTTACCATTATCTTTTATTTTATCTTATGCCGAAAGGAAAATACGATATGCAGAACATGGGAATTGAATTAATATTTGAAGGAAATAATCTTTTAAGAATACTTGAAGGGCTATTAACAACGGCTCAAATTGCATTTAGTTCTATATTTATAGGATTAATTTTTGGCATACTATTTGGATTAATATATTCAACAAAAAATCTATTTATAAGATTTATATGTAGGTTTTATTTAGATTTTTTTAGAATAATTCCTATTCTTGTATGGTTATTTGTATTTTATTTTGTAATTCCAAAATTTTTTAATATAGATATTGGTGGTGAATTTGTAGCAATTAGTGTGTTTGCTTTATGGGGAATTGCAGAAGTCGGAGATATTACAAGAGGTGCTTTGGAATCTCTTCCTAGACATAATAGTGATGTGGCTTTAGCTTTAGGCTTTAATAAAATACAGTTATATACTTATGTATTAGTTCCACAAGCATTTAAGAGAATTTTACCAGGAGTTATAAATTTAGCAACAAGGATGATAAAAACAACTTCTCTGGTGGTTATGATTGGTGTAGTAGATGTAATAAAAGTGGGTCAACAAATTATTGAAAGTAATGTTTTAAGGGTTCCTGATGCTTCTTTTTGGATATATGGATTAATATTTTTCTTATATTTTATAATTTGTTATCCTATGTCAAAATTTGCAAAAGTACTAGAAAACAGATGGAATAAGTAGAGGTAAGTGTGAATAAAATAATAGATATAAAAAATCTTCACAAAAAATATGGAGATAAAGAAGTAATTAATGGTATTGATTTAGAAATTTCAGAGGGTGAAGTTGTTGTTTTATTGGGTCCTTCAGGTTGTGGTAAAAGTACATTATTAAGAACAATAAATGGTCTTGAAGATATACAAGATGGAAAGATTCTTTTAGATGGGAAAAGTATTCATTCAAAAAAAACAGATTGGACACAAATAAGACAAAAAATAGGTATGGTATTTCAGAATTATGAATTATTCCCACATTTAAATGTAATAGATAATATATTATTAGGACCCACAAAAATTCAAAAGAGAGCAAAAAATGAAGTAATTATTCAAGCAGAAGAATTGCTTAAAAAAGTTGGTCTTGAAGATAGAAAATATGCCTATCCAAGAGAACTTTCTGGAGGACAGAAACAAAGAATAGCAATAGTTAGAGCTTTGTGTATGAACCCTGAAATTATGCTTTTTGATGAAGTTACAGCTTCTTTAGACCCAGAAATGGTAAGAGAAGTTTTAGATGTTATTTTAAATTTAGCGAATTCAGGAATGACTATGCTCATAGTTACTCATGAAATGGGATTTGCAAAATTAGTTGCAGACAGAATAATATTTTTGGAAAATGGAAAGATTTGTGAAGAATCAAAACCTAAAGATTTTTTTACAAATCCAAAAACACAAAGAGCAAAACAGTTTTTGAATATTTTTGAATATTAAAATTATGATAGTTTAGTTCTAATTATATTAATACTTGAAAAAATAATGAGCTATAGGACTAAAATAAATAACATTATTTTACAATATATTTCTTAGATAATTTGATAGTATACAATTAAAAATTATATAGAAATATAAGTATAAATAAAGAAATTCTTTTTTAAATATAATAATTGAATTTATAGAAAATACTACAAAAATGAGGAAGAAAGTATGTATGTAACACATTTGGAGTGTCCAAAATGTAAAACAAAATTTAACCATAAAGAGGTACAGCAATTATGTACCAAGTGTCATTCACCTTTATTGGTTAGATATGATTTAACTATGATTAAAGATGAGTTAAAAAAAGAGTACTTCTCTTTTAGATGTTGTAATTTATGGAGATACAGAGAGTTATTGCCCATAGAAAAGCAATCAAATGTTGTCTCTTTGGGTGAGATGATGACACCTATAATAAAACTTGAAAAACTCGCAGAAATAATAGGATTAAAAAATCTTTATTTAAAAGATGAGGGATTAAATCCAGGAGGAAGTTTCAAATCAAGGGGTGCAGCTGTTGGAGTTTCAAGGGCAAAAGAGTTGGGTGTAAAAAATTTTGCCATGCCAACCAATGGAAATGCTGGAGCCGCTTGGGCTATTTATGCCGCAAAAGCAGGAATAAAAGCGCATATTGTTATGCCAAAAGATGCTCCAAGTATTACAAGAAATGAGTGTGCAATTGCAGGTGCAAACTTAACTTTAGTTGATGGACTTATTAGCGATGCGGGGAAAATTGTAGCGAATGCGGTAAAAAAATATGCTTTTATGGATGCATCAACGCTTAAAGAGCCTTATCGAATCGAGGGTAAAAAAACGATGGGATTCGAAATTGCTGAACAATTCAATTGGCAAGTGCCAGATGTGATTTTATATCCAACAGGAGGAGGAGTAGGACTAATTGGAATTTATAAAGCCTTACTTGAATTAAAAGAAATAGGATTTATAGGTGAAAAATTGCCACGATTGGTTGCTGTTCAAGCCTCAAATTGTGCTCCCATTGTAAAAGCATTTAATGAAAATAAAAAAGAGTCACAGTTTTGGGAAAATGCTCAAACTATAGCTTATGGTATAACTGTTCCAAAAGCAATTGGGGATTTCTTGGTTCTTGAAGCTCTTTATGAAACCAATGGAACAGCAATAGCCATAGATGATGAAGATACTTTACATTATCAAGAAATATTAGCAAAAAATGAAGGACTTTTTGTATGTCCAGAGGGTGCCGCTACATTAGCTGCTACAGTTAAATTGTATAAAAATGGCTGGATTAAACAAAATGAAAAGGTGGTTATACTTAATACAGGAAGTGGACTTAAATATCCTGATACGGTACAAATAAAACGACCTCTTTTACAAACAAATGAAGAGTTGAACATTGAATAAACTAATATTGAAAATAAAAAAATCTTTGAGTGTTTATTTGCAGAACTTAACTTTAAAGAAGATTTGAATAAAGAGCTTGTTTTGCTCAAAAAAGATACCGCTCGAATAATCATTATATCCAGTGGAAATATTGGGTATTTAATAGCAAAAAGTGTAAGAACTTATAATAAGGATTGTGAAATATTACTGATCAATCCTTTTAATTTATCTTCCATTTATTGTGATGTAGTTGAAATTGATAGGTATGATTTGGATTTTGAAGAACAAGATATTTTGGGTAAAAACTATGATTTTCCAATCTTAAAAGAGTGTATAGACAAAATAGATAAAAATAAAAAAAGAGTTAATACAAGAGAGAAAGACTATGAATACATTTTTTTAATTGTTGCTAAAGAGAGCGGTTTCTTTTCAAATATCAAGTTAAATTCAAAAGAGTTACAAGATAAAATATTTATCTTTTGGAAGATGTGGATAGTTATCCTTTTACAAAAAATACTCTTTATACTGAGAAATTTCTAAATATTATTATTGGTGAAGATATAGCCAAAAAACTAAAGTCTCAGTAAAGCCCTATTTTAAGGTATTTTAAAAATAAAAAAATAAATTAATGTAAAAAACTCTTGACAATTAAAAAAAAAGCTACTATAATTTCACCAATCTAGTAGGTGATAGATATTTGCCTTCAAAAATTATCTCAAACAAGGATTAAACATGATGTGCGATATGTGTAGCAAGAAATCAAATAAGTTAAAGTAAAAGGCGAGATTTACAGAATCTTTAATATTCACACATCTAGTGTATAAAAAATAAGGGAAAAATATGAGAAATTTAGTTAAGAGTTTAAAAATAGTGGCAACTGTAGCGTTATTAATACCTGCATTATCAGTTGCATCTGATTATGATTCAAGAGCAGAATTAAGTAAGAAAAAAGTTGAGATTTTAAATGTATCGTATGACCCTACAAGGGAGTTATATAGTGAGTACAATAAAGTATTTGCAAAGTATTGGAAAGAACAAACAGGACAAGAAGTTACAATTAAGCAATCACATGGAGGGGCTGGAAAACAAGCAAGAGCCATAATTGATGGACTTAAAGCCGATGTTATTACTTTAGCACTTGCTTATGATATTGATAAAATCAGTGACAAAACAGGACTTTTCCCAAAAGATTGGCAATCAAGATTAGAAAACAATTCAGCACCTTATACATCAACGATTGTATTTTTAGTAAGAAAAGGTAATCCTAAAGGTATACATGATTGGAATGATTTAATAAAACCAGGTGTAGAAGTGATTACTCCAAATCCTAAAACTTCAGGAGGAGCTAGATGGAACTATCTTGCAGCTTATTCGTATGCACTTAAAAAAGGGTTAGGAACATTAGATAATTTAGACAAAAATTCTGCCAAATACAAAAAAGCAGATAAAAAAGCAAAAGAGTTTATAAGCAAAATATACAAAAATGTACCTGTGCTTGATTCAGGGGCAAGAGGTTCTACAAATACATTTGTACAAAGAAGAATCGGAGATGTACTTTTAGCTTGGGAAAATGAAGCATTTTTGGCTATCAATGAGTTAGGACATACGGACTTAGAGATTGTAGTTCCTAGTATTAGTATCAAAGCAGAACCACCGGTAACAGTAGCAGATAAACAAGCTAAAAGAGATGGCGTGTATGAAGTTTCAAAAGCTTATTTAGAGTATCTATATTCACCAAAAGCACAAAATCTTGTAGCAAAATATTATTATAGACCTTATAAACCAGAGTTTGCCAATAAAAAAGATTTAGAGAGATTTCCTAATTTAAAGCTGATTACTGTAAATCAAGTGTTTGGTAGCTGGAAAAATGCTCAAGAGATACATTTTAATGATGGTGGAGTATTTGACTCTATTTATAGACCATAAAGGTATTATTGACTTACTTTTAGTAAGTCAATATCAAAAGGCGATATAATGACAGCACAAATAAATACGATAAAACTACCAAACAGAAAAACATTTTTAAAAGATAATGCCACTAAAACATTTAATAAATTAGCAATCTTTGACATCAGTGGTTTTGGGAATATCAATCACTATTATGGCTATGAGTTTGGTGAAAAGCTGTTAAAGTTAGTATCACACCGATTTCAAAAACGATTTGCCAACGCATCGATTTATTATTTAGGTGCAGATATCTTTGCTGTAACTTCAACAAAAAAAGTTTCAAAAGAGGAGTTTTTACAGACCATTAAATCTGCCATCTGGTATTTTGGATACTCCCCTATTGAACTGGATGGCAATAAAGTTTATATTCCTTTGAGGGTAGGCGTAGCGGTTAATTACCCTGAACTTCTTTTTAGTGCTGAGTTTGCTTTGTCTCAAACAAAAGTGTTAAAACACAATATCGTGGTATATGATATTTCACATCATCACATTTGCCATCCCAACTCTTTATCGATACAACAAAATTTATATTGGGAGAGTGAAATTATAAAAGCAATAAAAAAAGACCGATTTGAAGTCTTTGTGCAATCGATTAATTCAAAAGAGAATAAAAAATATGAAGTATTAGTACGAATGAAAGATTCAAAAGGGGAGATTGCAACACCTTATTTTTTTATCAATAGAGCCAAAAAAATTAATTTGTATTCACAAATTACTAAAAAAGTGATTGAAAAATCATTTGCATTCTTTGAAGATAAAAGAATGGAATTTAGTATTAACTTGAGTATTTCTGATATTTTAGACAAAGAGGTGGTGGATTTTTTAATTCAAAAGATTTATGAATATCATTTAGGGGATTATTTAACGATTGAAATTACCGAAAGTGAAGGCATAGATAATCTTGCCGAAGTGGTTTCTTTTATAAAAACTATAAAAAGTTTTGGAGTAAAGATTGCGATAGATGATTTTGGAACGGGTTACTCAAATTTTACCTATTTAGTAGAACTGCAAGCTGATTTTATCAAAATTGATGGCTCAATTATTCAACAAATGAATAAAAGTAAAAGTGCCAAAGCAGTGGTGGAAGCCATTGTTTTTTTTGCGTCTAAAGTGGGCATGAAAACGGTTGCAGAGTTTGTCTCTAGCAAAGAGATTTATAAAACCAGTCAAGAAGTTGGCATTGATTATTTTCAAGGCTATTTGTTTGATGAACCCAAAAGTATAAATAAAATATAAATGAGGAAAAAATGCGATTAAATTTCGGAATATTAAAACGACCTAAATCCTCAATTCCAGGATTTGGTCTTACGATGGGATATACAATATTTTATTTAAGTATTATTGTAATTATTCCTTTGATAGCTTTGTTTACTGAAGCTTTTAGTATGGGTTGGGAAAAGTTTTTCAGTGCTACTACAGATGCAAGAGTGGTTGAGAGTTATAAGCTTACTTTTTATACTTCGATGATTGCAGCAGTGATAAATACTTTTTTTGGAGTGATTGTTGCTTGGTGTTTGGTGAGATATGAGTTTTTTGGAAAAAGAGTTTTTGATGCGATGGTGGATTTGCCTTTTGCACTGCCAACAGCGGTTTCAGGTATTGCACTCACAACACTTTACTCCTATCAAGGATGGTTTGGGCAATACTTAGAACCAATGGGATTAAAAATAGTGTTTACCCCTATTGGTATTACTATAGCTTTAATCTTTATTGGTCTTCCTTTTGTGGTACGAACCGTGCAACCTGCACTTGAAGAGCTTGAAGTTGAACAAGAAGAAGCAGCTTCAAGTTTAGGGGCAAATAGATGGCAAACTTTTTATAAAGTAATTTTACCTACAATTTTTCCAGCTGTTTTAACAGGATTTGCCCTTTCATTTGCAAGGGCTTTAGGCGAGTATGGTTCGGTTGTATTTATCTCTGGAAATATGCCATTTAGAACAGAAATCAGTACACTGCTTATTATTACAAAACTAGAGCAGTATGATTATGTGGGAGCGACAGCCATTGCAGTTGTGATGTTACTGATCTCTTTTGTGATGTTATTGGTTATTAATATACTTCAAAGATGGAGTTCAAGAAGAAGAGGAATGGAGGCAATATGAAAACTTTTAATAATTCAAATGGTTCACAAAGTGAATCGAAGCTTGTAAAGTATGGGTTGATTTTTACAGCAGTAAGTTTTTTAACTATTATGCTTTTAGTTCCTTTGATATCAATTTTTGCAGAAGCCTTTAGAAAAGGAGTTGATGCTTACTTTTTAGCTTTTAATGATGAATATGTTTTTCAAGCTATTAAACTCACAGTGATCACAGCACTTATAGCCGTGCCATTAAATCTGGTTTTTGGAGTGTGTGCTTCGTGGGCGATAGCTAAGTATTCATTTTTTGGTAAAAGTGTTTTAATCACTTTGATTGATTTACCTTTTGCTGTTTCACCTGTTATTTCAGGGTTTGTGTATGTGTTGCTTTTTGGGGCTCAAGGTTGGTTTGGTCATTGGCTGATTGAAAATGATGTTCAAATAATTTTTGCTGTGCCTGGGATTGTATTGGCTACTATTTTTGTAACTTTTCCATTTGTTGCAAGGGAATTAATACCTCTTATGCAAGAGCAAGGAAACGACGAAGAACAAGCAGCACTTTTATTAGGGGCTAGTGGGTTTCAAACATTTTGGAAAGTGACAATACCAAATATAAAATGGGGTTTACTTTATGGCGTGATTTTGTGTAATGCAAGAGCTATGGGAGAGTTTGGTGCAGTTTCTGTTGTATCTGGTCATATTCAAGGCGTTACAAATACCATGCCACTGCAAGTTGAGATTTTGTACAATGAATATAACTTCGTAGCAGCCTTTGCAGTATCAACACTGTTAGCCATATTAGCCCTACTCACGCTTGTATTAAAATATAGTTTAGAGTGGAAAGTAAGAAGACAATTAAAGAAATTAAAAGAGGAAAACTAATGAATATAGAAGTAAAAAATTTAACAAAATATTTTGGAAACTTTACAGCCTTAGATAATATAAACCTTGATGTAGTTCCAGGGGAGTTATTGGCACTATTAGGACCATCAGGAAGTGGTAAAACAACTCTTTTAAGGATGATAGCTGGACTTGAAATATTGGATACAAGCGATATTGGAGAGATACTTTTTAACAATCAAAATGTAGCCAATAAACCAATCGGTGATAGAGATATTGGTTTTGTATTTCAACACTATGCACTTTTTAAGCACATGACAGTTTTTGAAAATATTGCCTTTGGATTGAGTGTAAAACCCAAAAAAGAGAGACCCTCAAAAAGTGAAATAGAACAAAAAGTTAACAAACTTTTAGACCTAATTCAACTTGATGGTTTTGCTCATCGTTTTCCTTGGCAATTATCTGGTGGTCAGAGACAAAGAGTTGCCCTTGCAAGAGCTTTAGCGGTTGAGCCAAAAGTATTATTACTAGATGAACCTTTTGGAGCATTGGATGCAAAGGTGCGTACAGATTTAAGAAGATGGCTAAAAGAACTACAAAGTGAGATAGGTATTACTACTATTTTAGTCACCCACGACCAAGAAGAAGCTTTGGAAGTTGCAGACAGAATTGTGGTGATTTCTAAAGGAAAAATAGAACAAATAGGAACCCCTGAAGAAGTGTTTCATAATCCAGCCAATGAGTTTGTCATCAACTTTTTAGGAAATGTAAATCTGTTTCATGAAAGAGGTGAAAATAGTGAACAAAAGTATCATATAAGACCTCATGAACTTGAAATTGTATCAAGTAGCAATAGTGATATTATTTCAAAAGCACAAATCAAATATATTCAATTAGCTGGTTCTCAAGTAAAGATTGATTTACAAGATTTAGAGAATCATAAAACTATTTTAGTAGAACTTTCTCACCATGAATTTAAACAAAAAAGTTTAAATATTGGCGATATAGTAGGAATAATTCCAAGAGAGTTAAGAACTTTTGAATATGGAGCGGGAATTTAATAATCTTAACATAAATATAAAAAAGAGTGCTCAAAAAAATATAAAATATTAGCACTAACTCTTGACAAGTGCTAAAAATATTTGATATAATTTCAATAACTTGATAGGAAAGATATCAAGAATATCATTTTTAAAAAGGAGTTTAAAATGTTACTTACAAGATTTGACCCATTTAAAGATATTG
>Ga0163223_100566_pt1 | contig 11430 bp, 9 predicted proteins | sample MSEWel2016_02_17_2_FD_113147 | JGI IMG/M metagenome (GOLD analysis project Ga0163223, IMG submission 113147) | Subsurface microbial communities from deep shales in West Virginia, USA - MSEEL Well Study Marcellus 5H_2016_02_17 ...
ATACCAATTTTAAATGGTGATCAAGTAATAGATGCAAAAGTAGCATTTGATCAATCAAATCAACCAATAATTAATTTTACTTTAAACTCTGCTGGTTCAAGAATCTTTGGTGATTTTACAGCAAAAAGTATTGGTAAAAGACTTGCTGTTGTTTTAGATGGGAAAGTATATTCTGCTCCTTCAATTAGAGAAAGAATTGGTGGAGGAAGTGGACAAATTTCTGGTGGATTTACTATTGCAGAAGCTGGGAATGTTGCTATTGCTTTAAGAAGTGGTGCATTACCTGCATCTGTTAAGCTTTTAGAAAAAAGAAGTGTAGGACCATCTCTTGGTGCTGATTCTATTAAAGCTTCAATGCTTGCACTTATTTTAGGGTTTATTTTAGTTGTAATTTTTATGGTAGTTTATTATAGACGTGCTGGACTTATTGCAAATATTGCACTAGTTACAAATATCTTTATTATTATATCTGTTATGGCAATGTTTGGAGCTACTTTAACCTTGCCTGGTATGGCTGGTATAGTTTTAACTGTTGGTATGGCTGTTGATGCTAATGTTATTATTACTGAAAGAATTAGAGAACTAATTAAAAAAGGTAAATCAATTCCAAAAGCTATTGAAGATGGCTACTCAAATGCAATGAGAGCAATCTTAGATGCAAATATTACAACACTATTGGTTGCTATAATACTTTATGCTTATGGTACAGGTCCTATTAAAGGGTTTGCTGTGACTATTTCTATTGGTATTTTAGCATCTATGTTAACAGCAATTTTGGGTACGCATGGTATTTATGAAGCATTAATGCCTAAAATATCAAAAGATAAAAACGTTAAAAAATGGTTTGGAGTTAGTTAATGGAAATTTTTAAATCAAACAAAGTATATAACTTCATGGGAAGAAGATTACCTTTTTTAGGTTTTTCTTCGATTTTATTTATAGCATCGATAGTTCTTTTATTAGTAAAAGGCTTAAATTTTGGTATTGATTTTGCTGGTGGAACTATTGTTCAAGTAAAATATGAAAAAGCTGCTCCAATTTCAGATATTAGAGATGTTTTAAAAACAAAACCTGAGTATGCAAATGCTATTATTTCAAAATTTGGAAGTGATGAAGAGGTTGTTATTAGACTTTCTGGTTCATCTTCTGATTTATCAACAGATATTAGTGATAAAATTCATATTGTATTAGATCCTACTGGAGATTTTGAAGTAAGAAGAGTTGATATTGTTGGTCCAAAAGTAGGTAATGAATTAAGAGAAAAAGGCTTTATGGCTTTAGCATTATCAATAATAATCATCTTAATTTACGTTAGTTATAGATTTGAATGGAGATTTGCAGTTGCTTCTATTTTAGCACTTGTGCATGATATTACTATTGCACTTGGTGCAATTTCTTTATTCTCTGTGGAAGTAAACTTAGATATTCTAGCAGCAATTTTGACCATCTTAGGGTATTCACTAAATGATACAATTATTGTATTTGATAGAATTAGAGAAGGGGTTCAATCTTCTAAAGAAACAGCTCTTGAAAAAATTGTAAATGAATCTGTTAGTATGACTTTATCAAGAACTACTCTTACTTCATTGACAACTTTCTTTGTTGTTGCAACACTGTTTGCATTTGGTGGTGAGATAATCCATGGATTTGCCTTTACATTACTTGTAGGTATTGTAGTAGGTACTTATTCATCTATATTTATAGCAGCATCATTCTTAGTTAAATTAAAGTTCTCAATTGCAGACTTTAGAGCTAAAGAAGCTGAAAAAGTTAAAAGACAAAAAGAGAAAGAAAAAATAAGAGCCATGTATGAAAAAGGAACAGTTTAGAAGCGATAGCTTCTAAACAGTCCTTTTTAAAACTATACTACTTCAAAACAAAAAAACTACTCAGTCACTTACTTCAGTAAGCTCCTTCATATTTTTTTCATTTTTCATTGTCTAATTTTAAAAATTCCAATTTATAAGCTATCCCTCAAAGTTTTGAGAAAAAGAGAAAAGCTGAAATTATCAAATATGAGCATTTGAAAATAGCGTTAAGTAAAAATAAAAAAATATGTTAATAAATCAAAACTGTTTGAGACAAAGTCGAGTTTTTTGATTTTAATATTTTTTTATTTTTATAGCGTAATTTTAATTTCTGCTCATGATTTTTTGTATTACTTTTTATAAAAAAAGTAATAAAAGACTCCAAAGGGCAATTTGAATATAATAAATCCAATAGTTTATTTAAAGAGTATAAATGTGTAGTATTGAAAATTGTAGTTTAGAAAATTTTGGAGATAGTGATAAATGTATTTTACATTGTGAAAAGAAAAAAACTAATTTGAGTAGGCGATGTATAGAGTTTTTTTTTAAAACATTTTCTAAGAATGTATTAAACCAAAAAAGACATTCAAATAGTGATATAGAAATTTATAAAGTTATCTTCCCCAATAAAAAAATTCATAAAATTTGGAAGCTACTTTTAAAAAAAAATATTTATTTTAAAGAGTGCACTTTTTATGGTGAAATTATCATTAAATCCATTGATTTTAAAAGTAAAATATATTTGAAAAACTGTATCTTTGTTAAAGGCTTAAATTTAGAACATTGTTTAATTGATGGTGACATAACATTTAACAATTGTTTTTTTCAAGAAAAATGTTCATTTTATAAAACTATATTTAATGGGTTTCTTAATTTAGAAAATAGCATTTTTAATAAAAAATTAGAGTTAAAGTATGGAGTTTTTAAAAATAAGGTTAATTTTAAAAATGCAACTTTTAAAAATAAAGTTAATATCCCTTATGCAGATTTTAAATCAATTAATAACTATTTAAATATAAATATTAACATTAGAAAAAATGATAGAGAAACTGCAAGGATTATAAAAGATTCTTTTGAACAGCAAAACAATATTATAGAAGCAAATAAATTTTATGCAATAGAAATGCAAAAAAGAGAAGATGAATTATCTAAAGATATAAAAAAAGGTAAGAATATTTTTGATTGGTTGATTTTTAAAATTCATGGTATCTCTTCAAATCACTCTCAAAGTTGGATTACTGCACTTTTATGTATCTTAATTGTGGGACTCATATCTTCATTGTATGATTACTCTTTATTTACACAACATAATGAAACAATTGACAAGATAGCACTAAATATGAATTATAAATATTATATATTTTTATTAGGTACTTTTATAATATTAAGTGTGAGTTTTTTTATTGCAGCAGTTTTAAAAGAAAATAGAGCAATTTATGTATTTATATTTAGTTCTTTACTTGCAATATATTTATATACTACTCATGATATAAAGTTTGTATTATTTACAAATACAGTAAATCCATTTGCAGTAATGACAAATAATGATACTTTAGATGTAATACAACTTTTATTTAAAATTATCATTGCATTTTTAATATATCAATTTATAATTTCAATAAGACAAAATACAAGAAGAAAATAGAATTTAGATATAAATATTCTCTTTTTTTCACTTGGGTTTATTTTAATTGTTTTTTTAATAAAATAGATACAACAAAAGGAGAATAATAAATGAGCGAAGCAGTTTTACAAAAAAAAGGGTTTTTATATAATTTTGATAAATATACTTCAAAAAATGGTACTGATTGGTATTTAACCTTAACATGGATATTTATTTTAGAGATTATATCTTCAATTATTGAATTTTATTATTTACCTATGGCAAAAGAGTATGTTATTCATATTCAAAAAGGTATTTTAAGAGAGTTATTAATAGCAGGTTTTGTAAGTTTCTTTGTTTGGCATTTTGTTTATAGTGTAATTCAAATGAGAAGACAACAATTTTTATTTTTAGTAATGTATTTTTTACTTGGAATATATTTTTATTTAACAGATGATGTAACTTTTAATTTATTATTTCATAATATAATCAATCCATTTGAACTTGAATTTAACAGATTTGGTTTATATACAATTGTTCAAATTGTTATTAAACTTGTAATGTTATATCTAATTGTAAGATTTTTTCAAAGTATCAAAAATAGAAAAAAAGTAAAGCAATAACTTTTTTCTTACTTCTATTCTAATTAAGTATAAAAGACTCATTTTATACTTTTTTAGATATCATATTTGCTTCAATTAAAATAGAAAATCAAAGGATTAATATGGATTGGGGCAAGGTTACTTATATATTTTTCTCACTCATGTCACTCACAACAACAGCAGGTTTTATCTATGAACCAAATGCAGTTGCGCTGTTTTTAGCAGCAGGGGTAACCGTAATATCAACTATTTTAAAAATTGGTGTAAAAAATCTTTTAGCAGCAGAACTCTTGGCAAGTTCTTTAGTTGCAGATTTACACTTAATTCCTGCGTTTATGGTATTGACTTTTACGGGTGATGAAAGATTATCAATTGCATTAGCAATAGGTGCAGTTGTAGCAAATCTTTTCTCAATAGCATTAGCACTAATTGAGAGTGCAAAAAGCGAAAGTAAGGATATTTATTAATGGAATATAATCCACAAGATATAGAAAGAAAATGGCAACAATACTGGAGCGAAAACAGTAGTTTTGAGCCAAGTGAAGATACAAAAAAAGAAAAAAAATATATTTTAAGTATGTTCCCATACCCAAGTGGTAGAATTCATATGGGGCATGTTAGAAACTACTGTTTAGGAGATGCTTTTGCTAGGTATTTTAGAAAAGCAGATTATAATGTATTACATCCAATTGGATGGGATAGTTTTGGAATGCCTGCTGAAAATGCTGCAATTAAGCACAAACTTCATCCTAAAAAATGGACTTATGAAAATATTGATTATATGAGAAATGAGTTGAGAGCTTTAGGTTTGTCTTTTTCTGAAAATCAAGAGTTTGCTACATCTGATGAACTTTATACAAAATGGGAACAAGAGTTTATTATCAAAATGTATGAAGCAGGACTTTTATATAGAAAATCAACTACTGTAAATTGGTGTGAGCCTTGTCATACAGTTTTAGCAAATGAGCAAGTAGAAGAGGGATGTTGTTGGAGATGTGATACTCCTGTAGAACAAAAAGAGATGCCAGGGTATTATGTAGCTATTACAAAATATGCACAAGAGTTACTTGATGAGTTAAAAACTTTAGATGGTTCTTGGCCAAGTCAAGTTTTAACAATGCAAGAAAACTGGATTGGAAGAAGTGAAGGTTTAGAGTTTGAGCTAGAACTTTCAAAAGAGTCTCACTACAAATTAGATAAGCAATTTAATTCATTTGAGGTATTTACAACTAGACCTGATACAATCTATGGAGTTTCATATTCAGCTTTAGCAGTAGAACATCCTATTGTAAAATATATTATTGACAATAAATTACTTCCAGAAAATAAAATAAATGCTATTAAAGCAATGCAAAAGGTGAGTGAAAGAGATAGAGCAGCTATGCCTAAAGAAGGTGTTTCTTTAGAGATTGATGTTATACATCCATTAACAGGTGAATCTATTCCTGTATGGGCTGCGAATTTTGTACTTGCTTCATATGGTGGAGGTGCTGTTATGGCAGTTCCTGCACATGATCAAAGAGACTTTGAGTTTGCAAAACAGTATAACTTGCCAATTAAACAAGTGATTGTTGGAACTGATGGTATTATTGATAATCCAAGTGAAGCTTATACTGAATATGGAGAATTGATAAACTCTGAAAGTTTTTCAGGACTTAAAAGTAATAAAGCTAAAAAAGCAATTATTTATTACTTTGAACAAAACTCAATTGGTAAAAAACAAATAAACTACAAGCTAAGAGATTGGGGAGTATCAAGACAAAGATATTGGGGAGCTCCAATTCCTTTTGTACATTGTGATGATTGTGGTTTAGTACCTGAAAAAATAGAAAATTTACCAATTGCATTACCAGAAGATGTTGAAATAACAGGAAAAGGGAATCCTTTAGATACCCATGAATCTTGGAAAAAATGCACTTGTCCTAAGTGTGGAAAAGAAGCAACAAGAGAGACAGATACTTTAGATACATTTGTTCAATCATCTTGGTATTTTTTAAGATATGCTACAAATCATAAAAAATGGCAAAAAGAGGGTATTTCTAAAAAGGATGCTGATTATTGGATGGATGTTGACCAGTATATTGGTGGAATTGAACATGCAATTTTACACTTACTTTATGCAAGATTTTTTACAAAAGTATTAAATGATTTAGGATATATAAATTCAAGAGAGCCATTTAAACAGTTACTTACTCAAGGAATGGTTCTTAAAGATGGTGCAAAAATGTCTAAATCAAAAGGAAATGTAGTTGATCCTGACTCTATTGTAGAAAAGTATGGTGCTGATACGGCAAGACTTTTTATTCTTTTTGCTGCGCCTCCAACAAAAGAGTTAGAGTGGAATGATAGTGCTGTTGATGGAGCCTTTAAGTTTATTAAAAAGTTTGTTCAAAGAAGTTCTCATGTTACAAGTGAAGCAGCAAGTAATTTTGCAAATATTGAACACTCTTCTTTATCAAAACCAGAAAAAGAAGCAAGAAAAAAAGTTTATGAAGCATTAAAAAGAGCAAATGATGTATTTACAAAAACTTATACTTTTAATACATTAATAGCAGGAGCTATGGAAGCTTTAAATGCTTTACAATCTCAAGAAAATGATTTAGTTTGGGCTGAGGGATATTATATTTTGACAAATATTTTAGAACCAATTATTCCTCATACTTGTTGGGAATTATCAGATAAACTATTTGATAAACAAAATTTCCATAGTAAAATAAAAATAAAAGAAGAAGTATTTTCTCTTGATTCAATAGTTTTAGCTGTTACAATAAATGGTAAAAAAAGATGCGAAATTGAAGTAGCTCCTAATACATCAAAAGAAGATATTTTAATTGAAGCAAAAAAAGTTGCTTTAAAGTGGATTGAAAATAAAGAAATAATAAAAGAAATTGTAGTACCAAATAAATTGGTTAATTTAGTAATAAAAGGTTAGTAATGAAAAAGAGTCTATTAGTACTAATTTCATTTTTTGTAATATCTATTTTAGTAGGGTGTGGATATAAGCCTTCAAGTTATTATGCAAAACAGCAAATTAAAGGAAATGTATTTGTTGATTTATTTGTGAATTTAAAAGATCCAAAAAACTCGGTTTTAATCAAAGATGCAATGAATGAACTTTTAGTACATAGGCTAGATGCAAAACTAGTTACAAATAAAGATGAAGCAGATACGATTATTTATTTAAAACTTGGTAGTGTATCTATGAATGAACTAGATTATGATAAACAAGGTTTTACGAAGCTTTATAGAGCAAATGTAAATATAAATGTAAGATATGAAAATAGTGAATACAATAATTCATTTAATGTGTCTGGAACTCATGAGTTTTCTATTGAGGGAACAACAATAACAGATACAAAAAGATTTGAAGCAATTAAAAATGCAGCTTCAAAAGCTTTAGAAGAGGTTATCTCAAAAATTGCAGTTTACTCTTTTAAAAAGTAGATTAAAAATGCAAGAAAATTTGAAAGATATTGATTTAGAAGGGTTTTTAAAGTACAAAACCCTTTATTATGACAAAATAGATTTCTCAATAGTAAAAAACTCTTGGGAGTGTCTAAAAAGCCATATTGATTTACCATATGTAATTCATATTGTTGGAACAAATGGTAAAGGTAGTACAGGAAGATTTTTAGCTCATTATTTATATAAAAAAGATTTTAATGTAGTTCATTATAGCTCACCACATATTACAAATTTCAATGAAAGAGTTTGGTTAAATGGAAATAATGTAAGTGATGAACTACTTGAAAATGCACATAAAAAAATACAAAACATTCTTAATTTACAACTTTTAGAAAAACTTACATATTTTGAATACACAACTTTACTTGCTTTGTTTATTAGTTCAAAATGTGATTATATAATCTTGGAAGCTGGACTTGGAGGAGAGTTTGATGCAACTAATGTTGTAACAAATAATCTTAGTTTAATAACAACAATTGATTTAGATCATCAAGCTTTTTTAGGTAATAGTGTTGAAGAAATAGCAAGAACTAAAATGCGTGCATGTGATAAGCAGATGATTGTTGGTTATCAAATACATGAAAGTGTAAAAAAGAGTGCTTTAAAAGTAAAAGAAGAGATTAATAATGAGTTTAATAAACAAATAAGTATTGCTTTTGTAGAAGATTTTAATAAATATAGTTTTAGTGTTGATTTTCCTAGATATTTAATAAATAATTTACACTTAGTGATTTCATGTTTAGAGTTTTTAAATATAGATATTGATTTAAAGTTATTTGATGATGTAAAATTAAAAGGAAGATGTGAAAAAATAGCATCTAATATCACTATAGATGTTGGACATAATCCTTTAGCTGCAAGAGCTTTAAAAGAGCATTTTAAAGATAAAAAAATTACTTTAATATACAATTCTTATAAAGATAAAGATTACAAAGAGGTCTTAAAAGTCTTAAAACCTATAATTGATGAAGTAATTATTCTTGAAATTGATGATAAAAGAATTGTAGATAAACTGAATTTATTAGAAATTTGTAAAAGTTACAATATAATGGCAAGTTTTAATCTTGAACTAAAAAAAGATAAAGAGTATTTAGTATTTGGTTCTTTTTTAGTAGTAGAAAAATTTTTAGGTTTTTTAGGTGTTGATGAAAAATAGATTAATTATTACAGTATCAGACGTAAGTGGAACAAAATCATATAATATACATCAATTTGTTAGAAAATTTCTTAAAATTTTTATAGTTGTTGCAGTAGTGGTTTTAGGGAGCAGTTTTTGGTTGATTTCATATTTAAACAAAGAAATAACACAAGTAAAACAGACTAAAGAAGAACAAATTTCATCTTTAGAAAAAAAAGAGAAAGAGTTATTAGCTCAAAATAGTTTTTACTCTAATCAAATCAAGGGTAAAGTTGATGATATAGAAGAGTTGAGTTCAAAACTTGATCATCTTGAAGAGATAATAGGAATAAAAAAAGATGATGATGCAGGCCCTATAAAAAGAGCAACTTTAGCAACTATGACTACAGTTGAAAAAGTTTTTATGTTAAAAATAATTCCAAATGGAAGTCCTTAAAAAAAGACAGTGATTACTTCAAGTTATGGTTATAGAACACATCCAATAACTAAAAAAAAGAAGTTTCATAGAGGCATTGATTTTAGAGCTAGAATGAGAACTAAAGTTTATGCAACTGCTGATGGAATTGTAAGTTATGTTCGTTCAAGAGATAGAGGTGGTTTTGGACGAGTTGTTAAAATTATGCATGGATATGGTTTTCAAACTGTTTATGCACATTTAAATAAAACAAAAGTTAAACTAGGACAAGTTATAAGAAAAGGTGAGCTAGTTGGGCTTAGTGGAAATAGTGGAACAAGTTCAGGACCTCATTTACATTATGAAATTAGATATGGAGTAAAGATAATTAGTCCTTATTATTTCACAAAATGGAATATGAAAAACTATGATACGATTTTTAAAAAACAAAGGAGAATTCCATGGGAATCTTTGGTAAAACTAATAAGCGATCACAAGAAAATAGTGCAACAGTAATTGCTTCTGGCACTTGCATTATTGGAGGAATAAGTACAGAAGGTACTGTACATATTGATGGTAAATTTGAAGGTGTTATTTTAGAAGCTGATGTAATTACTATTGGTCAAACAGGTGAAGTAATTGGAGATATAAAAGCAAATAATTTAATTGTTAGTGGATTATTTGATGGAAAAATAGATTGCAATGAAGTTCATGTATTATCTTCAGGAAAAGTAATAGGTGAAATAAAATATAATGAATTAGTAATTGAAGAAGAAGGAAAATTCGAAGGGCAAGGTATTAGAAAAGGCTCAAAACTTACAAGTAGATATGGTGAAATTGAGCAAAAAATTAATAATATTATAGTATCACCAAAACCAATTACACATGATAAAAATTCGTGAAAGATTAGAACAGCTTTATAATCAAAAAAGAAGTATTGAAGAGCAAATAAAATATTTAGAGGCTCAACTTCAAAATGAAAAAAAGCTAAATAAATCTTTTTCAAAAAATGAGAAAATTGAACTTTTCAAATCATTATTTGTAAATAGATTTGATATTTATGCTAAAAAATGGATTAGCAAAGATAATAAAAAACAAAAATATTTTCCTGTAACACAAACTTTTAAGGGTGAGGATTTTATACCTTTAACAAACCAAGAGATTGAGCTTCATCTAAGAGGTTTAAATGATATAGCAACATATGTAATAGATTACTCTAATTCTTGTAAATATGTTGTATTTGAACTTTTAGATGAGGATAAGTTTAAGTTACAAATAACTTTAAACTCTTTAAATATTAGAGCATATTATGAAATTACACCATTTGATAGTTTAAAAGCTTGGATATTTTTTGAAGAAAAAATTAGTGCAAAAATGGCAAATTTATTTGCAAATGAAATCTTAAGAAGAGCAAATATAACTGCAAAGATTTTTCCTAAAGAACAGTTTGCTACAAAGGCAAATTTAGGTTCATATATTACTTTACCTCTTCATTTAAATTATAGAAAAAACAATCAAACAGTTTTTATTGATATTAATACTTCAAAAGTTTATGATGATCAATGGAGTGTCCTAAATAACGTTGCAAAGGTAAAAAAACAACAAGTTATACCTTTATGTCAAGAAGAGAAAATAAAAAGTTTTGATGAAACAACTTTTGAAGAGATAATATTTCCAAGTTTTGAGTTAAAACTTATAATTTATGATTTTTTATATATTCCAACAAAGGACTTATCAAAAGGCTTAATAAATAAACTAAAAAGTTTTGCTAGTTTTGAAAACCCACAAATAAAAGTACTTTTAAGTCTTAGAAAACCACTATATAATACTCCAAGAGTTATAAAAAATTATGAAGAAGATGAAAAGTATTTAAAACTTCCAAGGGGACTTATTTATAAAACATTGGATTTTTTTAAGACAAATAGTATTAAATATCTACTTGATGATAAAAAATATTTTGAAAAAATTCAAACAAAAAAAGTGGTTTTTACACTAAGAGATGAACAGCAAGATGCAATTACTAATATATTAAAAACTGATTTTTCTATTTGTGTTGCACCTCCTGGTTTTGGAAAAACTTTAATTGGTGCAAAGATGATAGAGCTTAGAGCTTGTAGTACTTTAATTATTGTTAATAAAAATATGTTGTTAACACAATGGATTCAAAGGTTTGTGGATTATTTTAAATATGATAAAAAAGATATAGGTTACTTAGGAAAAGGAAAAAATAAATTAACAGGTCAAATTGACGTTGCAACAATGCAAAGTTTGAAAAATGATCCTGATATTATAAATGATTATTCTTTTGTAATAGTAGATGAGTGTCACCATATTCCAGCTGTAACTTTTGAACAAATAATTAAGCAGTTTCATGGAAAATATATATTAGGTCTTAGTGCAACACCTAAACGAAAAGATGG